>Ga0307513_10006029_pt1 | contig 15908 bp, 11 predicted proteins | sample 15_EM_MG_FD_202174 | JGI IMG/M metagenome (GOLD analysis project Ga0307513, IMG submission 202174) | Populus trichocarpa ectomycorrhiza microbial communities from riparian zone in the Pacific Northwest, United States - 15_EM | ecosystem: Host-associated > Plants > Roots > Unclassified | place... | reverse complement strand
AAGTATGATTACAGCGAGGAAAACAGATCTGGAGAGAAACGAGCCCTGGCGGCTGACTTATTTGGGGTCGTCGGAACCCTACGTCGGCGTGACGATCAGCATAGGACATTTCAACGGTGAGTCTGGCCTGAGGTATTTACGTTACGATCAGACTATGACACTGACTCCGTTCTGGATTTCAACCATAGACTGGTCGTTCGGCTCGCAACGAGGACGAATCTGCTTCGTGTGGTTCACCATCCGTCTGCCGTCCCTTATCCTGGATCTTGCAGGGCACCAGTGGAAGTCTCATCCTCTCGGCTGCGTTTCGGCTGCAGGTGCTGTTGAGGGGTCGGTCGAGTCTCGTCAACCCCGATAGCAGTATCGTATCCCCGCAGAAGGGCAATCGTAGAAGTCCACGGCTCGCCACCAACTACACCGATTGCGCTCCTATGAGGGGGACGCAGGTCTGACAGTTTCGGTTCCCAGATGATATCCCCCGACTTCTACAAAACGGGTAGCAGTACTCGTAATGGACTCCATTCTTCTCCACTTCTTCCCATCGTCATATCCTGGCGCCTATTCACGATCCTCTTCTCACCCATGCGGAGTTCTTTCCTCAGGGAAGGACGCTTTTACAGACTTCCTTCCCGTCATTATCATGGTTCGTTTCATGGCGTGTCGAGTGGTCTTCAGGACTGTCTTGTCCCCTTTCGTGGAAGTATCACCCGGGGCTACGGTTTATCTGTTCGGGGCCGATGCGCTCACGAATGCCGCTCTTCGAAAGGTCTCGGCCAACCGTTTGCTCGCGCCGGATGTGGCGAGCACGCTGGAAGGCATACATCCTCTCCCAAGCCCTTTCTCGCCTTATCACCTCGAGTCACAATCCTCCGCAGGCATGAATACTGTTGCCTGAGTATTTGTCTTATCTCGCACCATGATTTCCCCCCTTCTGGTACTCTTGTCATGTACTGGCTATACTTCTCGACGATCGTTGAACATACAATACATAATCATAACATTGAAAATCGATGGCAAACCCCTCTGAGCCCCAAAGTCACATCGACCACCACAACGGGTGTTTACCACTGCCATCATGAAGCGGGCACCAATCGAACAGTGTTCCGGAGATCGAGTCGGAGAGTGGGACCTTCGTGAGTGCGACTATCGGATTTAAAGGTCAGTCCAGCTCGAGATGAGAGGATTTGCTGAAACCTACTGCGAGAGGACTCCGAGTAATTCTTCAGCCAGTTCCACGTCATATTATCAACGAAAACCCGAAATCCCCCGTGCAACGGTTGAAATCATCAATAGAACCTCCCACAGGTTCCGCATCGCACCATCGGACTTTGGCTGGCATTCATCTCTCTTCCCATTTGTCCTTTTGTCATGGCCCGTCCTCCCGCTCCTCACTCGTCGAAACTCTCGATACAACAGGATTTTCACCACTGCTGTTCGGAAGCTTCGTGACTTTGTAGGATAACCTCGATAGTCCCTCAGGGCCTCACAGACTCGGACCAAGAGGCGTGAGAAATGAAGCCGAGTACGTTGAATCCGGCGAATCCGGATCGAGATCGAGAAGAGTTTTAATCCCCGCTTTGATAAAACACTCTGGGAGGAAGGGCAAGTACAGAGGGGACACCAGGTACCCTCTTGAAAGTTCGTGTGTAACAGAAGATTCCGCAATGTTTGTCCTATTCTCAAAACTCTGCCGGTAGTTTGTAAACTCTCGCATCATAGATGAAGCCGACGTACATAACGCTCGCATATCCTGATGTCCTGTTCAGGCCCAACCACATCCCCCCGGCCTGAAGATCCAATCCGCACAGGATGTCAGACCTTCAAAGCTTCATGGTTTGTGTACCCAGCGGTCCCTGCGGTGTCTTTGAGCGAGCGCCGGAATCAGCCATGTCCGATCGGTTGGTCGGTTGATGGCTCTGTCTTCGGTTCGATTCTCACCTAAGTCAAAGCACTTTGTTGTTTCCGGCCCTATCTTCGGAGAAGGCTGACTGAACGAGTGTGGGTAGATTGTTCACGCGTAGATATTTGTATGAAAAGTCCTGTCTATGGCAGGCATTCAGTCGGCTTTGGCAATAACGCCGCTGTCGCTGAGTTGAGCAGAGTCCAAAGTTAGAAAACGACGGAGCAGGGAGCACTCCCGTTTCTAAGGCTGACCCCCCACCATGCGCCCATCTCCTGAGGTCAAGTGCAGCGACGCAACGTGCTGACAGACGGGCACGAGCACAGACTCCTCCAGGATACATCCAAAATTGGTAGTACACTAGGATCTTCTAGGACGGGTTAGGGTAGCGGGTAAGCCCTCTGATGAGCCTCTTCGCAAGGGCGAAACCCAAAGTCCGACCGTCCTGGCTCGCAGCCAGGATCCCACGGAGATGGGTTCGCATTTCAAATGGTGGAGGTTAACGGGAGAGATTGAGACTCACAGCGTGTAATCGGGGTGTTCGATGGCAATACCGTGTCAGCGCCTCAGCGCCAGGTGGTATTAATCGGATGCCGTGTTATGCGGGTGCGCCAATATCCCACTGTACGGCTAGTGTACGACGCGCAATAGCAGAGGAAACCCTACATACCATAACACGGCGGTGTGCAATGAAACGGAACCTGTGACCATGGATCCGGAAGATCACACCGGTACAGGCATCCTCAGGATCGTCATCCACAAATCGCGTTTTCCGAAAAGCTCGTTGTACTGGTTGATTGAAGCTACGTCAATAGTGCTAGCTGGCACACTGAGAAACTAAACGTTCGGAAACAAAGGAGGTTCCGCGACACATACAATAAACGAAGCAAACACAAAACAGAGACGGAGCTATGTGACACAGGGTACAGGTCAACAGCAGACAGCGGGACAACAAAACACGCGGCTTTAGAAGGTCAATCAACAAGACAGAGAATGTTCTCAGGAAAGAGGGAGATACGGGGTGGTAGAGAGAAAAGAAGTACAACGGTCAAGAATCGGATCTGTGTCCAAACGTGGTGGATCCGTTGTCCGCGGAAGAATAAACTTGTGAGATGGTATCTGGTACGCCCAAGCTGAGTGAAGAGTTAACACGAATAGGAGGTAGCACTGCTCCCAGGAGCTCACCAGAGGTATCATCTCCCTTCAATATTACGGAGGAGAGCCTTGCAGGACTCAAGGTCTCTCGCGGCTCCGAGCCTCTCATAAACATCGGCAGCGCGCAGGGCCGCAGACTCCGCCACATCGAACTTCCTCTCTTCGTACCAAAACTCGGCCTGCAGTTGCATCGCCCGACCAAGATGAGATGGGTGATTGATCGTGTACGACTTGGCGCGTTCGACACTCGCATGGGCATCGCCGAGCCTGCCTTGCTTAAAAAACAGGTCCGCCAGTTGGTAGTTACACCAAAACAGTTGATAATTCCAGTTGAAACGGGATGCGATCTTGAAGGCTGATTCGATGTGGTCGATGGCCTTCTCTGTTTCGCCCCTTGAACAACATATAAGGCTAAGGACACGGTAACATTCGCAGACCACAAATCGCTCGCGTCTGCCCGAGAGAAGGTCGATCGCTCGTAACGCGGCTTCTTCTGCAGCGTTAAGTTGCTTGTCGCCACACAACAACCAAGCGAGTATTCGCAAAGATTGTGCCTGTCCCGATATATGATTGAGCCTTTCGTAAATTCCCAGCGCCTCTCTCGCCTGCTGTATTCCTTCTCCGTTGAGGCCAAGCACCCGGTTCGCATTGCATAGACGCCCCAACATCCCAGCAACCTGAAAGTTGTTCCCCCGTTGTCTCCAGTGCTTCAAAGTTTGGGTGAGGAGCCGTTTGTTCTCTACATGATTTCCAACCGCGCCGAACAATATTGAGAGCTGGAACAAACATTCCGGTTTGGAGGGGTGGTCATCCGGGAGCCCTTCAATATTTGGCCCCAGCATGATCAGCCGCGTTTTGTGCCAATAGAGGTGTTCCAAGAAGTGACCACAGGCGGCCCAGACTTCACGCGATCCTGCGTCGATCTTCGTGAAGACATCGAGTAGGTGCTCGACATTCACGTCCTCCGACGTGATCCATTGCGCCTCGTTGAAGCCGGGTTTGTCAGGATTGACGATAACCGACAACCGGCGGAAGTAACGCTTCTTGATCATGCTGAGGAGAGGAGACGACCTCGGATCCTTTGGGCGGAAATAGTCGCGGAGGGGTGCCAACATCATGACGAACCCGTTGCTTCGGTACGTCAGAGAGAGAGCACAGAAATTGTCCAACATCTTTCTCCTGTCGGGACGCGTCGGAAACAACCACTTGAAGGCCGTCCTCGTCGGGAACAACCAGTCCAGGTTGTTCTCATTGATGCCCTGGGGGAAGAAGGCGACGACGCTGAGGAGGTCGCGAGCATCGGAGCCGAGCTTACGGAACATCGGCGAAGCGAGCGAAAGTTCGATCATTGCCGCAAGGCACTCGCTGTGGTCCGTCCAAAGTGCCCGCTTTCGGTGTGCGTCCCACTCCTTGGCCAGTCGATCGTCATCCCACTTGTTATGATACGCGACCGTGGCAAGGAGAGTGAGTGAAAGTAGATGAGAGTCAAGTTGTCCCAGGATCTTATCCACCAGATCCGTCCGCTCTCCCTTCCCGTATATGTGGTAGAAGGCGTCACGTGCGGCGTCTATCGACAACGTCGGGATGGTGAGAGCCTTGCAGCGGGGAGGAATGGTCGAGATTCGAGATGTGATCCCAAGACAAATGTTGCTGAAGCGACTCAGCTCCTCCACAACCTCATATATCCCCCGAGCATCTGCTCCCTGTGGGTCCAGGATGGACTCGGCGTTGTCGAGAATCAGGATCATGTTTGTCGACGACAGGAAAGGTCGCAGGGGTGTCAGGTCTTCAGGATTCACGACCCCTGCACCGATGGCCTTGGAGAGTCGGGCAAGGAGGTGAGTGCGTGAGGCGAGGAGTTGATCACAACGAATGAATCGACGGTTGTCCCCGAACCGTTGCTTGATGCGGTCATGGTGGAGGACTGCCAGAGCGATCGACGTCTTCCCGATCCCTCCTGCACCGATGAGAGCAATCGGAGTGAAATCTTCGGCGAGGCCAACGATCTCCTCGATCAGGTCGTCCCGTCCGAAACAGGCCCTGGGCGGCGGGGGAGGCGATTCTCTAATAGGAGTGCTGTGCGAACGTGAGACCATCAACTGCATGGTATCCGGGATCTTTGGCTTGGCTTCAGTCTGAGTGATGGTCAACACTCTGCCGTTGCATGGATAGGAAGTGGCTCTTACTGAGTGATATTGGTCGCCAGCGCCTTCCTGACCTGTTGAAGCGTTCCGATCCATATCCGCGACCACCGTGTGGGTATTGATTTCCAGCTCGATCTGACAGGGACACGTCAGCAATTACACAACAGAACCGACCGAACGTACGTTGAAGACGTGAAGGATAGTAGTGAGGTCCGCCCTCCAGGTGGCAATCATCTCTTTATCGTTTTTTGTGTGGAAGAGCCGAGAGGCCGCGTTTCGCCCACTCTGCTTGAAAACCTTCCTTTGGATCTCAGTCACAGTTCTGCGATTCAGAGCATGGTGAGTCTCCCGTTGCATGCATCGCCGGTCCAACTCACGTTGTCAACTGGTTGATTGCTTCCAACATCGGCCGATTGATCTCTTCCGCTCGCCCTCCATTCACTCCTCGGTCAAGGGTTCTGCATACCCGGGCGCAGAATAATCCCAACTCAACGTAGACCGACTCGTTAGCCATTGAGTCCTGGATGCATGTGAGCCGGGAGCTTATCGTCGCGGAATAAAAATAAATGTACCCTGATCATCGTCAGGAGGGCAATTACAGAGTCAAAGACGGCGGCGGCTGGTGCGATGCCGGCGGTGTTCCTCGCATGGTTCAGGGCTTCGATGTCGGTGTTCAATGAGGAGAGAGCGCCGTCCCGCTCCTTTGGTTGTCGGGACTTTGGATCCATGGTCGAGGCTGGAGGTGGCTAGGAGAGGAAGGCGCGGGGAAGGGTCCTGACCCTAATACAGATGGGCGGCCATTTTCATAGCGCGTCTCGTGCAAATGGGCTATCTGATGGGGGGAATTGTGTTGGTGGTCGGGGCACTCAAGTAAGCTGCGACGATCGATCACCCTGTCATTCACCTTGTGACCAACGCTCTATCCCGCCGTGCTTCTCGTAAACAAAACAAAATACATCGTCTGTTGGCCGTTATCCCTCGATTTCCTAACCGTGACCTTTTCCGTAATTGCCACACACGTCGCATCGTTCGCGGTGCTCCGTCGAAACACTAACCTGTCCCGTATCCTCCACCCATTGTTCACATTCAATACCAGGTATGTTATTCGGACATCGAGGCATTCCTGTGATAACATAATCGTGGTTGCGGTGGAAAGGCGAGGTCTGGAAAGGAATGACGAGAAGTGTCAGCTGGCTTGTTCGGAGCCAGCGGCGTGAAAACCAACATGATGGATTTCAACAGTGAGTCTGGCATGTGTTTGGGTTTGCATCGTTCTGACCTTTTATAGAATTGGCCCCATCATCCCTCTTGATCCCACATTTTGACCACCGAAAGTGGTCGGTTGGCGCAGCTAGCGTAAATCTGCTTCACGCAGTCGTTCATCCATCTGCTCTTCCTTGTCCTGGACCAATCACCCGCTCGTAGCGGATGTGGCGGGCCTGTAAGGAGTGTCTGCAACTCTGATATTCGTCTCCGCCGTCGCCACAGTTCTTAACTAGGTCAGGGTGGCTGGTTTCGCGACCGAACCAAGGGCTTGCGCCGTCACGTGAGACGACGCGTCATATCAAAACATCAAGATACAGCATGCGGTTCTGGTACGACGACCTTCCTCACCAACCCGACGACATTTGGCCGGCCAACACCGCTATGGGGTCTTCGCTGCTTTTTACCATCGAGCAACAGTGAGCTCTCATTACTCGTGGGACAATGACCAACTTTGCTGGATTGCTCAATTGGGTTTACCGCATTTCTTCGGACTTGCTGTAAGTTGCCCCCTTTTCTCCTTGTGCGGTGCTCTGATATCCGCTTGGTCAACTCGAAGTAGATCCAGAAAGAAGTCAAGACTTTGTTGGTTTCTGTTCAGCCGGTCCTGGAGCACGAAAGGCCCACAATGGGTGGCATCGATAAGCATGTGGATTCGAGGGGAATGATTTGAACGCTGAGTGGCAGGATTTCAGAATTCCTTCGGGATGGTTGGAGAGGGGGAGGCTGTTGTGATACAAGCTTACCACTTGTTTGAATTCTTCCTCGCACCTCCACGGTCCTCTCCCTTTGGATCTTTTGTGGTCGCTAACATTGGCTGTGTTCTCGTGTTGCGAACTAGTGCGGGGACAAGAGTACATCGTGTCACCCGGCGTGCTCGGAGATTGATGTGCCATATCCTAACGTCTCGTCACTGCCATTATATCCTCTGAACAGTAAACACCAGCGAGGAGGCGGTTGAATACGACTTTTTTAATGGATGCGAAGTTGACAAAGGGGACGGCCGAGGGCATAGCCACACCGGGAGGCATGCTTTCCGTGGGGGACGTTGGGCAATGCCGACGAACCGCTAATCAACCCGACGGGGCTGGACCATCCGGAGTCCCGGCAAAACCTGACGCTGCACCAAGATTTATTGTCTTCAAGCGTCAACCACTTCAGTGGGTGGGCGTTGTCCGTCGACGATGTGCCAGAGGGGAGCGACAAACTTCTATCGATCGAGGCTCCCGCCCGCGGCCAAGGTGAGCGACTTGGAAATTGTGGTATTGCTAAACCAAACTGTTGAATGCCGCAGGTAGTATACGGGTACACAAATGCAAAACAAACGCGGGGGGACAGACAACCCAAGATGCAGATCAACGACAAGCAGTGGGACACGAATATGAAACAATGTGTGTAAGTAGAGGCCCGCAGGAGGGACAGAGATCAATCCTACGGGAGGACACCGCGGCAGACGCAACGAGAGGACGAGGCGTATCTGAAGGGTTCGGGGCGATTGCCAATGCTATTGTTTGGCTCCCCGGTGCGCCACAGCCTCATCTGCGGCGTCGGGCTGGTCGTCTTATATGTCGCAACAGCCGGGCGGGGTCATCCAAACACCGCTTTTGGTGACGTAGACGAGCAGATACAACTTGGGATCCTCCCAAAAAAGATAGGTCGGAGCGGCGCGGGCATAGTGACCGATTGACTGCTCCGATACGTCGTGGGAAGGGTGGGAACTTGTCGGTGGCGTGTGTTCCATTCGAGATGGTGGGAAACAGCCATTCGAGGTCGTTCTCGTCGACGCCTTGAGAGGAGAAGGCGACGAGTGCGAGAAGCGCTCGGTATCAGACTTTGCGTCCGCGCTGAGCGTCAAAACCATAAGTCTAATCATCCACTACTGCACCGCCATCTACACCGATCCAATACCGACATGGACGACATTCTGACCTAACGAGTTCGCTTCCGCATCAGGCCCAACCGTGTCCCTCCGACCTGGAGATCCAACCCGCACAGGATGTCAGGGTTTCGGTGTACCCAGCGGTCCCGGAGGTTTCAGGCTGAGCGAGGGTCGGAATCAGCCATGTTCTATCGGCTGGTTGGTTGAGAATTTGTCCCGGTTCGCAGCCATGATTCCACGGAGACGGGTTCGCGTTTCGGATGGTGGAGGTTAACGGAAGAGACTGAGACTCACAGCGCGTAATTGGGGTGTTCGGTGGCAACACGTCAGTGCCAGGCGGTTGCGACCAAAGTAACTTAAATTTTTAACTTGACTCATACTAAGTTAACTTACAAACTTCGTGCGGCCACAAGTTAGTTTCGCTTTTCTCAAGTTCGAGCGTCCCCGCCGCGCAATGTCTTCTCGTTTTTTAAAGTTTGTTGTCGTTCACACGGGTGTTGGTCAATGATACCGAAGGCGACTGCGGCAACTCGGTGGCAACAGAGGGCCAAAACGGTGATGGCGAGGGGGGTTGAGACAGTGATGGCGAAGGGGGGTGGAGACAACGATGATAAGGCAGACCAAGACGGCAGCAACGACGACGACGACGATGACGAGATGGTCGAAACGTCGATAACGACGTAGACAGCATGATGGCGGCAAGGCAACGCGGCGGCAGCTCAAGCGCACAAGTTCCAAGTTAGCGTTCCGGTCAAGTTAACTTATAAGTAATGTTGCGCACACTCGTGCCAGGCGGTATCAATTGCATGTCATGTTGCGGTATACAAATGCTGACTAAAAAAAGAAAGATTGCATGTCGTGTCATACGGATGCGCCAATATCCCACTGCACGACTGGCGTACGGCGTGTAACAGGAGAGGGGACCTTACATACTACAGTGATGTGCAGTGAAAAGCTACGACTGCGGAAGAACACCGGCATCCCCAGGGTCAGCGTCCACAAATCGTGCTTTCCGAAAAGTACGTCGTACAGATTAGCCGAAACTATCACCAACAGTGTTAGCCGTCACATTGAGAAATCAAACGTTCAGAAACAATGGAGAATCCAGGACATACAAAAATCGAAACAAAAAAAACACATACAAAATGGAGGTATGGAGCTAGGTGACACGGGATACAGATCGACAACAGGCGGCGGGAGCACGCCGTTTTAGGAGGACAATCAGCAAGATGGGGAATTTTTTCGAGAAAAACTTAGGGGAATGCGGGGTGGCAGAAGGAAAAGGAATACAGCGGTCAGGAACCGGACCTCTGTCCGAACGTGGCGGATCCGTTGTGCACGGAAGGATACCCTTGTAAGGTAGTATCTGGTATGCCCAAGTAGAGAATGGAGAGTTAAAACGCATAGGAGGAAGCAACGCCTCTAGGAGCTCACCGGAGATATCATTTTTCTTCAATTTTATGGAGGAGAGCCCTACAGAACTCAAGGTCTCTCGCAGCTCCGAACCTCTCATAAACATCGGCAGCACGCAGGGCCGCAGACTCCGCCACTTCAAACTTCCTCTCTTCGTACCAAAATTTGGCCTGCAGTTGCATCGCCCGACCGAGACGATATGGGTGATTGATCGTGTACGACTTGGCGCGTTCGACGATCGCATGTGCATCGTCGAGCTTGCCTTCCTTGAAAAATAGGTCCGCCAGTTGGTATTTACCCCAAAACAGTTGAAAATTACAGTTGAAACAGGATGCGATCTTGAGGGCTACTTCGATGTGGTCGATGGCCTTCTCCATCTCGCCCCTGGAACAACATATGAGGCTAAGGACACGGTAACATTGGCAGACCACAGATCGTTCGCGTTTGCCCGAGAGAAGATCGATCGCTCGTAACACGGCTTCTTCTGAAGCGTTGAGCTGATTGTCGTCATACAACAACCATGCGAGCAGTTCCAAAGATTGTGCCTGTCCCAATACGCGATTGAGCCTTTCGTAAATCCCCAGCGCCTCTCTCGCCTGCTGTATTCCTTCCCCGGTGAGGCCAAGCACCCAGTTTGCATTGGATATATACTCCAGCGTCCTAGCAACCTGCAAGTCGTCCCCACGCTGTCTCCAGTGCTTCAAAATGTGGGTGAGGAGTCGTTTGCTCTCTACATGATTTCCAACCGCGTTGAACAACCATGAGAGCTGGAGCAAACATTCTGGTTTGGAAGGGTGGTCATCCGGGAGCCCTTCAATCTTTGGCCCCAGCATGACGAGTCGCGTTTTGTACCAATTGAGATGTTCCAAGAAGTGACCACACGCGGCCCAGGCTTCGTGCGATCCTGCGTCGATTGTCGTGAAGATATCAAGCAGGTGCTCGACGTTCAAGTCCTCCGATGTGATCCATTGCGCCTCGTCGAAGCCAGGTTTTTCAGGGTGGATGAAAACCGACAGCCGGTGGAAGTAACGCTCCTTGATTGTGCAGAGGAGGGGAGATGACCTCGGATCCTTTGGACGGAAATAGTCGCGGAGAGGTGCCAGCATCATGACGAATCCGTTGCTTCGGTACGTCAGAGAGAGAGCGCAGAACTTGTCCAACATCTTTCTTCTGTCGGGAGGGGTCGGGAACAACCACTTCAAGGCCGTCCTCATCGGGAACAGCCACTTGGAGGCCGTCCTCGTCGGGAACAACCAGTCCAGGTTGTTCTCATTGATGCCCTGGGGGAAGAAGGCAACGACGCTCAGGAGGTCGCGAGCATTGGGGCCGAGTTTACGGAACATCGGCGAGGCGAGCGAAAGTTCGATCGTTGCCGCAAGGCTCTCGCTGTGGTCCGTCCAAAGTGCCCGCTTTCGGTGCGCGGCCCACTCCTTGGCCAGTCGATTGTTGTCCCACTTGCTGTGATACGCGACCGTGGCAAGGAGAGTGAGTGAGAGTAGATGAGAGTCCAGTTGTCCCAGGATCTTATCCACCAGGTCCGTCCGTTTTCCGTTCCCATATATGTAGTAGAAGGCGTCACGTGCGGCGTCTATCGACAACGTCGGGATGGAGGGAATCTTGCAGCAGGGAGGAACGGCCGAGATGCGAGATGTGATCCCTAGACAAATGTTGCTGAAGCGACTCAGCTCCTCCACCACCCCATAGATCTCCCGAGCATCTGCTCCCTGTGGGTCTAGAATGGATTCGGCGTTGTCGAGAATCAGGATCATGTCCGTCGACGACAGGAAAGGTCGTAGGGGAGTCAGGTCTTCAGGATTCTCGACCCCTGCACCGATGGCCTTAGAGAGTCGGGCAAGGAGGTGAGTGCGCGAGGCGGGGAATTGATCACAACGAATGAATCGACGGTTGTCCCCGAACCGCTGCTTGATGCGATCATGGTGGAGGACCGCCAGAGCGATCGACGTCTTCCCGATTCCCCCTGCACCGATGAGAGCGATTGGAGCGAGGTCTTCGGCGAGGCCAACGATCTCCTCGATCAGGTCGTCCCGTCCGAAACAGGCCTTCGGTGGCAGCGGAGGGGATTCTCCGAGAAGAGTAGCGTGCGAACGTGAGACCGTTAACGGCAAGGCGTCCGGGATTTTTGGCCTGGCTTCGGTCTGAGTGATGGTCAGCACTCTGCCGTTGCATGGATAGGAAGTTGCTCTTACTAAGTGATATTGATCGCCAGTGTTTTCCTGATCTGTCGAGGCGTTCCGATCCATATCCGCGACCACTGTGCGGGTATTGATTTCCAGCTCGGTCTGAAAGGGAGGATGGTTAGCGATCGACAGACAGAACCGACCGAACGTACATTGAAGACGTGAAGGACTGCAGTGAGGTCCGCCCTCCAGGTGGCGATCATCTCTTTGTCGTTTTTTGCGTGGAAGAGCCGAGAGGCCGCATCTCGTCCTCCCTGATTGACAACCTTCCTTTGGATCTCAGCCACAGTTCTGTGATTCAGAGCATGGTGAGTCACCCGTTGCATGCATCGCCGGTCCAACTCACGTTGTCAACCGGTTGATTGCTTGCAGCACCGACAGATTGAGCTCATCCACTCGCCCTCCACCCGCCCCTTCGTCAAGAGCTCTGCACACCCGGGCGCAGAACAATCCCAGCTCAACGTAGACAGATTCGCTAGCCATTGAGTCCTGGATGCATGTGAGCCGGGAGCTTATCGTCGCAGAATGGGAAGAAATGTACCCTGATCATCGTCAGAAGGGCGATTACCGAGTCAAAGACGGCGGCGGCTGGTGCGATGCCGGCGATGTTCCTCGCATGGTTCAGGGCTTCGATATCGGTGTTCAATGAGGAGAGAGCGCCGTCCCGCCCCTTCGGTTGTTGGGACTTTGGATCCATGGTCGAAGCTGGAGGTGGCCAGGAGAGGAAGGCGCGGGGAAGGGTCCTAACCCTAATACATATGGGCGGCCATTTTCATAGCGCGTCTCGTGTAAATGGGCTACCTGATGGAGGGGATTGTGTTGGTGGTCGGGGAACTCAAGTAAACTGTGACGATCGATCACCCTGTCATTCACCTTGTGACCAACGCTCTGTCCTCCTCCCGTTAACAAGGCAAAATACACTGTCCGTTAACCGTTGTTCATCGATTCCCCAACCGTGACCTCTTCCGGAATTGCCTCACGCACCCCATTGTTCGAGATACTCTGTCGATACACTAACCTATCCCGAATCTTCCACCCGTTCAACGTCAATACCAGGCATGCCATCTCGGATACCGAGGCGGCCCGGTAATAACCTAATGGTGGTTTCAGTGGGGAGGGGAGGTCTGGAAAGGAATGGCGAGAGGTGTCAGCTGGCTTGTTCAGAGCTATCGGCATGAAAGCCAAGATGGGGGATTTTAACAGTGAGTCTGGAATGTGCTTTGGTTTACATCGTCCTGACCTTCCATAGTATTAACTCCGTTATTCCTCTTAATCCCACATTTTGACCATCGAAGGTGGTCGGTTGGCGCAAATCTGCTGCATGCAGTCGTCGACTCCTTCATACATCCACTGTTCCTTGTCCTAGACAAATCACCCACTCGTACCGGATGTAACGAGCCTGCCAGGAGCGCCTACGACTCTGATATTCGTCCCCGTCGCTGCCATAGCTCCTAATCAAGTCAGAGTCATCCGAAAGACGGGCTGGCCTTGTGACTGAAGAAGGGACTTGTACTCTTAGGCGAGACGACGAGATTCAATGTTCGGTTCTAGTATCACGAGTTTCCTCGCTCATCCGACAGCATTCGACCACCCGATACCACTGCGAGATCTTAGCCGTTTTCCAATACCGAGCGGCAGTGAATTCTCGTTACTTGGGACATGGACCAACTTCGTTGCCACTGCTTAATTAGGATTTCCCGCGTTTCTTCGGGCGCACTGTGAGTCGCTCCTCTCTCTTTCTGTGTGATGCCCTGATGCCCGTTTAGTCGACTCTGATATCTCCTAGTCCACAAACAACACCTGTGTAGGGGCTTTATCGGGGTAGCCTCACTCCCGAATGGGATTTGTGTCGACCTCGCACCAGACTGATGCCCCTCTGTTGTCATCTTACCGTCCTGTCGTGCACTCTTCCCTGTCAACCCCCCTCTGTTTATATCCCTCGACAACTGGCATGTCCCCCCTCTGATGTTTAGAAATATATCTAGTCTTACGGACAGTCATCCAATAATTACGCCAAAGCAATACCGCACACCCACATTTTACCTGCGAGTCTTTGCATCCATCCTCTTGCTCTTCCCAGGTCGCCTTGGGGGACCCCTTTTCCCGCCCTTGTCGCCCTTTCCAAATTTCTGGCCTGGACCGCTCCTTCGGCCAGGTTCAAAGTCATCCGTCGATGATTTTGTGTTTTGTTTTGACCGTTTTCCGGTACCTCCGAAGCCAAACTTACTGTCTCTGGCTTTGCGAGACATCTTGGAACGCTGGGAATCGCCAGGGCCCCTGGCACGTTTCGATGGTCGATCTGAGATGGCGTCTTCAACCGCAACGTCGAAATCCTCGCCGTCAGCCTGGGCATTGTCCAAAGCACCCTTCCGCTCTGAGTCACAGTGAGAGGAGGACGCGCTATAAAGGCTCAGGGACTGGGGCTTACTTCGTTTAAGGCCTTTGATCCTCTCATCCATATCCTTCTTCGCTCGCTCCCGTTCTTTCTGTTTCTCCACCTGAATTTGTTTTCCATACTTCTTGTTCTCCCGCTCCTTTCGCTTATCATCGCTCCTCTTGATCTCGGCCGACTCGTTAAGCAGACGCTGGCGGATGCGTTCCATATGCGAGTCCGACTTGACCATTTCGGCAAAATAGTCTGCAGGGCGTGTAAATGGCAATTTGTGCTTGGCAGCGAGAGTGCGGGCTTCTTGGACACCGTGAAGGGCCTGTTTGTAGCTACGATACTTGTTAAGTTGGAACGAAGTTTGTAGATGTTGTGTGAACGCACAAGGCAAGCTCTCGGTTCAAGTCGTCCTCGTGGTCGATGGTGTGGGCCTCTGGGTATGAGACGACGAGTGTTTCTGTCCAGGATAGTTTGGGGTCGAGTTGGATGGTTTTCCTGATCCTCTCGAGGGCATCCTAAGCAAAAGATAAGATAGAAGAGATTACTAGGCCGAGTAACACGCACCTTGTTATCAATAACCTTTACACCACGCCGGGGCACAGCGTCAGGATGCAGCTCGACGTCTTCAAGTTCGTCCAGAGCCAAAACATCCTCATCGCCAGAGGGTTCGCCTCCCTCGGCATCCCCGCCTTCAGGATCAGAACCGGAGTCTCCCTCTTCAGCTTCATCACCATCCTCCGAAACCTCTTCGCTCCCCTCCTCAGAACCGGAAACTTCCCCCAATTCCTCGTCCTCCTCGGCATCTTCATCGTCCTCCCCGTCCCCAGCCAGGGCAACAAGATGTGCCTGATCGTACTCGTTCAGCGCATCGTCTCCCAGAGCCCGAACCAATTTTTCGAAGCCGGCTTCATCGACGCCGTCGTCCTCTTTGTCGCTCTCACTCTCATCCCCGCTCTCCTCGTCCTCCCAGCCCTCCGCATCGTCTGAACTTGAAACATCCACGGGTTCCGGAGGCGTCAGGGTTTTTTTCTTCTCGGCAGGCTTCGACTTGCGTTCAGAACCGGTCTTCTTCACGAGAGCAGTCGGAGCCATTTCGAAAAAGAGAGTGAGCCTTTTGGTGCACGTGCTTCCGGATGATCGACTTTTACCCTTGCCTCTCGACACCGACGCGTCTATTTCCCAACCCCCAAAGACTTCAAAATGAGCAAACCGATGAAGCCGAGAGGCTCAGCCGGTCAGGGAGCCGGGGTTTACAAACCGGAGGCGATTCGTGTAATCGTTGTTTTCGCGTCGAGCCAGGGGTGTTTACTGATCGCAGGCCCACAGGACATTGCGGAATCTCTGAACATTACGGGTTTACCGGATCCAGTGGCTTCTGCTCTTGCAAGTGACGTTGAGTACAGGATACATCAAGTAGTGGAGGTATGAGCGGCCAACACGTCAAATGAACTGGGGATTATCGTCACGCTCACGAACACAAGGAAGCTGCTAGGTTTATGCGCCATGCTCGGCGGACAACGATGATCACCGACGATATCGACCAGGCATTCCGCGTACTTAACATCGAACC
>Ga0307513_10006028_pt1 | contig 15909 bp, 17 predicted proteins | sample 15_EM_MG_FD_202174 | JGI IMG/M metagenome (GOLD analysis project Ga0307513, IMG submission 202174) | Populus trichocarpa ectomycorrhiza microbial communities from riparian zone in the Pacific Northwest, United States - 15_EM | ecosystem: Host-associated > Plants > Roots > Unclassified | place... | reverse complement strand
AAAGTGGTGAGTAAGTTTTGCAAGAACTCACAACTTACCCACTGGGCAAATTGGGAACAAATTGGTTACAAACTCTCAAAAAACTCTCAATTTGCCTGCCAGGTAAGACCCCCTCTGCCCCCAGTGTAACCAGACCAGAGGCCAGCTCATGCACTGTCCCTACTATAAGCCCTTTTCTTCACTAGATCAAGGAGCTCCCACCCCACCTTTCCTTGCTACTGCTGACCATTACTTTGAGTGGAGGTCTATCTATACTAATCATACTCTGGCAGTCGTGACATTTATAGTCCACCCCACTTACTCTCAAGAGAAACCTCTTGTACTCATCGATCGACACCCAGTATTCTTTTGTGAGTCTTGCGTTATTAGCTGGTAGGATTTCCCTACAGCCCTACCTGGAGAAGTTGTCGCTTGGTTGCAAACCGTTGCCGACATCTATCCACAAGAAGAAAGCTTTTGGCTTTTCTCCCACGCACTTGCCGACTTTGTAGACAAGTTCTGGAAACCTGTCTATCCCTATGACCATCGCTCACCCAACCTCAGACCCTCCTTCACTCTACCTCTTCCCCTCACCCCAAACCACCCTTCTCAAACTACACCTCTGGTGCCCAGCGAACAGTAAGCAGGCATCAACCCTGACAGGTACTATAGATGTCAAGCCCTCAAGGATTGCTTTGTGATTGCAAGGGTTGTGATGAAGGGGGCAGGCACTGGGGGCAGAGGGGGTTTTATCTGGGATATTCTTTAAATGAACCCTCTTTGTTCTTTTACAACTTTGTTCAAAACTTACCCACAAAATGTTGCAATAGGAGACTATAATAAGTGAGTTTAATCCCTATTCCCCTATCAGTTATTTAATTAATTGTGCTGATGGTAGTCAATTATCCAGTTCTGGTTACTCTAGCAGCTGGTTCAAACAAGTGGAGATTGGTACTCAGAAGTGGTACAGAAGAATTGTCATTGACATGGTCCTATTCTGTATTGGCCTCACACTGGGAGATTTCAGTCACTACCCATGGAAAATCAGCAAAGCCCAGAAGTTTGCTGTGAAGGCATATGTTGCTGCTCTTTGCTCAGGTAGGAGGGGTCAGATGGGCAAAACATTACAATACCTCCTCTACACATTCTTCACTCAAGACAGTTCCCGATACACCTTTACTATTTATCAATTCCTTATCCTCTACTAAGTCTGTCCAAGGCCAGTGTTATTACCCAGTACATATCTGCCATCGTCTTTATTGGCCATGGGACCATTTTCAAGAAAATTAAACAATCAATGGCATGTACAGACCATGAATTCTTCAAGTGAGTAACTTTGGGCCAGTTTTCAACACAAACTCAAGTTCTTGCCTTATAAGAGTGCACCCCCCTTTCAGAAATTCCTCTCCCTCCAATCCAATTACATCCTCTCTCCCCTATACCACACCTGTAATGTGCTCAAGAAAATTAGCAAAATGCAAGAACCTGCAATCAATCTGAACATAGTTGGCAACTTCTAAAAGATCATCATTGGAAAGGCCATAGTGACTCTTGATGGCATTAGAGTTATGTTTCCCTGACTCCATTTGACAAGAGTAGAAGACTTTACTCAAGGAAATTGACCTAGAGGAACTAGTTATGGTCTCAGATGTCCTCACTGACAAACTGGACAACCAAACCCCAGGATTTTATTTCAGCAAGGTTCTGAGCAATAAGCTCAAATGTTATGAGAGGTTACTCACAAACCTCATCTTTGGGTATAAACTACTGAAGGGAGAGTATAGAACATTGACAGCAGGGGGGGAACTGAAATTACACCTGTCAAAGTGTCATGAATTCCTCAAGAAGGTTACAATGCTTAGGTTGAAACTGGGTACCCTCCTCCATATTTGTACTTTTGGTCTATATTGAGAGATGGAGTATGCTGCTAGCTGCATTTGGAACACAGCCAATGGAAATTCCCAAAACATCAAGGTGATTCTAGGCTGATTATGCCTTGTCTCATGATACAACAAGACTACACATCTTCTGTGAGTGTGTCCAAATATTGTTTCTAGCTGCTGTCACTAAATAATCTATTAATAGATGCAAGAGTTGAAGATTAACTACCGGTTTATCCCAAAATGTGTATGGCCAACCTGTATAATCAAGTTTGTTGTCTTTCATCCTTTTGAACAGGCACTTGCCACTGCACTTGGGCTCCTGGAGGTGGAGGATAGGTTCCTTTCTCAGCTCTTTCCTGGTGTTTCCTCTCCAACCAAATCTAAAGATATCTCCCTCACACTGTGTCAGGATACCTCAAAGTTCCTTGGTGGTGCAATTGGCTTAAGAGATTGGAGACAGATCACAGTTACATTTTTGGGTGCCCACAAAGATACTGACGCTGTTATAAGCTGTGGCATTGACCCTGACAACCAAATTTGAGGCCATACCAATAAGGTGGCTAATACACATTATGCCAATGTCTTGGAGGACCCAAACAACATTGGGTTTGATGTTCTTAAGAAACAGCTCCAGGCTGCTCACTGGTGGTTCCACCTTGTTGGTATGTCAATATGTCCTAATTAACCTCAAATTCCTTAATGATTGATATTCTACAGAGATCTGAAGTGGTGATCAATTGCTATTCCCAGACACTAAGAACATCACCCATGTCCTTGAGAAACTCAAGAGAGTAGAGGCACAGAACAAAGAGCTAGTGGATCACATCAAGAAGCTCAAGGCCCATCTACCTGCTGCTATGGATGCAGCTATCATAAAGGGGCTCTGTGATCCAGAGACACTGAAATTGGTAAAGAAAATCACAATTTGCCTGAGCCATCCATTGACAGTTCTTTCAAAAAATGCCCAGCAATTTGATTACAATGTGTTAAACCATATACTCAATAGGTTCTTTGAAAGGAGCCCACTAAGCAAATTGTGGCTATATTGGTGGGTAATTTATGAAAGAACTGTCAATGGATGGCAGATAAATTGAAAGTCACCTAACTGCTATTAATTACCTAAAATGAAAATTACCTAAAAAGGCAAATTTACTCCAGATCAAAGATTTTTCACTAAAAAAATTGTTTTTTGGAAAATTATATAACTACTTATATAATCATGCACTCCATCAGGCTATCTAACCTGATCTGCCCATCTCATCTCCCATCAAATTATCTATTTTGGAAAATTCCATCATCTCTAGATCATATGACCCACTTATCTGAGCTCAAAAAGTTTAGTCTACTTGAGCCTTTTGGCAGGGGGATTACAGTAGATAAAAAAAGTTTAACTACTTTTCCTCCTTTAACATACCATAAAAGTTTACACAAAAAGGATAACTTTTATCATATGCCCCCTCTTAAAGTATTTTGGACTAAAAAAAGTCATCAAAAAGTTTTTGTCTGTTCTCTCTTTTCTTTTGTGGAAGATAAAATAGGAAGTTGAATTTTTTTTTGCCTTTTTGATATATTATTGTTTCATAAAAAGGATGCTATGTACCCAGTGTTAGGCCCTTACTTACAATCCCTCAGCCACAAGGGCCACTCAGAGATGCTGGGATGGAGACCCAGAAACTAAAGGAGCAACTCAATGAACTTTTCAATGACAACTACCAGAACATATGTTACTGGCTTTGGATAGATGAGGTGCTGGAGAATGTAAAGCTCAGAACACTTGATTGTTGTCTTCTGGACCACACTTGAGTTCTGGTTCCTCTTATTCAATTATCACCATTACTTCAGCAGTAACACAGTAACCATTGAAGTTAAGGCTGCTCGGATGTACATCCTGGGGATGTGTAGGCCAAACATAGGGGTCCACAAAATCAGGATTGTGGAGGTATTTGAGTTCAAAGATCCCTTTTGGTCCTATCTGACGATCTTACAGCAAATAAAATATCTTCTTGAAGAACCCAAACAGGAGTCACTCCAGCTAGAAGAATACAACCCTGCGGCCAATGATGGGCCAGAGAAATTTATTCAACATATAATCAGCATGCCTTTGTTAAAGGTGATTACTAGAGATAGCCTAATAATCAAGTTTGGTTTGTAATGCACCACAGCTATATCATGGAACATACTAAATACATTACAGAGCTTCAATATTATAGTGTTTTGTTTGAAAAAATTGGTCAGTCTTATGGACTTCTGAAACACTTCATTGTTGTGATTTCACCAGATGACACAGTTGAGGAAATAACAAACAGAGTGAGAAAAGCTTTCCTGAATTTTACTAATATGAACTTTTCAAAGCATATCAGGTTTGTTTGCACTGGGTGTTCATCTGAGTCAATGTATCTCTTAGACACCTACAAATTAGGGGAAAGTTCCTAGATTTCAGAACCAAAGCACCAGAAGAGATTTATGCAGAAATTCAACTCGATGACAGTGACTACTAGGCTAAATACTTACTCTCCTGCATCCTTATGTACCTTTGCAATCACTCAAGAGTAATGTCATCATTATTTTCAGTCTGTTGTTGAACTCTTCTTTCTTTCTCTGAATTTACCCAGGTCATAGATAATCTGGCCAAAGAGGACCACAATGCATTGTATCCTATCTGAGAGGAACCTGACATTAGTGAGTAGTAATTGCCTCATCCTCCACACTTTCTCACCATTTGACCAGGCAGGAAGGAGATAATGGAGTCTGTGTGTAAATGAAAATCACCATCTGAGGATGTGAAACCTGGAGAATTTTAACTCATACAAAATCCCACACATCCGGATGCAGTCTGCAACAGGCGTCCAGTGCATCTGGTCAGTCATCCCATCAAGATATACTACTCCATCTTCACCAAGTTCCTTTCCTGAGAATTTTTGCCATTTGATGGAGATGAAGAAACCCTCCAGAAGACTTCAGAGTTCATAGAAGCCTCTTGTTAGTGCTACAAAGACAAGAATTCCTGTGTTCTGGCTATAGAATCCTCCTTGTTGTCTTTGATGCATCCAAGTATCTTGTCTAGGATAAGGGTCTACACTGGTGACAGCAGGTGGTTTGTACCAGATAGAATGATATTCACTAGCTGCCCCTTGGTGCCAGAACAGCCTGTTTGTGCCTTTGTGGAAGTGAGGAATGAAGCTGGAGCAGGCAGTTGGGATTCCATTCTGCAGTGTCAGTTAGACTTCATAAAGCTCTACTCTGTGAGTAATGTAGGTGTTCTACCAACCCCTTGATCATAAATCCACATTTACTGAGTGACACAGTACTGACTGATTGTGGCTGCTTCATGTTGCCCTGTGTTTCTGTCACAGGGTGCATAGAAGGGTTTTTCAAAGCAGAAAACTATAAAAAAAAAAGTAGTAAAAAGTATAAATACTACCAGCCTATTTTGTGTTCCAGAAAGTGTAATTAAATTCAGACTTTTCCCAAGATTTTGAATGGCATAACAAGAAAAGTTTGAACCAAATTACACTTTTTTAAGATTCAAAATAAGCTAATAGTATTTATACTCTCTACTATATGTTCTTTACAGTTTTCTGCTTCAGAAAACCCTTCTATGCATCCTATGTGTTGGAAATACTCAGTCTGTGCTTGTTGGTCACTAGTGCTGTCTTCACCAATGAGTTCATTGCCCAAGAATTGATGGACTACCTCACTCTTGGATCCCATCCTACCAAATGCAATAAAGGTCTGCAGAGGATGGCACAAGTCATTGTTACACTCTAAAAATGTATTCAAGACCTGAATTCCTTCTATGGAGACTTGAAGTTCATTCAGAGAGAGCCAGCCATGAACCCTGCCCCAACTCAGAGGCTTAAAGCTTCAAGGTTGCAAAGTGTCAGTCCCATCTCCCAGTTTACTGCCAAAACTCTGTTGGGATGGTGGATGTTTCCACACTTCAAAAAGATCCAGGTTGGTGACACTGAGTATTCACTTACCTATGAAAGTCCCCTGGTGGGTGAAGAGAAAGCAATGAGAGCACTGTTCATGGCATATAGGAAATAACTCTTGGAGGATGTGATGGATGCGAAAGTCCTGTTGTTGTGAAACTCACATAAAGATATTGCAAGGAAGGGCACGAGCTGCTTGCTGGGATGTCACTGACACCAAAGCTATTCTACTACAAACTCATTACAGAAAACCATTTCGTAGTTATGGAACATCTGAAGGCCACAGAGGTTACTGATGGTCACCTGGTGGGTGAAAAGGGAGCCAAACACATCAAATCACTATGCCAGATGGTCAAAGCACTGCATGATAACAAACTGGTGTTTCAGGATCTACAGTGACTGAATGTCTTGATTATAGAGGATGGCTTGACACTTGTGGATTTTGACTGGAGTGGGGAGCAGGGTACAGTCCACTATCCAATTGATATTTCCTTGGTTATCAAGTGGCCCACACTGGGTACATAGCAGCCTTTTATAAAATAATAATACATCAGAAAGGCAAAATTTCTTTTAACTTCCTAGTATATTTCCTACAGATGAAAAAAAGAGAACAAAAAAACTTTTTGATAACTTTTTTTAGTCCAAAATACTCTAAGAGGGAGCACATGATAAAAGTCATCCTTTTTTTTAGCCTTTTATGGTACATTAAAAGAGGAAAAGTAGTTAAAATTTTGTATCAACCATAATCCCCCTACCAAAAGGCCCAAGTAGACTAAACTTTTTGAGCTTAGATAAGTGGGTCAGATGATCTGGGAGTGATGGGATTTCCCAAAATGAATGATTTGAGATGAGATTTGTTGAGCAATGGTATATTCTATATACACATATGTACTCTATCTTACCTGGTAGAAGCTTGAGGGCTTGGAGAGTGAATAGTAGTGGTGGGTTGAAAACAAGAAGTGATATCATATTAGGCTGTCTAAGGGTAAGTCTATATACTAATATGAATGTATTAATGTCACAGCTATACAGTGTGACAAGCCACCGCACAGACAGTGCACAGACCATGCCTTATGTGCACGGACCATCTATGAGGTCATGTGTGGCATCTAACCAGGCTGATTACACATAGTGTATTTGTAACTCCAGGACGGATATAGAACCAGCCATAGCTGGTTCTGGAAGTCACAAGTTTGACTCTGACTGTAAACACATAAAGTTTCAACAAGATTAGATGGGCAGATTAGACTAGATTCCCAAAAAACAAAATTTTTGGATAAAAAATCTTTGATCTGGGGGAGTAAAAGTGCCTTTTTAGATAATTGCCTAAAAAGGCAATCAATGGCAGTTATGTGACTTCTAAATTTAGAAATGATTTCTAAAAGAAAATATTGATGGACTGACTCAATCCTTGCTTAATGTCAAACTGGCTTAAACCTCTATTAAATTTAGCTAGATTAGATTGGAGATTGGAGATTAGAGATTAGAGATTTAAGATTTGGGATTTGGGATTTGAGATTAGAGTTTAGAGATTAGAGTTTAGAGTTTAGAGATTTAAAATTTAAGATTTAAGATTTAAGATTTGAAATCAGAGATTTAAGATTTGAAATTAGAGATTAGAGATTTGAAATTAGATTAGAGATTAGAGATTAGATTAGAGATTAGAGATTAGAGATTAGAGATTAGATTAGAGATTAGAGATTAGAGATTAGATTAGAGATTAGAGATTAGAGATTAGAGATTAGATTAGAGATTAGAGATTAGAGATTAGATTAGAGATTAGAGATTAGAGATTAGATTAGAGATTAGAGATTAGATTAGACAGCCTGATAAGTGCTAGATGTTGTAAGTGGGTCATATGACTTTCCAAAAAGGAAATTTATCTGTCAGATAAGATCTCCTCCATTTCCAGTGAGGGAATTGCAATGATAACTTCCTTTTTTAGAAATCATTAGGTGTGGTCAACCATGCTGATTAAGGGTCAATTATGTTCATGATTTTGGATCCACTTTTGTTCGATAATTGCATCAAAATCATTTTTTGTTTGACTGCTCAGAAAGAAATACTGTAGGATTTTACCTTGATTATGTCACGAACTCAAGTCTTAGTTGATCAAATTAAACAAATCACAATTGAGATTTGTGATATAAAGAACAAGAAAAGGAATAACATTGGTATTATGCATTCTAATAATACATTCAATGTTCACAACCACAAACAGAGTGATCCTCTACAAAGATGTCATGAAGAACATGACGAGGATGATGTACACTATGAGGACAGTGTCATGAACACGTGATTTAATTGATCAAATCAAACAAATCACTATTGAGATTCGTGACATAAAAGAGAGGAAGAAAACCAAGATCGATTCATCAAAAGTACAGAATACAATCAATGTTCGCAACCACACTCAGAGTGGTCCTCTACAAGAAGGTCATGAAGAACATGATGAGGATGATGTACACTACATGAACAGTATACAAAGCGACCGTCTACCACTTGACAATAGGAGCAACCAAATACATTGTGCTCCAATTCAATCCCTTCCTGCAACAAGATCCACTGCATCGCCATCACTGCTTCTTCCAAACCATCCCTCATTACCAGGTAATGGAAGTCCTTCAAAGCCAACTTCAAAGATTCCTCCTTGGTCAAGCGAGCCAGACAGTCCCGAGTCTCCTGGGAATGTGGGAGACAACGCTGGTGGAGTGGTCAGTCTTCCTTGGACGACGACAAAGGGGATCCCTTCTGGTGGCGACGAGAGTGCCGCCGCTCCTGATGATGACAATAGGAAGGCGGGGGTATAGTAGACGCTGTCGATGGGGGAAGGGGAAGCTCGGGATAAGACTGAGGAGGGCTGAGACTCAAGCGAAGGGAGGGAAGAGGGTGTCCCTGGTCCATCCACTCCCTGAGAGTTAAACAGCTCATTGATGACGTCGCATGAGCAAGATCCTGTGGGAGGCACGATTCCACATCCTGAGAGGGCGGCAATCTGTCCAAACAAATGACCAATAGGTTCCCAATGAGTTTCCACGTAATGCATCAGCATTGCGTGACACATTACTGACTGCATGCGAACGTCGGCAAGCCCCTTCGACAAACAAATAATGCTCTCCTTCAAGTGAGCATTCTCCTTCTCCAAGCCCTCAATATGTGTCTCCATACGATGGAGACGATCTTGATGATCATCGGTGATAGAGATCAGGCCAGAATGAAGTTGGCCAGCAACTTCCTCGTTTATCCTCAGAGCGATAACTTCCGAAATCATTTGAGGAAGTTCAGTAGGGGGATGTTGATAGATACGCTGACTAGCGCAATATGACAAATCAATCTATAACGTTGGTCAATCCCCTTGAACAAATCTCAAGAGTCATCGCCCAGACGTACCAGTTCCTGAGGGTCAGACGAATAGAAGTCCTGATTGTCCATACCCCACACCTCATTGTAAGAGGCAGAGGGAGTAGGGAAGACCAAGTTAATGGGCATGATGACGATTGGGGAAGAACTTTAAGAGAGGAGAGCAGATGATTGATGGGGGGAAAGGAAAAGCGAACTGAGGAAAGAAACCAGCCATCGACCAATCATTAAATAGATGGTAAGAACCCTAACCCTGAAACACCGGATCTTAGATTCCATCAAATCCTTCCATCAAATATTACCAAAAGAAGCCATAATTGGAGGGGAGTTTAGATCCGGGGATTTCTCCCTGAAACGCCATCAAACTTCTCAGGATCACAACCCCATCAATATGCAGCTCTCCCATCACATCAAATAGAAGGATGTTCCGCTTAACAATTGGAAATCAGAATGTTCCAGAAGGAGTCAGTAGTAGTCCCAATGACTAAATATGAGTCATACCTAGTCAGCAATAGACGCTTCCAAGGGAAGAGTAGACTTAGCCACAGAACGTAGTAGATCATGTGATCAGGATCTGAGAGTATATAAGGATGAGCCCCTCCGGCTCTCTTTTCCCTCTATCCTCAATCTTCTCTGTAACCCACTACTCCAACTAAGTAAGTTGGATACTCTCCAATAAACCACTTTACCCTTTATACTGACATACTTAGCAGGAGTTTCCTGCTAGTGTATGTTGCCTCCCCCTCTTCCCAATCCAAACTTCGTCTCTCCATTCCCTCTCCCTCCGATCGAAGACATAAGACCTTATTTGTGGAGTCAACGCTTGCTGACAAGCCTCAGTGTTAACCAGACCAGAGGCCAGCTCGTGCACTGTCCCTACTATAAGCCCTTTTCTTCATTAGATCAAGGAGCTCCTTCCCCACCTTTCCTCACCACTGCCGATCACTACTTCGAGTAGCGATCAATTTATACTCAACACACCCTTGCTGTTGTCACTTTTATAGTTCATCCGGCTTATTCTCAAGAAAAGCCCCTAGTCACTATCAGCACACACCCCATCTTCTACTGTGAGTCTTGTGTCATTAGCTGGTGGGATTTCCCTACTGCCATCCCTGGTGAAGTTGTCGCTTGGCTACAAGGCGTCGCCGATATCAACCCCCAAGAAGAGAGTCTTTGGCTCTTCTCCCACGCTCTCGCCGATTTTGTGGACAAGTTCTGGAAACCTGTCTACCCCTACGACCATCACTCACCCAACCTCAGACCCTCTCACGCTCCAAGACTTCCCCTCACCCCTAACCACCCATCAATTACTACACCTCTGGTGCCCAACAAATAGTAAGCAGGCACCCAACCCTGACAGACAGTATTGGAACTGTCCATCTACTACTTGACAATAAGAACACCCCAACATGTTGTGTTCTAACTCAACCCCTTCCTGCAAAAGGATCTACCTCATCACATCCACTGCCTCCTAAAGACCATCCCTCATCACCCAATAATGGAACTCCTGAAGAGCCGAAGTCAAAGACTTCTCCTTGGTTAATTTCTTTAAATGGTCCCAAGTCTCCTGGGATTGAGGAAGACAACACTGGTGGAGGGGACAGTGCTCCTTGGAAGATGATGATGCAGTCAGAAAACTCCTCTGTCGTCATGATCTGTGATGAGACTGACGGTGGTGATAAGAAGGGGGTAGAGTAGTAGACACTGTTGACAGGGGAAGGAGAAGATCTGGATATGTCCATGGGGGACTGAGACTCAAGCGAAGGGAGGGAAGAGGGCGTCCCTGGTCCATTCACTCCCTTAGAGTTAAATGACTCATTGACAATGTCACAGTTACAAGATCCTGTGGGAGGGACAATTCCATAGGCAGAGAGGGAACCAATCTGTGCAAATAAATGACCAATAGGTTCCCAATGAGTCTCAACATAATGCATCAACATTGCGTGACACATTACTGACTGCATTTGAACCTGCTCCAACCCTTTTGACAACGTAATCACATCGGACTTCAACTGAAAGTTTGTTTCAGTCAAACCTTCCACTTGTTCCTCCAAGGCATTAGTACGGGCATGCTGCTTGTCTAACAAGGAGATCATGCTGGAGTGAAGTTGACTGGTAACTTCCTCATTCATCCTCAAAGCAACTACCTCAGAGATGACTTGAGGAAGTTCCATAGGGGGGTGTTGGTAAATGCGCTGACCAGCACAGTATGATAAATCAATCTAAATGTGAGGGTAAGCTTATGACAATCCATGAATGCTTCACCACACATACCAATTCTGTAGTGTCAGAGACATAAAAGTCACTGTTGTCCATACCCCATACTTCATTGAATGAAGCCGAGGGAGTGGGGAAAACAATGTTGATGGGCATGGTGAGTGAGGGAAGAGTGGTGAGGAGGATGGGTGGTTGAATAATGGGGAGGAAAAGTGAGATGGGGAAAGAAACCAGCTATTGGGCCAAGTATAAATAATAAAAGAAAACCCTAACCCTGAAACATTGGATCTTAGATTCCATCAGATTATTCCATCAAATATAACCCAAAGAAGCCATAATTGAAGGGGAGTTTTAGATCCGGGGATTTCTCCCTGAAACGCCATCAATCTTCTCAGAAGACACTGCCCATCATTACACAGCCTCATCCATCAATCAAATAAGAAGAAGGAGGATGTTCTGTTTTGCAATTAATCATGGAAGCTTCTAGAAGGAAATAATCCATAGTTGTATGACCTAGGGAATTATTAGACGCTTCCAAGGAAGAGTAGACTTAGCCATAGCAAGTAAGGAGTCATGTGACCAGGATCTGGGAGTATATAAAGACGAGCCCCTCCAGCTCTCTTTTCCCCTTATCCTCAATCTTCTCTGTAACCTCTACTCCAACCAGTGAGTTGGATACCTCCCAATAAACCACTTTTATCCTTATACTAACATACTTAGCAGGAGTTTCCTGCTATTGTATGTTGTCACCCTCTCTCCCCAACCCCAACCTTCTATCCCCCTTCTCTCCCCCTCTGATCAAAGACATAAGATCTTATTTGTGGAGTCAACACTTGCTGACAAGCCTCAGTGTTAACCAGACCAGAGGTCAGCTCGTGCACTGTCCCTACTATAAGCCCTTTTCTTCATTAGATCAAGGAGCCCCTGCCCCACCTTTTCTTGCCACTGCTGATCACTACTTCGAGTGGCGATCCATCTATACTAATCAACCTTTGGCTATTATTACATTTATAGTCCACCCTGCTTACCACACCGAAGTACCTCAAGTACTTATTGACCGCCATCCCCTTTACCAGTGTGAGTCTTGCATAGTTAGTTGGTGGGACTTTCCTACTTCATTACCTGGACAAGTCTTTGCTTGGTTACAAGAAGTATCCAACCTCCACATCCAAGAAGAGAGCTTCTGGTTATTCTCCCACACTCTTGCAGACTTTGTGGACAAGTTCCGGAAACCTGTCCACCCCTACAACCATTGCTCACCTAACCTCAGACCCTCCCACACTCCACCTCAGACCCTCACCCCAAACCACCCTCTACACACTACACCTCTAGTGCCCAGCAAATAGTAAGCAGGCATCATCCCTGACAGATTATCACATTGTTTGCACTATGTAGCACATGTCACTACTGTACCCTCATGTCCCCACCAAAGTTTTGCCATTCCATCTGTGCCAAATGACTCTTATGGTCCTACACAAGATACTTGAGGGCCCAAGATAAAAGTGTGTTAGGGGTAGAACTATGCTCTACTGAGGGTAAAGAATCGGGCTCATTATAATTGACTATAATTGGGGAGTAACCCTGTTGACCTACCTCAATTTTCTCGACACTCACTGGGGGCAAGGGGTGATGTACTGACAAGGTACATTGCAAGTACATTGCAAGTTCTGGGGCTAAAGAACTAATCATGTACCAAACTGGCACATGTTTAGCATATTCAGAATATACCAGACAGATACAACCACCATATCCCAGCTTGGGATATTGTCAGGATATTCAAGATATGCCAGGTCATGTGACCACAATGTTCCAGATCAGTAACTGTCAAGGATATTTTAAATATTCCAACAAAAAGTGATTGAATGAACCTAAAATATCCCAATCTGGTACATGGTGGTCACATGACCTGGGATATTGTAAAGAACATTCAAAATAAACTACTCAAGCATACTTTGGTCACTTTTTGTTGGAATATTCAAAATATCCTTGACAATTACTGATCTGAAACATTGTGGTCACATGACCTGGCATATCTTGAATGTCCTGACAACATCCCAAGCTGGGACATGGTGATTATATTCGTCTGGTGTATTTTGAATATGCTATACATGTGCTGGCTTGGTACATGATTAGTTCTTTAGCTCTAGAGCTTACAATATACTTGCAATGTACTGTGTCAGTACATCACCCCTTGCCCCCAGTGTGTTATTCTCCTACTGGTCACTATTTTCCCTATTCTCCTCTATCCTTCCTACTATCATCTCCTATTTGCCACTATCCTCTCTCCAACATATTCTTGTTGTACTATTCTCCTCACAATCAGCTATTGTCTCACCTTCTTTTCCTAACAACTTCCTGTTCGAGTTTGACTTTCTCTTGCATGTTTATCTTCACTTTTGATCTTCACGCTTACTTCCAGACTTCATCTTCGCTCTATGGTTGAGTTTTCTTTAGCTTCTTAGAAGATCTCTTTGGTTCATTGTTCTCTTTTCTCTGAGTCCTAGTCCTATTCCACTATATAAGACCACCTGTAGTAGCCACTATCCAGCAATTGATTCCCCTTCTCCCCCTACTCCTAGTGCTCCCTCTGAATCTCCTTGTGGTATTGTACTCAGTGTCGGCCTTTGTTCCTATTGTTATCTTTGTCCTCGTCATCTTCATCTTTGTTATCATTCTTGTTCTTGTTCTTGCATTGCCTGCCTCTTGTCATTCTCACCCTTGCCCATCTTGTGTCTCCCCTCGCTGTCCTCAGCTCACCTCCCCTCCACATTGCTCCTTTGATCCTTCGTTATCTGATTCTCTATTAGATCTCCTATTCGTCTCTGATACTGCTGCAACTGCCACTGCCACACTCCAATCTTCCTATTGATATTCCAATCTTTCTAGGCAACTCCTCATGTCCACGCCCATTCATTTCTTTCATTAGGACCTACTTTGCATCTAGTCTTAGTGATTGTCAACACCTTGTATCCTTGGATCATTGATTAGGAGCTATCCTTAGTGCTACTTCACACGAGGGCATGTCTCATACGATAAGTCTATTCTGTCCTTCACTCATCCTAAGCCTCCTCTTATTCTGATCCATTCCCCCACTTTGAACTGGCCAGGATCACCCATTCTTCTATACTGGAGCACCCTACCTTCACCTCTACTCCCCCACACCTTTCCCTTTCTCCAAGTCCTCCACAGGAAGTGGTAGTTTACCATGTACATGATGAAGCAGACCACCATACCAGGGGCTCGTACAATGCTCATAGTGTTTATCAAATGATTGTTGCCAGAAGATTGGGTTGCCCACTACACTTTTGAGCAATAGTCATTACCATGTCTTTAGAGGCCACTCACAACCTCTCCATCCCTGAACTCCTCTGCGTGTTGACCAAGAAACTTGGCCTGAAATTCTCCCGCTGAGAAGCTTGTCTCCCACCCATCATTTCCATTACACCACTGAGAATCAAAGTGAGCATGCCTGCCTCTGACTCACCCAGCTCACAGACGTGGGAGTGGAATGATCTGCTAATGCTAAGTCCTTCAGATTGAAAACCTTGAAATTACAGTATACAATGTCCTGGACCTCATACCTTCCTTACGCTTACAGAACACATTGTGGTGGCTGGTGAATCCAAAAACAAGTGCGTCCTCCTATCTTAAGTACTGAACTTCCTAAAATGACCATCTCATCAAATTGGACTAGATCATCTCAACGAGACATATGTATTCTTACATATCTTACATACAGGAGGTCAGACTCAATCACTGGTGATGGAGGACGCACGTGATGAACATGATAGGCATGACATTGAGCATGTCATTCTGCTGGTGTCCAAATCAGCCAGTAGGCCATCACCCCCAGCTTGTGCAATCTGTGCATCAACTGACATCCATGACATTTTCATTCGCTTTGCAGGGGGCTTGTCATGTCCACTGGTACTGTCCTCCTCCATACTTCTGTCCCCATCATCCTCTTGGAGGTTTCTGTGTTCCTTCTTGTGTTTCGCCTTCAGATTACATAGCCCTTCCTGCATATGTGATGGAATAGAACCATTGTTTACACATTGCAATACTGACACTGGGGGCAGAGGGAGTCTTACCTGGCAGGCAAATTGAGAGTTTGTTAAGAGTTTGTGAACAATTTGCTCCCACTTTGCCCAGTGGGTAAGTTGTGAGTTCTTTCAAAACTTACTCACCACTTTGATCTCAATTTGATCAGTGGGTAAGTTAAAAGTGTGTTCAAAAGAAACCTGCCAAATTACCCACCAGGTATTTTCTGAATGAACCCCCTGGGTTCTTTGACAATTTTGTTCAAAACTTACCCACAATTTGCCTGAGCCAATCATTGAGAGTTCTTTCAAAAAATGCCCAGAAATTTGATCACAATGTACTCAACCATATACTCAATGGGTTCTTTGAGAGTTTGTGGTAAAATTGAGCCACATTGAGAGTTTGTTGTGAGTTCTTTGAAAAGAACCCACCAGGCATATTGTGATCAAATTTCTGGGCATTTTTTGAAAGAACTCTCAATGAGTGGCTCAGGCAAA
>Ga0307513_10006027_pt1 | contig 15912 bp, 22 predicted proteins | sample 15_EM_MG_FD_202174 | JGI IMG/M metagenome (GOLD analysis project Ga0307513, IMG submission 202174) | Populus trichocarpa ectomycorrhiza microbial communities from riparian zone in the Pacific Northwest, United States - 15_EM | ecosystem: Host-associated > Plants > Roots > Unclassified | place... | reverse complement strand
CCGCATCGTGATGATAGTGAGCGCTCTGTTCTTCTTGGGCGGTGTGCCTCCTCGTCCCCCTTTAGACACCCTGAGCCTTCGTGGCGGTGGTCGTTTCCCTCAGCGGTTTCCCCCAAACAGCCGGCGGCGGGTCCCAGATACCAAGCTCCCTCTTCAACTCTTCAACGTCCTGGCTCCAGCGCTTCTCCCAGTAAACTGTAATCAGGCTTCTCGCGCTCCCGCCGCACCTGAGCGCCCATGGGATGTACTGTTTCAGCCTATCCTTCTTTGGCGCCGAGAGCCTAAGTGGGGCTCCGACAGCCGCCAATCCCGTCATTGGCAGTCCAAGATTCGCGAATTCGAAAGCCTTCACGACAATTTCGTACTCGACGCGCACGGGCATGGAAGTGATGCAGTGGTACAGGTCGTGACATTCACGATACCTCTGCATCACGTAGGCAAGTTCTGGATCGTCGATGTAACGAACCTATGGTCCCAGTCAATGATCCGTAAGTGCTCGGGCAAGAGGCACGGAGGACGTACGGGTGCTCTACTGTCTGGTGTTACCCCACATCGCTCGAGCCAAGTGATGTATGAGCGACCGAATGTCCCCTCAGGGAGATTGGAGAGCGCGTCCATGTCGACCGTTTGTGTATTTATTCTCGGTCGTTCTTTAAGAATCGCCCTGCCTTCCTCACTCGCAAGCATCTTGTCACGTAAACGAGGAAGAACAGGTCCAGCGGTTAACTCCCCGAACGCTGCCACCATATCTAATCACAATACATGAGTTCCGTTCAATTTTCCCAAGCTTATCGTACTTGCCTCCTCGCCTGGGGTCTAATAAGGCCGCGAGACCAGTTCCAACGGTCAGAAACGCGTGTTCGAATGTGCTTAACTGGATGTGATCCGGGTACGCCTTGTTTGCGACGCCGCGTCGGGGGCCAGCAACCATCGAGGGCCTTAAGGCGTTTCTGAGGACATTTGAGCGAGAGAATGTGGCCATTATTGGCCGAGTTGGTTGACAATTCGAGAGCAAGGAGCGACAGTTAGTTATTGTGCAGACGCGGACAGTAGCCGCGATTCGATCGAGACCTTGTTTGGTTCCTTCTACCCAATACATCCACCACCTGAAGACGACAAGCAGACATTTTTCTCCCCTCCTCGAGCTCTCTGTGGACCTCTCTCCTGTACTACAACGCGATGGCAATCGTTGGTTGCTCCTTGTTGTCGGTTGGGCTCCGGTCCGCGGGATTGTTCCCCAGGCCGTGGACAAGCCGTATCTCTAGCCATGGCAAACCGTGCCCCTAGCCATGACAGCCAAACTCCGACACGGCCACAGAAACCACCCTCGTTCCCCAATCCTTCTCTCCAGGCCCCCATTTTCTCCCAAAATCCACCCTTGGCCACCCCGCCGAACCATCCCACTCTTGCCCCCGTAGAACCATGTCTGGCGTTGCACGTGTTTCTACTCGCATCTCTCCTCCAACGGGTCGCAGACCCAGGGCTGGAACTGTAAGCAACGATGAGCTTAGAAATCGTCGACACGCGGGAGATTTCTCCCACTTCGCACCGACCCTCTTGGAAAACGAATGCCGTCTTCCTCCAGACTATAACAAGGACCTACCCTCCATCCCATCGGCCTCCGCGGCAGTTTGCATGGAGATGGTAGATTCTCCCACCCCTTCCCCCACTGTGGGTTATCTACCTATACCGGGCACTCCACGCCATGTATATGAACAGGTGCTGATCGAGAGGCACAATAGATCACTGCTCAATATCTGCAGCGGCGTCGCAGCCCATTGGACTCTCCTCAGAGCGATGCGGTCTCTGGACGAGTAGCCCTAGATGCGAGTGCTGACTCCTTAGAATCACTACATGCCTCCTCGAGCATCATGATACAATTTGGTGTCTCCACAACGACCACCCAAGCTATGGATGCTCCTATTGGAGCTCCATTAGTACCTCCTCAGTCTCGTCCAATAAGGCGGGCTCTACCCGAGACAGAGAGTATTTCTCCCTCTCACGAGCACACGAGTCTCTTCATTAAGGTCCGCGAAGACGGAAGTGTTGTTTGTACCAGAGAGGATTGCCTGGAGGTTTTGCCAAGTTCAATGGCTTTCTTGAGCCATTTACACATACACCTCATTCACGAGGGGTACGCCGCTCATTTGCGATTGTGCGATGTGGACTGGAGTATTGACAACTTTATGTCCAACAGACTAAATTCTTGCGAACTTTGTGGAACGCAATTCACCGATGACAGTCACAAAAACCGCCATCCTGATTCCTGTCCGAAGCTCCCGGCTTTTCATAAGATCGGGAGCTTGAAGAGCGAGCCATTTGGTAAGGATGATCGCCACGCTCTTTGTAACTGTCAACCCATGTTAACTCCTGTTGTAGGTTTACTGCAGATCTTGAGCCGTCTCCGCTTTAGATGATAGCTGTTTCATTCTTCCATCGTAAGATGATATGGCGAGTGTGCTGGTCTCTCTCGCCTTTTTTTGCACTATTCTCCTTGGTCATTCATGTCACCTAACGTACTTCGTGTTATCTTATCCCCTACTTTGTTGTGTATTTTTCGATGCCGATCGTGTATTTTGTAGCATAGAGCTCTCTTCTTCTGGAGCCCAGCATAATTTCCATCTCATTGCTCACGCCCCTCTCCATTTTCCGCATCACACGCTTTCACGCTCGGGGGTTTGTCGATTGTCCCTTATCAAGAACTATCTTGAAATCTCATTTCGTCTGCATCTATATATAATGCGTGTTATCATCGAAATAAATAAACCACAGCGCATGTGGCGTCGTGCAGTAAGAGTACAAAAAGAGACAGATTGTGGGTCTATAACCAGCACATCAATACATCATGATCGCGTTTACTGGCTCAGGGCAGCCTCCCTGCATGCCTTCGAGCAAAAATGATCCGTGGTGCTCCTGGGCATCTTCAGACACATGATGCAAGCCTTGACTTGACCGGTGCTAACTGCTTCCCTATGAACAGCGAGAAAGAGGGAGTCAGTTTGGTGTGTTCGGGACCACGATCTCTGCAAGAGGGAAAGGTATGGTGTGGACACCGAATGCCGGACGGAACGGATGGGTGGATCGCGTCGGATCGTAACCCTCGTTTCGGCTACGATGCACCGCTTGCCCTAGATTCGGGGCTGTTCCGCCACACCGATTACTGACGCCGATGGCGGTGTTACGGGTCGGGGATTGCCAGGCGGATCTTTTGATGGATGGACGAAAGAAGGGGTCAGGTGGAGGACTCACTCTCTGTGGCGCTTCGAACAATACTCCGAGGCGTGATTTGAGGTCGCATCCGTATAGACGGGTTTACCGCACCCCATGAGACGACAGGTTGTGGGTGTCGCGGTTTGCACTTGGCCTGGAACCGAGTTCGGGATGAAATTGTTGTTGGTCCCGACGGCGGGCCCCTGGGGGTTCTGTGGAACGGTTCCGGAACCTCCGTTAATGTTCTTGGTCTTCTGCTGAGGTGGATTCTGGTTCGGATTGGACGCTATGGTGGTGGGCACCGTGGATTGCTGCGGAACATTGGGAGGTGGGACTGCAGCGACGTTGCCGACGTTCAAGTTCACGTTAGTAGGAGGCTGCTGGGGTTGGGTGTGGCCTTGCTGCTTGAGGGCCGCGACGACCGCAGGAAGGATGGCTTGAATCTGTGCTTGGGAAGGTTGAGCTACTCAACGATTTAAATCTCTGTACAACCTGGAAAAATCAACGGAACACGCGCGACGTACGGATATTTCCCAACAGCTGGTTAGGGACCTGCACGTTGGCCGTCATCTGACCGGCGACGTTTCCGGCTGGTTTCTTCGTAGGAGGGTTTGAATTCCCGTTCGAGCCACCATGAGCGAGCTGCCAAGTCGAAGCGCAGTTCTTCCCGCAGAAATCGAAGTTCTGGAACTTGGGCTTTTGGTTGCATTGCTGAGAAAGCAGAAAGTGGGGGGAGGAAGCATCAAGATACTAATAGCCGAGAGGATAAGTGGAGAGCGCGGATACCTTGCAGAGGGCGGGCACGATCTGAGGCTGGGGATTCGCGGCCGCGTTCGTCTGATTCAGCGCAGCAGCCTGTTGGCTGCATGTCTTTCCGCAGTAGTTGTGGTTGCTGGAACCGACAAAGTCCAAGAAATCCATCAATCGTTGGCGACGGATGAAGGAACGAGTGGCAAGCGCACTTACTTAAATTTCTGCTTTTGGTGACAATACTACGGAGGGGAATTTAACTCCTGGATAATGGAAGGGAGAATAGATATGCGACTTACGTCGCAGAGGTTCTGCTTCTGCTTCTGGGAAGTGGTAGCCATTGCTTAACAGTGTTGAAGTCTGAGTGAACTGTGGTTTAGGGCGCGAGGAGAGAGGCGTGGTGGGGTGACAGGTCTGGTGGTCGAGCCGCCCTTAAATCCATGCCCCAGGAGGCCCCAGGCCGTGAGATCGAGCGGGCAGTTGGCCCATGTGGCTTTCGTGCATTTCCAAACGTGCCAAACACGCCAAAGGGGAGTGGCCCTCCAGATCACCGCTGATTGTTACGATGGCCATCATCCACACCACCACAATGAAAAACGATGTCTTTGGACGGAGGACATGGGCATGTGCATGGTTGTCCTGGAAAGGGCCGAGGGACGAAAACGGGCCGCCGTCCGACATCCGCGCTGATGATCATGATCATTGAAAGCATCCGCTTGACCTCGATTTCTTTGTCCAAGACGCGTCTTCAGTCATTTCGCGATACGCCGCCATGAACCCTCGCCGGACCGAAGAGCCTACGCCCACCCCGCGTCAAGGCCCAGAATCCACTACGCCAGCCGATCGGCGACCTGGAGTGTCATTCACCGTTAAACGCGGTTTCTTGCTTCAGGGGAGGACAAAACCCTCCGATTCTCGACGTCATACATCCAGGAAGGTTCCAACAGCCGGATCCAGTAGTGCTGATACCGGGCCAGCTTATATTCCCGGAACGCAAAGCGCTATCAAGCGATTGGCTCCCATAACCCCCGCTAGAGGCACAGGTTCCGCTCCTTCGTCCCCAACCCCTCCTCGCAGTCCCACCTATAAACCAAACTTGCAAGAATTGGGGGTATGACTTCTAGAACATTTATGACATGCATCGGACTAATATTTTCCAGTTAAAGGACCCTGGACCAAACGGCACGTCCGTCCGTTGATGGTACGGTGGCGGTATGCTTATCTGATTACATGCTTCCCCTGACAGCGAGGTTATTCGAGCGCATTCCAATACAAGATCAGGCACGCAACCGCAAGTCTTTTACTTCGAGGGCGGACACCACGGCCATCTGGCAACGCCCACCACGAGTCGCGCGTGATGGCGAGCTCGAGGTTCGTCCCGAGTCCCTGCAGGCGGGGCTGAAGAACAATTTTATTCCTCCCCCAGCCAAGAAACTCGCCAGAAAGACCACCAACCGAGCCAGGTCTGATTTGAGGTTACCAAATTCAACGGTTCCAGTATTGATATACCTTCGTCATAGACCGCAGAGAGCTGCAAAAACTTCAACTTCCAGAAACAGACGGGGGAGGGGTATCGCGGTGAAACGGCCAATCCAGATCCCGATTGAAATTACCGATTCATCCAACTCCGACTCCGACGATGACTTACACGCGTGTGACATGGGAGATAACGTACAACACCAACCCCAAGTCCGAGAGCGAGCCGAAGGACCATCTGATGAAATAATGCTAACGTTGCAGAACCTATCCGATTTGACAATCCACCCGTCCAAGGCAGGTGCACCGGGAAATTTAAGACGGCCACCGTTTCTGCGAAGCCACCTTAGGAGAAGTTTTCTGAAACGTTGCGAAGCCGAGGGGATCCCGATCAAAGGGGGAAAGATGCGGGAACCGGAAATAACCTACGTATACCGCACCCTCGGTTCGGAAAATACCTTCAAGGCGGCTGTGAAACATTGGGGTTGTCCGCTGTGCGATACCTACTCGAAGTTGGAGACCCGACAAGTCCTAGAGCGGCATCTTGGTGACAAAGCCGGAGGTCATCCGGAGGTAAAGGTCGAAATGCGGAGAGGGAATGTAAATCTCCAGATAGCTTTGTGGTTCATCATCTGACCGCTTCTCAGGATCACAGGTGGGAGATTACCCTCATTATGCCGGATGTGGCAGAGGAAGATCGCGAAGAAGAAATAGATTCGTAGGTTATCATCCCAAGCCTAAAACTTACTCTTTATCTCACCGGTTTACCGCAGATCCGAGTCAGAAATTGTGGAGATTTACCCTGATTCTGCCGCACGTCGTCAATGGAAAACTTTTGCTCCGCACCACCGAGCGGTCACAGTTCCCATGGACGTGGATGAGGACGGTGGTCGAACCAAGGAAGAACCAGAAGAATTGACCTTACCATCCGTGGAAGAAATCTATGACGACTTTTTGAATCCGTCCATTCGCCCTCCATACCTTCCGTTCAAGACGGTCGAATACTCTTGCCGCCCGAATGGACCAAAGCTGTACGATATTCTCGGGGCAGAATCTTTGGAACGGTTTGGGATTCTTGCGTGGTCGATTATCGACAGAGAGGAAGAGTTATTCGAGATGGATGGAGTGCGTGATGAAGATAAGGTGATGCAGGCGCTTTGGTGTCGATGGATCATGTTGAACAGGCGAGTCTCGCTCCAAGTCGAGCACGCTTTAGCTTTGTTAACCTTCCCCCAGGCAGAGACATTTCATCCTGAATTATTTGGAAGGTACGAAGCAGTTCATAAAGGAGAATCACGATTACATAAGATGGGGGGCCGGATGGTTGGCACTTCGAGCATGGTTATTGGTAAGTTTCCAGTAGAAATTCCTCCTCGTTTCACTGAACTCCGGCAATCTCAGGTGCTTCACCAGACGAAGTTTTTGAAGATCGAGGAGGTAGTAGACGCATTGGAGTTCTACGAGAGTTTAGTGGATACCTAGTGAGGAGTGGTGTTACAGGCTGCACGATTTCGCATTATGTGCCACCTGCAATATGAGTTTCCATCGACTCTGAGAGGGTCAAACGGGGATAAGCACGGTGTTGTATGGTGTGTATCCAACTCAGGGATGATAGAACTTGGAACATGTATCATAGCGGCGCGTACAGGGCAAGCGGACTACATTTCGTGAAAGAATTCGGACACTAGGGGAAACGCGAATTATTATTGTACAATCTGTATACATAGTAAGGAATAGGGATCGAATAAGGAGGTTGGAGAGGAAACGTTCTGATCGATGGGGAACGGCCAACATTGAGCCGTAACAGCAGTTGAGCAGGAGTACGAATATCTGTGGTCGCTGGGACGCCTCTCAGGCCGAGCGCTTTTGATGTCTAAGCCACTCGGGGGCGCGCGATCCACCGTCCTGTGACAGATCCTCAGGCGCAGGGTGATGATTCTGACCATATCGTTCGGTGATTACTTCCGCACAGGTGGGGTGCAAGTCTTGATTCTCCATCGGATCTTCTCGAGAGCCTTCCCGAGGTAGTTCTTACCCTTACCGTCCCTTCCAGCGCCCCAGAACGGGTCCACGGATGATATCTGTGTGTCGGAGAACCGAAACACAATCAGAACTCAAACTTGCACACTGGGTAAGGCATGGGACGCCAAACTGTCAACTCACAAACGTGATGGATCGATCTCCGGTGTCGAGTATCAATTTCTTGAGGCTCTTGTGTTGTGTGAACTTGTGCCAGAGAGCTAATTCCATCTGTGCGGGGGTCAATCCTACGGACTCCAAATAGAAATCGGAGAAATACGAACGTAGAAGAGCTTCTCTTGTTTCCACTGAACCGACCTCTTGTCCGAAAACCTCTCTGCTGCCTCCCAAAGCTCGGCGACGGTCGGTTGCTCGCGAAGGAAGTTGCCGATATGTGGCCATTCTGCGAACTGAAAATTACCCGTGAGTCAACCTGCGTTATGAGGAGGGAACTAGGGATGAACATACCTTGAAGTAAAGGAGGAGATGCTCCGCAGTGGGGTACTTGAACCCGTCATACGCCACAGGGTGGTCGGAGAAGGTGTTGAGTCCGTAGTATGGTCCCTTGACATTGTCGAAGAAGATTCGACTATCCTTATGCTTTAGGACAGACTTGAGCTCCTTTTGGGAAGGCTTCTTCTCGATGCGCTTGACGGCAAAATCTTGTTTGCTCGGGAGATGGTCCTTATACTCCCCCTTGTGGATTCGATCGAAATCGTGGTTTTTCCCCTTGGTCGCGTGCTCGATCCTGTCCCTCCCACGGCTCCGACTTCTACTCTTGTCCCTGCCGCAGATACCACGGCGTTCGGGACGGCTAAGACGGTGGAATTCGTCCAAAGCGTAGGGCGGAACACCGGTATGGAGCATAACGTTGTCCCAGACGTCCTGAGACCACTGAGGAGGCTGCAAGCGAGAGGAATGGACGAGGGTAGTTCGGCCGGTCCATTGGTTGGTGAGCTCCCAGGTGTTGGTGACGGTAGGATAGCAGCCCGGCGGTGGACAGTTGAACGGTGCCATCGTTGAGAGTTCGACGGGGTGAGGGGAGATTATCCACCTTCTGTCCCCGCTTAAATATCGAGAACTATGGGCAGCGGGTGAGGAGACTGTGACAGACCCTTGGTACAGAGGATCCAACAGCGGTTACCCGATACAATAGATAGTGAACACTGAATCCAGAGGCGGTTTCGAGAAACCTACGGGTGTAACGCCGGGGATGGCTTCACGCTAACCGGCGTTCAGTGGAAGATCACGGCGAACAAATCAGTGGAGATGAGCAACAGGCACCGGCGAGGAGGAGCGGTGTTCATATGGAAGCCTCGTTGGGTAGGCGGATCCACGAAGGGGACATCAGCAACTCGTGGAAAGTCTGATACGTGCTGGTGATCGGGTTGCTTCCCCCACAAGGGCTTATAACCCATTGTAACTCGTTGTAACTCATTGTAACCCTCCTGGGGGGCGCGTAGGACTGGGCTATATATCGTGATACAAGTCATTATAACCCCCGGACAAATAATCACGGAGTTACAATCATTTGCCGGACTTTCCACGATTTGCTGATGGATTCGCGTACTAGACCTCAAAACGCCGTGATCCAGGTTCCCCGGTCACGATACGGTGAATGCGGGTAGGCTGCTCCTGGCACTGCGTCTTTCACGCGTGGTCGTACCCTTCATTGCGGATGCCGGGCGGTGTCCCGGCTCGGGGGGGGGGGGGATGAAGTCTTTGTAGTGTTCACGTGGCCGGGACTCGATGGATTCCATTCCGATGTCACTTTCCTACACCCCGATATGTCACAAGCGTCCCTCTGAATCCTGGAGGGACCTCAGACGAATTTTTCCGGGTTCGAGTTACTGCGAGTAGCAAGTTCGGGGGCACCTTGTTACGTCAGCACAATCGGAGGTTAAAAACGTGCAGGTGAATTCAAAACACGGATTCCGGAATCCGATACGACACAGGGAAGAAAAAAGTAAATACATACGCACGCATAGTGCTACAATCGCGAGTACTCGCAATACAGGAATGTGATGAGTTGTTCTTCATCCACGAAGCTTTGCCCTCAACCTTACAAGCGCCCTTCCAAGTTCATTCTTGCCCTTTCCATCAGCACCACAGCCCCAGAAGGGGTCCTTGTCGGAGTTCTGAATTTTCAATGTGGATATAGTGATGATGGGGTGAGGAGTGAGCGACATAAACACACCTCGATCAGATCGGCGTCTCCTGTGGCGAGGAGCTCCTCCCTAAGGTCCCTATGCTGAACAAACTTGTGCCAGATAGCAGTTTCCATCTGTAATCGAGCGCCATCAGCCTCAGAAGCGGTGAATTGGGTTAAATAGCCGCACCGCTGTGATATTATAGTGCTTCCAGTCTTGCCTGACTTCGGGCTGGAATCTCCGCGCCTCAGAGAACGCCACACTCGGGCGAGAATCGCACGTCCGGATATGTTCAGCCAATAGCGGACGGTGAGCGAACTGGGTCGTTCGGATCAGATGAACCGGAAATCGGCTAGAAGAGTACATGTACGCACTTTCAGAGACTGAAACAAGTGTTCGCTCGTGGGATAGACCCTGCCCTCATATTTGACGGCGTGATTCGAAAAATTCGTGAAGCCATAGTGGGGCTCGTGCTTATGATAGAAGAGAATGGGGCGTGGCCGGGCTGGAGCAGAGGAGTGTTGTGTCGAGAACCTCCTCGAGAGAGTGGATGGGATGTAGGTGGATAGGTTTGAAGGGGTTCGCTGGATGATGGAAGGTGTGGTAGGAGAATTCGACGGTGATCGATGGAGTTGGAGGTTCGTCTGGCTCTGGTTACGCCCGCTGGTCGACGGCGAGCGTTGCAAGGTCGAAGGGGTTCTCTGGACGATGGCTGGCGCGGATCCTGCAGACCACGTGTTGCGATCCTGGTACTTCCGGTGGTCGACGTTCGTGATGACTGTGTGGCCCGATGTCGACAACCGTTGATCAGGAGGAGTGGAGTTACTACGTGCTCGCTGACGAGATGGTCTGGGTGTGGGTTCTGTGGTCTGTGTTGAGAAGCCACCAACGAATTGGTTGCTGGTGGCGGTATGGTCCCTCGAAGCTGTCCTTTCCATTGTTTGACGATGTCTTGGAGAGTTGAGGGAGTCTATAGATCTTCGGGACATGCTGACTTGGTCGCAGTGGGTTTGAAAGGGGGGGAAGCGAAAGGGAGTCGAGAGTTCAGGTGGCTCCTTTAAGACGGATGACTGGCGCGTGCTGCCTCCGCTGTCGGGTGGTGTTGGCCACGTACCTCGACCCTTTCACGCGAGGACGAACGCGCGGTTCCCTCGAGGTCATGGACACACGATTCAAAACTTGATCGGGATTCAATAGGGAAATTTGATTTCGTAGCATCGCAAAAGCTGCCGGGACAATACTATACTCGCACGACCGTAGCGGCGGTCATCAGTTATCACCGGGTCTGCCGCTGCCGTCCCGTCGCATTCGTCATCGGTCATTGCTGGGTCTGCTGCCACCATAGGGTAAAATTTTCCATCATTGTCAGGTCTGCCGTTGCTGCAGGAGTGTTTTTCATCATCACCAGGTCTGCCGCTGCCATGGGGCCATTTTTTTCGTCATCACCTGGTCTGCTGCCACTGTGGGGTTGCTTTTTTGCCACCACTGAGTCTGCTACTACTGTGGGGCCATTTCTTTCATTATTGTCAGGCCTGCTGCTACCATAGGGCCATCTTATTTGTCATAATCAGGTCCACTACTGTCTCAGGGTTGTGTTATCTGACATTTGCCATATTTGATGGTACTTATACAAAGGAATATATGAAAGATCACAGCTGGACTATAGGCACAAAATTGTATCATTGCTAGGACTATTTAATGAGATCCCTTTGCATTCCAATTCATCCATGCAGCTGTAGCTACTTGTGTAGAGAATTCATATCCAATGAACTGATCCAAACCACCATAAGAGTAAATCCCTGTCTCTCATCCTTCCCAACCACTTCAACCTGTTTGCTATCAATAGGAGCATAGGTATCTGCAGCACCAGCACAGTAATATGTTGAGCAGGTGGTGGTATATTCTATCTACCACATGGTACCCTAAGCCTTACCTGAGAGAGGAGGGTTGGTGTTGCTTGTGGTGGGTGAGAGAAGAGAAGCAATTGTCTATTATGGATACATATGTGAGGTATATACATTGTAAATGTAACATGTCACTAAGCTATACAGTGTGACAAATGTCCATGATGGTGACTTAGGGCCATGTGTACTCTATGTACCATTCAGTGCACAAATCATATGATGATATCTATGATGTAAGTCTGGCACTACAGTTTGCATATGCGGTAACTGTCTTCAGATCACTTATGAGCATTATCCAGTGATCCATTTGGGTGTTAGGACACCTCTGGTTCAACATAATAGACAAAAGTCTGGTCAGAGTTGACAAGAAATACAGCTCTGATGTTGAATTTGGAGATTGCCCAGACTAATTGGAGGAAGGTATCAGTGAGGATTTCTTGAATATTGTCAGGGGTTTTCTTTCCTGGGTGAGTTGAATGATGGAGTGACCACTTCATCTCAAACTGTAGGAATTTTGTGACAAAGGAATCCTGGCATAAGTGATTCCAAAGATATTTGCCATGAACCTTCCATATCACAGTAACCTTGAACATCTGAGGTGCATGTGACATAATGATTCCAATCATGATACCACAAATGGATGAGGAGTCAAGGTGAACAGAGGCAGCTTGGAGTGATGTCAAGCTGATCTTGATCTGAGAGTGGATACTTGGATGGTCATGCTGTGCTATTATCAATAAGTGATATCAAATCATAGAAGGTACTTACATATATATCAAATTGAGTTTGCATCCCACCTGGGAGGAACCCCTTCTTGACTTCATTAAGTGTCTTCTCTGACCACACAATCCTGTCTTTGATATTGAACAGGGATGGCTTAATGCCTGAATGGATCACCAGATAACACTCATAAGCAATCTGATGCTGGTTACCACTATAAGTGAACCAGAGTGCCAGACCTACATCATACATACATCATATGGTCCATGTGGCTGGATGGTACATAGAGCACATATGGCCCTAAGCCACCATCACAGACATTTGTCGTGCTGTATAGCTTGATGATGTGTTACATTTACAATGTATATATATCTCGCATATGTATTGTTAATAGACAATCACTTCTCTACCCTCTCCCACTACAAGCAACACCAAGCCCCTCTCCTAAAGGTAAAACTTAGAGTACCATGTGGTAGAATAGAATGTACCACCACCTGCTCAACATTTGACTAATGGGTCCCTCCACTCACTGATGTGCTGATGATTGAGGTGGCTGAAATAATCATCTTGTTGTTGGAGCTGCTTTATCAGCTCAGTGAGATTTGGCTTTCCAATGTATTGCCTTGCTGCCTGATCAATCAATGGCCAGAAGGCCAGGGATTTCCAGTTGATGTGTGTATAAGGAGTAGATTCCTATTTGGTAGGTTTGTAAACCTTGCCAGTCTTTATCCTCTCCTGTTGCTTTACCTCTGCTATGATTGCTCTTGTTTGGTGTGAGGTAGCAGCAACATTAGCACAGCTTGGGGTTTGGACCTCTTGATCAGATTTGCTTTGAGTCTAGAAGATGGTCAGACTGCTGTTGTATAATGTGTACAGCTGGTAGACCAACTTACCTGAATCAACTTCCCATTGGTATTTTGCATACTGATCTCAATGTCAATCTTGACAAGTTTGTCTCTGTGTTTTTGCTGGGTAATACAATTCTTGTTCCTCCTGGAAAAAATCTTTCTCTGCCTCTGATCCCCCTCCTTCCTTCACCCAAGTTGATCAGCATCCTCCTCTTCAGAGTCTATCCTCTTTCTCTTTGCCTTTACAGCTTGGATTTTATCCTCAGTTAAAACTCTGAAGAACTGATGGATTCCTGTTTGTTTGGGGTCCAAATGATTTGATCTTAGGTGGAAGTAAGAGATCAGAGTCTGAGGCCACTGCTGGTGGAAGATCAAACTCTGAGGTTACTACAGAATTTGGTTCTGAGGATATGCCAGAAGATAGGGGGTTGAGTATGTCTGAGTCAGAGTTACTGGTGGCAGAGTGGTTATGGTAATGGGGAGAGAGTGTTGCAAGTGAGGGAGATTCTGCTAAAGCTAATTTTTTTTAGTCCTGGATAGGAGCATCTTAAAGGGTTTGATTGACAGAATAATCATCCAGGATTATGAGAGGAGGTAGGTTATAGTGGCATATTGGGGGTGGTTTGGATGTGGTATTCTGGAGTGGTTAAACAGGGCATAGGAGAGATGGTGAAGGGGAGAGGAAGGAAAAGTCAGTCATGATGGTATCACCATCAAGATTGACAGTCTGCAGTGCATACTAAGTCAAAATGCAATATACTATGCAGTATAGAACATACTGTGTTTCCATAGATGAGATCCAATGTGATCTCCATTCACCTACAAGCCAGCAGTTTGTGATCAGGAGAGAGAAGTGGCTGGCCAAGGTAGTCATGACTAATAGCATTCAGGGCAAACAGCCCACAGGAAGCACCATCATTCTGGTATCCAGTAGATAGTGGAGTGACTGGGCTAGAACCATCCATACTCCTGCCAGACCTCTGGTATAAGGTCCTAATCTACTGGGAAAATGCATTGTGTTCTTGCTTTGGTATTGGGTGACTAAGTGAATCACCATAGAGGATACACCCTTGCTGAAAGTCAAAGACAACTGAGACCCAGTGGGATGGAAGATAGTATACCCCACCAATACTATCAACCTCCCCCTTGACAGTCTGGTTCTCAATCCCCATAAGATGCTCCCAACAAGGATTCCCACTCCTGGCTGGTGGATGCTTGGTACTGTAGAATGTGGTGATTGACCCAAGGGTATCCACAGTTGTGATGAGGTGTCACCCAGAAAATTTCTGTCTATGCAGGCCTTGATGCTGATTTGAGATCTGTTTGATCACATGATCAATGTGGAAGCTGGAGAGATAGGATTGTGGGGGGGATCCTAAGAGGAGGGAGTTGATGTCTTTGACTGATGCATTGTTGCCAGACCAGGAAAAGAATGAGAGGGCCATTAACAGTTCCTGACAATGGCCTGTAGTAGCTGGGGATTCTGAGTGTGATTGTAGCCAGACCATAGCACCCCTCCATTGCTCTAGATATGATGCAGCTAGCTTTATCTCTCTCCAATAGTGAAAGATCCAGACAGGTAGTCTGACTGCTTCCCCATGTCCAGGAGATGGTGTGAGGGTAACTGAATGGACTGGGTGCTGGATAGACCTGATTGCATGTTGATATGCCTGTGAGACTGAGGGATCAACAGGAGGGCCCAGTTGAAGGAGAATGTTGTAATCAAAATCTGGGATATCTACCTCATGTAACACTGGGGTTGTCAGGCGGACCTAAACAGCACACCCTGAGCCATCATCGAGCACACAGGGGATCAGGTGACAAGAGATGTTTGAGGGGAGTGGATAAGATGGGAGTCAGAGAAGGGGACAGATAGGAGATGCTAAGAGAGGATCAGATATCCAGGCTCAGTGGATGAGGCTGCTAGGGGAATCTGATGATATCAAATCTAAGGAATACAGCACTATACTACTAGTCCTTATATACTACTGGGATGCGCATAGACCATGCTGTGCACTTGCACACAGACCAGGTCTTGACAAAGCGAATGACAAAGTGCTGACTCAACAGATGTGACAAATAAATGTAAGCCACCAGAGGTCCAGTGGGTCGTGAGAAGAAACTGTCCAAACAGGAAATGTGGAAAAGGGGGGAATGTGGGTCATGGGAAAGGGAATGAATAATCACCAATACAGTCCTGACAAAGTGTAAGTCATCCTTGATGTGTCATCAGAGGCCGATGGGTGCTTGATGAAGGGATAAAAGATGGTTGAAGTTGGCTGAGGGTCTTCAACAGCTTCTGCTGCTAACATCTCCACCATTCCTCTCTTCTACTTCCAAACCGTCTTTCTCAATCAACCATGCCCCGTGTCTTATATACTTATCCTCATATCTCCCATGGCACGTCTGCCACCTTCAACACCAAAGATCCCAAGAATGACTACCCGACCACTGACATGATACTCCTGGAACTGATGCTTGTAATATGTGGGAGAAGTGGTGTCTCAGGACCAATGCTGCGCTCACCCATGAGCTCTTCACACTGGGAGCAAGGGGTGGTGTCCTGGGCTGGTACATCACAAGTCCATCACAAGGACATGGAAAAAGTACCAGGAAAAATCCCACCTGGTACATCTCAAGTCCATTCAGAATTTTCCCAGCCAGTTTCCCTGCAGTGTTCCTGGGTCAGGAAATGGCTGGTACATTCACAGTGTTCCAGATCATGTGACCAGGGTGTTCCCATCAGGAACACCATGGGAACATTCACAATTTTCCTGAGCGGTTCATTCAGAATGTTCCCTGTCCCTGGGTCAGGAAATGGCCAGTACATTTGCA
>Ga0307513_10006026_pt1 | contig 15913 bp, 18 predicted proteins | sample 15_EM_MG_FD_202174 | JGI IMG/M metagenome (GOLD analysis project Ga0307513, IMG submission 202174) | Populus trichocarpa ectomycorrhiza microbial communities from riparian zone in the Pacific Northwest, United States - 15_EM | ecosystem: Host-associated > Plants > Roots > Unclassified | place... | reverse complement strand
CCCATTTCTCTAGGACTTTAAGGGTATCCACATAAGGAAATCTACAACGGGAGATGAGGAATCGATATCCGGTGATGACCACGAAATCGAACAACTGACCCAAAGCACGCACTCTTTTTCTCGCCGAATGAACGAAGGGCCAGTTGATGAGCATGCCATATTGCCGACATCCCAGTAGGAAATAGGAATACATCGTTTTCGGTCAAACCAGACACCCCTCGTGTATTTTGCGTGTGGGAGAACCCGCTGCCAGTCGAGGGTAGCAAACGGTAACCGTCAACGGAGTTTTTAGCTTCGGAGCCCTGCACAGTGCTGTCGTGTACACCATTGCAGAGCTTGTCGTTCCGAACGAGGACACCAGCTACTCGTGTTCGTAGTGCTCGTTTAGCCTCCGCCGCGGCGCTAATAGGAAGGTTCCTGGCATAACGCTCTTCTAAATACGTCTCTGTGGTCCCCCCATTAAGCCGGTCCTCCACTGACGTCTCCAGCATCGGTGACTTCACCGACTTGGCGCGATAGTGCCTATTTCTCGGGAGCTTTATCGGAATAGCCGTGGATGTATCTATGGTTGGTGACGAGACGACTGGAGGGATGGCCGGGGCCGAAATCTTGTTGCGCTCTTCTTTCGCGAGAAGCTCCAGACAGTGTTCCGCGAGCCGGCTCGAGATACCGAGCCCAGTGTGCTGCCAGAACTGTTTCGCGAGACTGAATGCACTGGGTGGGAACAAAACCATGTGCAAATCTCCGCATTCTTGTTCAAGGGCCCTCTCAGAAGCCTCAGTCCCGTTGGGCGCGGGTGGATGATTAGACGTTGAAGATGAACCACGTTCAGGGCATATTTTGAAGTGGACTAGTCGAACAGATCCGATTGAGGGGTCTCTGCGGATCATAAACTCCCGGCATGCGGCGGCCCATGATTCAAGTGGGAAGAGCATACAACGCTCAGAACCATCAGACGGAGAGAACCTCTGTTCACACAATTGTGCAAGCTGTTGTGTTTGAAACAAGAACGAGGATAATCGGCGGCATGATGGGAAAATTCAGATTGGTCAATATGTTATTACTCACGGACTCGCATAGATTGAAGACAAGTTAAGTACTAACCTTCTGTATGCTTTTATTGATGAAGAAGCGCGGATAGCCATTGACCATGGCGTCTATAACCCGAGGTCGGCCTTCTTCGTAATCGACATTATCTTGCCAAGTAGGGAGTGACACCGAGATGGCATGAGGTAGGTGTTGAGGTATTGCTGTACCGAGTGGTGTTGGTATCACTGCTGTCATAACGGAGGGAGATGTGGTCGAGTTCAAAGATTTAGCCCGCTTCGACGGAGATCGGCCGAAATGTTCCGCACACTATCGGCAACGACATTTGTGGTGACGTTATTTCTCACGAGTTATTCGCGTGATTAACATGCATTGGCTCAATCTTTCGGTTTTACATGGGAAAATAACGTTCTTAGCGCGCACAAGCGTATCCTATTTGCCCAACAAACTGTCCTGTCTGATAGCAAAGACCAATCGTGGAGGTGGGTATGGTGTGGCAGAAAAAAAGCGCACAGGGTGTACACGGCTGAAACGTCACCACTAAGGGACTGGTCCCTAAGTAGGGGCTATCATTTAAACAATGTCTACATGTAAATGCCCGCCGATAGGCATACCTTCCATACCGACAGGGAAATGCACCAATCTCATGCTTGTAACCCAAAATGCATTGGCCCTTTCCAGGACAGTGAATTATCGAGGAGCCGGTGCAGTCTTCTCTAAAGCCAGGACTTATTGGTTCCCACAAAGTGTGACTACTCTGGCCATTGCACCGTGCTGGAACGTGCTGGAACGTAAGCGAAGGCAGGGATAGGTTCGGAGGCGAATCTGGGTGCGTATGATAAACATGGAGCGGGACTCTCCTAGAAGGCGATATACCAAATCGGGGGTTGAGGGTCAGGGAGAAAATTCCTCGCGCTTCTCTTTAAGGACAAAAATGCATATACAAATATTTTGGTAGATATTTCAGCACTGGGCCTTGAAGCGGAGGTCACGAACGAGAGGCACTCGGCCCTTTGGAAGGTAATATTGCCCCTCGGAATGGGTTCCGATGGATTGTCACTGCCTGAAGAGGTCATATGGCAGTGTACTGAGAACCCGTAGATATAGGACGATTGCCAGAGCCTTTCCTGGGAGCTTCCATCGAGATTTTCTAAATGCACACGGAATAACCGGGAGAGACTAGGCCCTTCATGCTTGAAGTTGCGGGCTACAGATGACAATGGAAAGTGAATACACCAGGAGATCATATGGCTGTTTCTGGGTGAGTTGATGAGGACCTGTTCGCGCGAGCCACGCAATCTCCCAGATCCAGCGTGTCTCACGCATTGAACATCAGAAGACGACCCCACCTGATTTCCGATCATCTGCGAGTAGGTCAAGAACTACTGGTGAAATCCAGAAGGGAATAGCAGAGTGCGCGGCGTTCATGTCGCCGTGGCAGCTAGCCAAAGTGCATCTTGTCCTCGCCCAACTTCCTTCACTCCTTGCCGTCCACGCAGGGGCCTTTCAAAACTATATCCGCCTCTGCAAGGCATCGTATATAATCGTTGTAGCCAACTTCTTTCAGTGTACGGACTGTGCGTCGTCCTTGATAATCAATCCCAGTCTCCAGCAACAAAATGCAACAAGATCGTGACCGGAGGCACCCACACCCTCCCGAAAGCTACGTAGATCGCTCTAATTCGGACTATATGTCAACTCGTAGTCCTCCGTACTCTGAACGTATGGCAACTCAATATCAACAGCCTGCAAGGCACTCAGAACCTTATTTCGTGAGTCCAAATGAATTGCACTTTGATGTAGTGAATGATATAGAATACAAATGATGGAATCCATCACTTTCATAGAGAGGATCCCCGGCCACCCATACGCAGCGCCCTCGAGAGGAGTCACAGTACTTCCCACACGTTCGCCGATTTGAGCAATCTCCTTCAAGGACCGAACCCTTTACTCGGCCCGACCCTCGAGACCATCCCCCGACTCAGGGGGGTCGTCCATATTGGGACGCAGCACGTGACGACCACTTACGCCCTCAACCGGGGCCGTTACCACCAGTTCAATATAGAGATCCCCAGAGGCAAGAACCCAGTCTCCATGTTGATCGCGCATATTCCCGAAGACCGGACCCTGGCTTTGGGCACCGCGGAGGCGAGCGTTTGCTCGATATCCATCCACCAAGGTTTGTTACTATACCATATACCCAATTCGTTACTTTTATCTAACTAGGACGCGCAGTAGACTCCCTATCTCGCAGTCTGCCTACGTTTCACGAGAGCCTGATCGACCACTAGCATGGATACCGTCCTCACCACCCAGGCCACGGTCCGTATCCTGGTCAGAAAGACGGAGACAATCCGCCCACGAGGATTGGAATCGCCCACAATCTTCACCCCGCCCTCAGCCCCCACCACCGCCAACAGCTCGATGGTCAGATACAACCAATCCAAGACGGGAGTATTCACGAGTAAATAGTGCCTCACTTGACAACCGGCGTATCCATGCTAGGACTCCGGCAGATGTACGCACACAGGCACCTTGGGATGCCCAGGCTCCTCGTCCGCGTAGCCCTTTGCAGGAAGCTGTTTCTCGCAATTTTCATCATCGGAATATGGTCCACGAAATTCCATCACCTCCGTCGTCCCGAGACTTTTACGAGATACATTCAAGCACGCAAAGCGCAGCTCCACGCCTTGAGTCCCGAAGCTATACACAGCCTGGAGTGGAACGTTTCCGCGAGCCATTACCTCGGCCATCCTCGGCACGTCGTGATGACCCTGTTCCATTTGTGATGCCTCCGGCGATTGATCTCTCTCGGGAACGCCCAACTTCCTCGCATAGCTCTCACCGGTCACAAAATTATCAGACCTCACCCTATATGCGGACCGCTGCCCCTCCACATCCACAGCCACACCCACCCTTCTCGCCGGTTACACCCTTTTCAGCGGAACCCCCTAGACAAGGACGTGATCGGGCCCCAAGTAGAGCCCCCAATACCTTGCCTACACCGCCGGTTGCTGCAGGGCTTCCTCCGCGCCCGCAATCTGCTCTGTCGTGGTCAAAAGAGAACCCCAAACCACCATCTCGTACTCCGAGCTTTGTGGAGCATACCCGACCAGACGTCCGTCGTATTTCAGACCCTTATGGACGTCGGCGGTCCTTTCAACTTTCACCAACCATAAGTCCTTCCTCGGCTGGTCCTGAACAAATCATACACCCAGCAGGATGGCCGAAGAAGCCAACGCCTCCCGTGTCAACGCCTCACAGTTCTTGGGGCAAGAGGTCACCCGTCCCTCGTATTCGACCTCCCGACATTCCGCGTCCCTTCGCTGGGTCGGTCACGCCATCTGAAGCGCTACAAGACCTCCCTAGAAGCCAAAACCGATACGTGGCTCTCAGTAGCCCGGGTATCAGTCATGAAGAAGCCTTTTCTCCACCGGAGGTGTCCAACAGGAGCTTCACTCACAAGGATTGTACAACAAATCCGATGGTGCTAAATACCCCTACGCGTCCATCCCCTGAAGTACTCATGCCCTCGCAACAGCAACCAGGGACAAGTGGCCTTTGGGGGAAATCTGACCCTCCGCGACGTTCCACTAAGTCTCCTACGTGGCCTCAATTGAATCAGCCTGGGGATACTGTAAGTTCAATTTAGTTGTTGACACGCTGGCCGAGATTCATTGCGCACAGGATACTTCCTCCATCCCACCAGAACCACCCCTCGAGACACCCACCAACCTCGATGTTATCGAATCTCCGCTGCCGATTGGAGAAGAAATCAAGTCTGAGAGCCCGCCCGTACAGTACAGGCATATTTTCAACGATGAACCTCGTGAATGGCAAGGCGCGACTCGTACGCTACGCCGCGCCGCGGAAGAGCGCATTCAAGACCAAGGGCTACCTGTCCTACGTAGAGCCATGGTCCAATGGATTTATGCCGAGAATCATGCTATTTCAGCGACGCATGCGTCCGTCGGCCACGGCCAGATCTTCTCTAGGCAGAGCATTGGATTCGACGGCCGGCCGGTAACTCCGCCGAGCAAAGATACTATGTTCCAAATCATTTCCAGGGCGTTCAAAACCGAAGAAGAAAGTCAACAACAAAAAATCCAGACGCTCAAGGAGGACTACCGGCGACTGGCCCGCCGCTGGATCCGTCATTGTCGGGAGCTCGACGACGGCAACATACCCATGGAGATCGAGGAAGCGGAGCCATTCCCAGGAAGAGGGAGTCGCCGTAACCGCCTTGAATTCGTGCGAACAGATTACGAGGCGGAACAGGCGGTAGAAAGATTACAAGACCTGGCACGATACGACGCCGTACAACTTGGGCGTATCAACGCTGCAGCGGTGCCGGATATGATATCGCTCGCTTTGCGGTCAAGTTGTTTGCCTAAATTCCATGATACGAACGGCGACATCCTCAACCCAGAAGAGTTCTATGATTACGAGCACGTGGACCATTGGACACAAGAGGAGGTAGATACGTTCCATACTCAGATGGAAATGAATGGGAAGAGATTCGGTCTCGTTGCCAGTCACCCAGCTATGAAGAAGAAGACACCTCAAGACTGCGTCCGGTACTATTACATGGAGAAAGCAGATGACAAATTCCGTGCTTTGCTTGAACCAAGAAACCGGAAGACTGTGAAACGAACGACTCGAAGCTCAACGACCGCTCAGGCGGGTCCAGGAGGTATTATGGCGGATATAGAGAAAGTGAAGGAAAAGGGGCGTACTGCTGCAACTGATATCGAGGCAGATGAAACAGACGACTCCGCATACGAAGCAGAATCAGCTCCACGGAGAGGCCGGGGGAGAGGGAGGGGCCGAGGCGGATGGAGAGGACGCGGCCGTGGCGGTCAGACTGCTCACAGACAACAAAGGGAATCTACTACCGAACTAGAGGGAGATGGTCCTCAAGAGACTATACTTGCGACGCCGACAGAGCTGACAGCGACACAACTTGCAAGCTTGACGTTTAACACGCCAGGAGACGAGAGACCTTCAGGAAGGAAGCCAACTTTCCCATTACTTACGAAATCGAGGAAGCGCAAAGGTCGCGAGCTGGATGATGGTGACCTCTCAGTCGACTCACCCTCAGTATCCAATTTTGGCAGTGGAATCACGGATACTCCCACCCCCGTAGTCAAGAGACAGATATCTAGTTATTGGCATGTTGCCGATCGTGAGCGCATTAAGAGTCTCCTCATGCAACACGGCGAAAACTGGGATGCGATCGCAAACGTCCTATCCCAGAAGTCAGCGAATCAGGTCCGAAACTATGTCCGTGGGAAACCCGAACTCCTGAGCATCCTGGAGGAGAGGAAGTTGCAAACGCAGCCCACTGATCAGCCGCCGCTTTGGGTGCGTTGGCGTCTGGCATCCACTAACAAAACCTGACTCACTCGCGCTTAAACGACAGGTTAATGGATCGGTTCCAGTCGCGAACAGTCATAACGGAACTCCCGCACGTAGCCCTTCGATTTCTCGCTAGCTCAATCTTTCGACCAGAAGACCAATGGACTGCTCCACGCCGTGCTGCAATTTATTCTCATGGATCAATCTGTTTTCGTGTATCCTTGCAATTTGTGCTGAGATTCGCTATATATGTAGCGTAGAACATGACTGAAATTCGCACACGCCCACATTTACTCATTCCGACTATAGAGGGACCTGATCTTATCTCCTTCCTTCGACCATGATGATATGGTAGCCAAATTGGGTCTTGACAAGGGCTGAAAGTTTCGGTTTTTCGACGGTCGAAGGCTCCAAAGCAAAAGCGGCATCCTGATGGATTCAGCGGTCAGAAGAGTATAATAAATGGCTGAACCGATGTTTCCTTAGGAGATTGTAAAGAAACTTTACCTGGAACACCCCTACCATCTGTCCACGCGTCTGCCATCCAAGACTACCACCCACTACAAGGACAAATGTCGACAAAATGACCTAGCTCAATGACTACGAAAGGAAGGTAACGTACACTTTGCCTTGTCTTCGGAGTATTCCTGAGCCACTCGATCGAATCGCTCACCCTCCTAGATGATGGGAGTTCAGAATAATATCGTTCGATGTAGATTTAGGTATCACAAACCTGCAGCTTTTGTAAAGCCTCCATCGCCCTTGAATGTTTCTCACACAGGATATGCCTCACGTTGACCGCGGTCGCTGCTTTCAACTTGGCTTGCTAATAAAGTTATTCAGTCCATGTGTAGCCCAGTAGGATATCTAGAGCATAAAAGGAAAGGCAAGACACCTTGCCGCTGCTTCCACTGGCTTCTGCATCGTTGCTGCCGCCAGCCTGATTGCTTTTGGCGCTCTTACTTCCTCCAGCTTTCTTCCCCGCGTCACCATCCTTCTTCTCTGCCTTTTTCTTTTGTGCTGTGGGTTTCTTGGGCGGCATTGCACTACACAAGGTCGGCGTCAGAGTCGAAACCGATTGAATAGGAAGACTACGACCACAGCGGTCGAGCCCGTATCATATAATCTTGCAGCAGAACATGGAGCGGATAAACGAGACTGTGATACAAGTCCTAACGGGGCACTATGACTATGTGACGGCTGTATTTGCTCGACCTTGGACCCTGACTTCATTCTCTTGGATGCAAGCCATGAACTGACAATAAAGGTCAGCGAACTCTTTAACAGGACCAGACCCACGTAATTTGATCCTCGAACTTACCCAAGACCAAGTGACGCGAATTCCATGCCGAGGAGACGATTCATACATTGAACGTGCACGTCGACCACCCGTCTGCCTCCCGCGCCTACTGTCCCGGTTCCAGCACAATTACGGACCCGTTGGGAAGCACTGAGCTTCATATAAATGGCCGAAGTGGACTTTGCTTTGGCATTCCACCCGCTATGACCGCCTTATTTCCCTCCCCTACTGGAGTGCGCCCCCATGGCCCCCTCTCTCACACTTCGTCGTACTCTATCTCTCACTTTCATACTCATGTTTCTCGCAGACACCTGGCTAGTGTCCACTCACCAGGATCATGGCTTGCAAGATGTACATTCCATCCTCGATTCTATCCACTCGTATTACCCCACAACATGTTCGACATCACCCGCATCATTTCCTCGTGGTTCCGATCCAACTAGGGGCTACTGGATGAGGAACACAGACCACAAGCGTGACAGCCACCTCTAGGAAGCTCGGTCCTGTTACGATACAACTTCAGAATTGAATAAATGCCATCCAGTTCCTGGTGGCTTCATAGACGATGGATCAAGAGCGCAGGCCGTCGGCAGTTGGGAATGGGTAATGGGAGGTAGTCGTCGGCTGCGCAAATGGGATATGGATGGTCTCATTGCCCGTGCACCGCAGAGTAGGTTCGGTGTATTCGTGGTTGGAGGTATGAGCACCGCTGTAATTGGCCATCGTCCAACTGACTTTCTGTCGGACTCCATCAACAATCAGACTTATACTGCGCTAGCCTACATGCTCAATATGCCCGAACCGAGAAAGCATATTGCTCTTCAGGAAACTTATGGCTTCGGCGGTGCCAACTTTACGACTGACCGCGAAGTCCACTACCGGAACCTCACGTTCAACCCGAGCCAGGAAGTCCACCGACGGCTGCGATTGCGCGATGATCTTGCGTACATACCAGAAGAAAGGTGGAAGCAACCGGTCGTGCGCTTCTTCCGTTGTGACATGCTGGTCCCTTTCTCGGGGCTCAAAGAGATTGTCACCGCGAGCGGCCAAAAACGAGTAAGGATCAGTTGAAGAAAGTTCCAAGGATTTTGTCAGATTGGAGAGGGGCGTTGCAAATGTACCAACATGAACCAGACTGGAAAGGCGAGAAACCTGGCCCCGTTATGTGAGCGTGTCACCCACAAGCACCCCCATACCTCTGATCCTGATCAGCATGTCTATTGAACCGCATTGGGAGTTGGGACGTCTAAACCCGATTACAGAGCAAGAAATGGTTTTCTGTTACAATATCATGGTATGAAGTCCCCTTTCTCCACCAAGAAGGACCTCACATGTCCCTATAGATTAAGCTCATCCTCGAAAGTACACTTAGCCTTGGGGACACCAGCGTACCACTGAACATCATCATGCGATCGATTATACCAGGTCATGAACACTGCGAGAACTATCACGATCCTGTACTACCCACGCATGAAATTTCCCTGGAGCCAACTGGGGAACGCAAGCAGACGTGGGGTTGGCACCTCTTCCTGGACTTTAATGCCATTACCAGGGCCGACTTTTCCCACCAAAATCGAGGAAGTGTCCAGATAGAATACTGGGACGTATGGGAGATGGGAGCAACCCGCCCTGACGCACATGTGGCTTGGGTGGGCAGTGGCTTCGATTGTCTACATGTAAGTTCCCTACGCGTGACCTTGGGGGGAAAGGTCATCTCACCTGCTCGTTTTTAGTGGTACCCTACAAGCACTCCTCAACGCCTTGTCCATATGTGGTATCACATTATTCTTGAGGAGAACTGGTAGATGCGGGAGTATTGGCTGCGTGGTGTGTTAAAGAGGGGAGTTACTTTGACAGTCTGAACTCTATGAGTAATTTATTTTGTGGTGTTCTTGTTCTAGTACTACGATGGTGCAAAGTTTACAGCCCCTTTCCATAGTAAGTTTTCCGGACGACGGAAGTAACAGCATGTGGCAACTCGTGGATGGCCCAATTAACGCTAAGGTGGTTTCGGCTCATCTCGCGTTTGATATTCCAGTCACCTGGTTGTTTGGTGGCTGGAGAGCGAGTACGAGGGGGAAAAAATTGTCAACCCCCCGTTTTCCGTGGACATTGATGGCCCCAAGAGTCCGAGCGCACCCGTTCCTTCCGCAACAGGACTCGTAAGTAACCGCTTTTCACAAGATCATCAGAACATACCCAGTCAAATACGCCCGTTATGAGATCCTAGAGAGTATTTGTTGACAACGCACGATGGCTGTAGGCGACGGAGACGAGGTATTCTACACCAGTGTGGTTCACTACTGGTCCTCGCGGCGAGTGTGCCATTTTGTCTTGTGAGATGGCCGTGGTGTTCGTTCCAAACCGCAGTAGGGAATCATTGGAGATCCTCACCTCACCCTTCAAAAGGTGAGTGCCATCCTCCAGTCCTGTCTGGGAACATTGGTGAGGCCGGATAGATTAGACATAATAATTTTTCAATATCGTGGGCTGAGCTTTTAATTTTGAGCCGGCAGGCGACTTCCGCTTAACGTGAGCACCGCCGAATGTGCCACGAGACGTGAACTCTGTGTAAGAATCACTATAGGCCAGGTGTACGATGATACAAGGCGAGTCGTGAATCTGCTTCTGGTACCGATTTTGGAGCTAGACTTACACCGTATGTATATCCCTTCGAATACCTGTTGCGCTAGTGGACTGTTCATAAAGGTATGATAATTCTCCCCATCTTTTCCCTGTTTTAGAGTTCGTTGCATAGCATTCCACGTTGTTAACGTGGGGTCACCGTTCATTACGTCTTCTACATATGGAAGGTTATTCGCCTCGACCGTCGCACGCAAACGTATCTACCAAGAGATAGTGAGATTGCGGGACATAGAGCGCTGCCGACGAGGTACGCACCTTGGGAAATTCAAGCAGAGGTCTGGGGGGCAGTATATCGCGCAACTCGACTGTGAGATCCACCGACTCATTCCAGATAGTCCGTAGAACCACTTCTCGGACTCTTCATTAACAGCACCGGCACCTTTAATACTACCCACGCCGCAACGTCTCATAGGTTGCATTCCGCGCACACCTATTATTCCGCTTCCGCGCGCGAGCCTCATCAACCCGGTTTCGATTTGATCGTCCAAGTGATATTCCACCAGAAGAATGCTGATGCCTTCACGAGTCATCGCGTCAAATAAAATTTTGTATCGAGCGGCTCGGCCAATCTCTTCCAATCCCTGAGCTCTGGGGTAGAGGTGGGTAGGGTGGGCCCCATCATGTAATTTTGAGTGTATAATACGGGATAGACAACTTGGACGCGAAGGACTTGCAGGCGGCAGCCGTCTGAGGCGAGGTGCCCTAAAAGCCACAGTGCGAGCAGTGACAATTTGCGAAGCTCTGCATCGTCACTTCTTGGATAGTCCGATTCAAAAAATGGAGCAGACACGTCGAATCGACTCCTCCGGAGAATGCCACTGCTAAAAAACCGGCTGTCAAATTTTGCCCCCGAAGCGGGTGATCGATTCCTGCGCACCAAGCCTATTGCTCCATCCTATAGGGGACTTGATTTGCTGAGGGCAGTCTGAAACTCTCCAAGGGGCTGATTTGGCAAATTCGCGATTTAGAAGTCGGTAGCCAAGAAGCATACCTGTTTGTTCCACAGGCTGGGACTTAGTCAACTATTTTATTGAGCAGTGTATCGGTATTCTCATATTGTCGCTACCCAAAACTTGTGCCACAAACTCTAAATTTCATTGTTTGAGACACCGCTCGATCATTTCCCCCTCAACCGGAACGATTGCTCCACTGGCCTCCCGTAGTTTCTATATAAACTGTATGAGCTGGTAGAACGTTCTGTAGTCTGAATCTCTACTTGGACTCACCCCTTCTCTTGACGTTCGATATCGAAAAAATCGGATAAGGACCTACCGATATCCCTCAATCGCTATCGGGCTCTGTAGACACCAGGAAAGTTCCCCTTCGATTGTACATTCCTTGCCAACCGCCAAACAGCGATGTGGTCAACCTCCCCCCCTTTTAAATTTACTAATCAAATCGAACCGGACACTCTCCACCCATACCGAGAAGCTGTAGAGAGGGCAATTCAGACAAAGCCTTGAGGAGATAATGGACACAAAGTCCGGGATCAGAACGAAGTTCGCTTCGTCGCAGCCACCGGTGATACTTGAGCATAAATCGCCTCAAGGACGGGCATAACGGTGCATCCCATTTTTCAGAAGTAGACCTTGTACCTGTGCTGCTCGCATGGACCGGCTGTGCAATAAGGGACTGAAGGACGTGCATTGCCAATCACCAATTCCTCCAAATGTGCCATGGATATTAATGCGTTCACCCAAGCCTGACTGGTGGCCTCAATGGTAATATGGAGAATTTGTGGTGCAAGTCGCCTCTCTCCCAAAACTTGACTGGAAAACCAAACCAATTGCCGAGCCCCCTGTCTGTTAAAAGAACCGGAGGATGTCACAGAGAGATGATCTAGTTTATGTGCTGAGACACCATCAAGGATATCGAGAGGATAACCTCGAAATGTCAAGCGCCTGCAGTTTGGGAGGGCAGTACGGGATATGGGCGGGATATGGCGACGGAGTGGAAAGATAATGGTGCAAATTTCAAGAACATCAAAGGTCCTGCCACTCATCCACTGAATTGAGACAGCTCTGAGTGTGAGATGACGGAGGGTGTTCACAAATGGTAAGTTGATGTCATCCGAATAGATGGGAAGGGAGAGATGAGAGGCGGAAAATGTTTCCAGTTGATGTAGGTGAGGGAGAAGGTCGACTGGATTGTGCCTCCCCGAAATATCGAGGGTGAGGACTTTGACGGAACGAAAGATGAGGGGATACGCAGGAGCAAGGAATGATATAACATTTGCTGGGTTTATTTCCACTGTGGTAAGCTGCGGGCTGGCTGTGGTGCCAAGAATCCGCAAGAGACTGTCGAGGAAGGGCGAAATCTCGCAAGCGGACTTGACCTTGAATGTCTTCAATCGGCTCATGGTAGCGCTAGAGCATCGTTGGAGACCACGGTTTACCAGATGCTCAGGCAAATCAGCCTGTGCTGGGAATGTCTCGACTATCAAGCTTCGCCATCGTGAGATGACTTCGATGGCAGCGAAAATAGCCTCGTAAGCGGCCACTGATGGGGTGAAGTCACCACGGTCGATCTCCGTATCCATCACTACATCCAGAAGCGATGGATTCCTTTCCAACTTGCTTGTCACGACGTCCCTTGGGGTTCTTGTCCCCAGCTTGATTGATGCCCAAATACTGGTGACGGCGGTATACCAACGCTTACATACGAGCATCAGCGGCAATGGTGAATTACTGGCATCGCCGATGCTGGGGGATAAAATTGAGTGGAGCAACTCAGGTGGAAGGCGGGTGACGGGTGTAGTAATCTGGATTAACCACCAATATTCGGAGTGGCCCCATAGATGACGTGTAAGCCGGTGACGACGGTCGGGTTTGATAGAGTCTAGGATGGCCTTGATCTAATACTTCGGCATATGTCGGTGGATGCGACTGGACTGCGTGCCGCAAGAATGGTGTCAGCCCCCGCTCATCCAGCGCCTCCATCAGTAGCGGTGTCGCCAGTAGCGGTATCCCATCCACTACCCGTGTCAGCGCTCGTGCTAGTGCCTCCGCCCGTGCCCCCGCCCGTGCCGCCGCTTGCACCTTCGCCTGTGCCACTGCTTTGGCCTTGGCCAGTCCCCGCGCCGGGTGTGCGTCCTGGCCTCCCGTGGTTGCGCCTCCACCAGTGTCTGCGCCAACAACTCCGCTCTCGCCTTGGCCAGTCCCCGCGCCCGCACCACCGCTCGCCCGTCCTCCACCCACTTCCGTCGTTCCTCCAACACCGGTGGGCGCACCCTTTTCTCCGCCGCCCGCGCGTCCTCCACCCACGCCCGCACCCGTACCTGCTCCAACGCCCGTGTCCGGCCCCACTCCTGCACCTGCACTAACTGCACCTCCGTCCGCGCGATCGGCGCCTCTCTCGTTCGCGCATCCTCAATTCCTCCGCTTCCTGATTCGGATTGCATATCTCCGTGTAGTCAAGCGAAGGTCCTAGGATCCAAAGAAACTGAGGGTGGTCCAAGCAACGGAGAACATCTTGTGGGGTGATCATGTTATAATATGTGCATCCTCATCCCATCAGGCAGACGCACCATTCCCATGTGCTCGAGTCTGGTAAACACGCCCTGTTTCCTGTCTCGGGAAGTTCTTTATATAGTTTGGTGATTCTACTCCACGCTGCTTCCCAAATACAAAAACTACAACCTATATATTTGCTCGATAGATTCCAGTGAGGTGGATCGGATATCTGTAAGCTCTTTCGTGGAGTTGGGCCGATCAGATAGGGTGTGGCAGCCAGCCAAAGCGCATCTTGTCCTCGCCCAACTTCCTTCAGTGTACGGACTGTGCGTCGTCCTTGATAACCAAAGAAGACACCTCAAGACTGCGTCAGGCACTATTACATGGAGAAAGAAAAAGAAAAATTCCGTGCTTTGTTTGAACCAAGAAACCGCCTGATTTCCTTTGGCGTTCTTACTTCCTTCAACTTTCTTCCCCGTGTCACCATCCTTCTTCTCTGCCTTTTTCTTTTGTGCTGTGGGTTTCTTGGATGGCATTCACTACACTATGTGACGGCTGTATTTGCTCGACCTTGGACCCCGACTTCATTTTCCTGGACGCAAGCCCTGAACTGACAATAAAGGTCAGCAAACTCTGTAACAAGACCAAACCCACGTAATTTGATCCTCGAAATTATCAAAGACCAAGTGACGCGAAGTCCATCCAGAGTAGAGTGGACCTGCCTCCGTTGAGTGTTCAACTGGAACCTGATCTACCCGCGAAAAGAAGAAACTCTTGGTTTCTGTGGCAATCGAGATGCCGTTCATTAGGTCGCGGTTGCCATTGAGACGTCTAGAACCTGGACGTCGACCACCCGTCTGCCTCACGCAGCTACTGTCCGGATTCCAGCACGATTGCGGCCCTATTGGGAAGCACTGAGCTTCAGATAAATGGCCGAAGTGGACTTTGCTTTGGCGTTCCACCCGCTATGACCACCTTGTTTCCCTCCCCTACTGGAGTGCGCCCCCATGGCCCCCTCGTTCGCACTTCGTCGCACTCTATCTCTCACTTTCGTACTCGTCTTTCTCGCAGGCACCTGGCTAGTGTCTACTCACCAGGATCATAGTTTACAATATGTACATTCCGTCCTCGATTCGATCCGCTCGTATTACCCCACAACATGGTCGATATCACCCTCACCATTTCCTCGTGGTTCCGATCCAACTAGGGGCTACTGGATGAGGAACACGGATCATAGGCGTGACAGCCACCTCTGGGAAGCTGGGTCCTGTTACGATACAACCTCAGAATTGAGTAAAGGCCAGCCAATCCCTGGTGGCTTCATAGACGATGGATCAAGAGCGGAGGCCGTCGACAGTTGGGAATGGGTAATGGAAGGTGGACATCGGCTGCGCAAATGGGATATGGATGGTTTCATTGCCCGTGCACTGCAGAGCAGGGTCGGTGTATTCGTGGTTGGAGGTACGAGCACCGCTGTAATTGGCTATCGTCCACCTAACCTTCTGTCAGACTCCATCAACAATCAGATTTATACTGCGCTAGCCTACATGCTCAATATGCCCGAACCGAGCAAACGTATTGCTCTTCAAGAAACTTATGGCTTCGGCGGTGCCAACTTCACGACTGACCGCCAAGTCCACTACCGGAACCTCACGCTCAACCCGAGCCAGGAAGTCTACCGACGGCTGCGATTGCGCGAGGACCTTGCGTATATACCAGAAGAAAGGTGGAAGCAGCCGGTCGTGCGCTTCTTCCGTTGCGACATGCTGGTCCTTTTCTCGGAGCTCGAAGAGATTGTCACCGCGAGCGGGGCAAAAACGAGTAAGGATCAGTTGAAGAAAGTTCCAAGGATTTTGTCAGATTGGAGAGGGGCGTTGCGAATGTACCAACATGAACCGGGCTGGGAGGGTGAGAAACCTGGCCTCGTTATGTGAGCGCGTCACCCGCAGGCACCCCCATACCTCTGACCCTGACCAGCATGTCTACTGGACCGCATTGGGAGTTGGGACGTCTAAAACCGATTACAGAGCAAGAAATGGTTTTCTGTTATAATATCATGGTATGAAGTCCCCTTTCTCCACCAAGAAGGACCTCACATGTTCATGTAGAG
>Ga0307513_10006025_pt1 | contig 15914 bp, 14 predicted proteins | sample 15_EM_MG_FD_202174 | JGI IMG/M metagenome (GOLD analysis project Ga0307513, IMG submission 202174) | Populus trichocarpa ectomycorrhiza microbial communities from riparian zone in the Pacific Northwest, United States - 15_EM | ecosystem: Host-associated > Plants > Roots > Unclassified | place... | reverse complement strand
TGTGGACGCTCGCGGCCTGGTGCGAAGCGCGCGAAGGGTTTCGCAACTTCCGCGTCGACCGCATCCAGCAGCTCGACGTGCTGGACGAAGTCTTCCGCGACGAGCCGGGCAAGACACTGCCCGACCTGTTTCGCCAGGTGCAGACGGAACGGGCCCAGACCGAGCAGCGACCTCAGGGAATTCAGTGAACGCGACTCAGCGCCGCTGATCCGCCCACAGGCCGTTGACGTTCACCAGTTCGCATTCCTTGGTGTAGGGCTTGCGGTGCTCTTCGCATGCGACCATGGCCGCGACAGCGGCTTGTCGCGGCGAGCCCTGCCCGGAGCGCCAGCCAAAAGCGCCGTCGTCCGATGCGGCAAAGGCCTTGGAGTTGGGCTCCCGCGCATAAGTCGCAAAGGCCTCCTGTGCCGCCGGTGACTCCAGGTATTCGGCCACGTGCTCGGCCGCTTCGGAACGGGCCTCGATGCGTTCGGCCGCTTCCTGCCCGCGCGAACCGCGCTTGATCATGGACGTGGCAAACGTCGTCGCGACAACCCCCGCCACGATTACCACGACCAGTATCGCGATGGCCACCGCCGTGCTGCCTTGCTTCGGCTTCTCGCCGTAGTCGTTGTCTTCCGAGGTGCCGGGCATGAACATCAGCACCAGGCTGGCCACCCAGCCCAGGTAGGGAATGAGGGTCACCAGCACCCACCAGCCGTTGCGGTTCATGTCGTGCAAGCGCAGCACCGTCACGCGGATGGCCCAGATGAAGAACAGCACGAAGGCGACCGCCAGCGGAATGAACATCAACCAGCTGCGCGACATCGGCAGCAACACCGCAGCGCAGATGCCGATCATCGCCAGGCCCACCCAGGCGAGCAGGCCTGCGTTGAGGTAGGTGACGCGCCCCATGCGCCCCTCGAAACCGAGGCCGATGATGGGCGGTGCCTCGACCGTGGCACCCGAATACACCTCGCCGCCGGCCGATGACGGCGGGGCATACCGGCTTGCCGATCCGCCGCGGCGCAGCCGGGCCTCTTCGAGCCGCTCTTCGCGGGCGCGGTCGGCGTCTTCCTTCTTCGCGGCAATGCCGCGCGGCATGTCGGTCGTGCACTCCTTGCAGAAGACACGCTTGGACTGGCGCGTGCCGCAGTTCGGGCAGACGATCTCTTCTTCGGTCGCTGCAACGGGTACTGAGGCAACGGCCGGCTGAGCCGCCGCGGGCAGCACCGCAGCAGCGGGCATGGCCGGCGACGGTGTCGATGCCGGCGCAGAGGCAGCAGCAGATGCGGGCGTCTTCAGCGACTCCACATGCACCCGCACGCCCATGTTCTGCAGCTGCATTACGTAGCGCACGGCGTCTTCGCGCGAGAGCGAGCGCTTGAGCACCGTGCGCTCGCCCGAGAACATGGCGGCGAGCCGCTCGCCCTGGACCTTGAAGGCTTCGCCGAAGCGGCGCTTCACCTCGTCGGCCTGGAACCCTCCCAGTATTTCGCCGGCGAACACCAGGCGCACTTCTGCGTTGCTGCTTTCCAAGAAATCCTCCTCGCGAGTGGCCCGGCGCATCGAGTCGCGCAGGCTCCGTGTGTTGTCGCGAGAGGATAAGCGAGGGTGTCGTAATTTCCGCTTCAGACCAGCGCACGCAACTCGTCGAGCATGACTTTGTTGTCAAGATCGAAGTAGTGGGTGTGCGCGTCGGCACCGAGGCAGAGGTCGCGGTAGTCGGGCACGTGCTGCGTGGGCTTGCCTTCGTAGGCCTGGGGGTCCACGGCCAAGGCCGGAATGGCGGGGTCGCGCGCCGCCGTCCACAACCAGCGGCCCACATAGTCGCCCGCACCCCACACGTTGACCCAGTGCGCCACGCCCAGGTCGCCGCGCGGGTCGGGCCCGCTGGTCGCGTGGGGCATGCCCGGCGGGCCGAGCACCCAGTCGTACTGGCAGGGGAAGCGCAGCGCATACAGCTGCCTCAATGGGCAGCCGGCGGTGAGCAGGCGGATGTTCTTCGCGGCGAGCCGCTGGCCCAGCAGCACCAGGCGGTCGTTCGCGGCATCAACAGGCTTCAGGCGGGGGCGGCGCTGCAGGTAACGCAGCAGATCGGCCGTGATCACCGCGCCCTGGCTGTGCGAGACGATGACGATGCGCTCGTAGCCCTGGCTCAGCACCTGCTCCAGCACGGCCACGTAGCGCTCGAGGATCATCACCCGCGGGATGGCCTTGCGCGGGAACTCGCGGAAATGGTTGTCCACGTCGAGCGCGGCATCGAGCGGCGCGCGCAAGGCCTTCAGCTGCTTGAACGCCACACCGCCCACCGCCACCAGCCCGACCGCGCCGCCGGCGATCGTCACCACCAGCTTGGCCAGCAGGTTGCCCGACCAGGTGCCCATCGGCAGGGTGACGATACCGAGCCACGGCAGCGAGATGTCCAGCCGTGCAAGCTGGCTGCCCACGAGCAGCACGGCCACGCCCAGCAGCGCCAGCGTGATGAGCCAGCTCCACCAGCGCACCAGCCGGTCGAGCGCGCGGTAGCCCGCCGTCAGCCAGTGCCCCAGGCGCGCCGCGCAGGGCCAGCTCGCAATGCGCAGCTCCACCAGCACGCTGGGCAGGTAGATCAGCGCCACGAAGCCCAGCAAGGCCAGCAGCATGACGGCCACCACCGCGAAGGTGTCGGTGCTGGCGCTGAAGCGCAGCGCCAGGAAACGGCTGGTCTGCATCTGCCCGTCGAGCGTCATGTCCTGGAACCACCAGGGCGCGTAGTGCAGGCCGCTGACCAGCGAATCGAGCGGCTGCGAGACCAGCGCCCACACCGTCATCACGAAGGCGACGAAGATGCCCATCGACACGAAGAGCCCGAGCCGCGCCGTCACGATGCTCTGGCGGCGCTCCAGCGAATCTTGCTTGCCGGCGCAGGCCCATTCGCCCAGGCCGACCGCCGCGGTGACCAGCAGCGCCATCAGCACCCAGCCGCTCAGCTGCATCAGCAACAGCACCTCGACCGCACGCATCACGCCTGCGACCAAGCGCTCGCCGGCGCCGGCCACGTCGTGGGTGGCGGCACCCCAGGCCATCGCCCCGAGCGTCACCGCCATCAGCAGCAGGCCCACGCCATAGACCGCGCGAAAGCGCTCCTCGCAATAACCGAGAAAGCTGCGGTAGGCCCACAGCAGCAAGAGCAGCAGGGCGAGCAGCGTCCCCCAGGCGCCGAGGCCCGGGCTGCTGACGACGCCCCAGGCCAGCAAGCCTCCGCCGACCACACCGGCCCAGAAGCCCGCGACCCACGCGAGACGCAGCGTGTACACGCAGAGCCCGGCCAGGGCCACGCCGGCCACGGCCGCCCCGGTGAGGCTGGCCGTGCGCTCGTGGCCCACCATCAATGCCGCAGGCACGAGCACGATGGCGCACACCAGCAGCTGCAGGAACAGCAGCGCCAAAAAACGCGAAAACACCCAGTTGGACCAGCGATGCGAACGCGCGAGCCAGCGCAGCACGCCGCTGGGTGCGAGCGCCACGTCGGCCAGCGAAATGGTGTCGGCCCCGAGCTTGGAGAGGTGGAACACCAGCGTGAACAGCTCGGTAAGGATGCGCGTGGCACTGCCGCCCAGGCGCGACAGATCGGCCCAGTACATCTCGAACACATCGCACTGGCGCGTGGCGGTCTCGATGCGATGACACGGCATCTCGTAGTGCTGCGGCGTGACCTCGCTGCGGCGCACCGACGAGGCCTTGGCAATCAGGTAGTCGGTGAAGCGCACGCCATGGTCGACTGCTTCACCGTTGCCTTGCGCGCCGCTCGCCGCGCTGTTGCGCATCGGCGGAGCATCTGGCTCGCGCGCGGGCCGCTCACCCAGCCGCGCATCGAGAAAGTCGCTGCGCAACGATTGGCGCAGCGACTTGGCTGTGCGCTCGATCCACCCTTTGGGGTTCCAGCGCTCGAACGGTACAGCCGGGTTCAGCGGCGTGATCTCGATCGGCGTGTCGCTGCGTGCAACGTGGCCGTGCATGCCGGCTGCCAGCTGCACCGCCACGGCTGCCGAGGTCTCGCCGCGCCGCTGGTCCGCGATGCCGTGCACCACGATCACGGCCACACGTTCCGAGGATTGAGCTTGCGTCATGCGGCGAAGCGTAGGCCGGGCACCGTGAAGACGTATCCCTAAGGTGTGGGGAAGGCCATCAGCCCATCGGCCACGGCCGCGATGCGGGCCGCAGCAACTCCCATGCGTGCGCCATCTGCAGCACGCCGAGATCGTCGTGCCGGTGGCCAACGATCTGCAGGCCGATGGGCAAGCCGCTCTCGGTGTAGCCGCAGTTGATGCTGGCGGCCGGCTGCTCGCTCATGTTGTAGGGCAGCGTGAAGGCGATGTGCTCGAAGGGCAGCGACGGGTCGTTGGTGGGGCACGGCAGCTCGGCCGCGAAGGCAGGCATGGGCGCTGTGGGCGTGAACACGAAGTCGAACGGCTGGCAGGCCGTGACGGCCGCCTCGCGCATGGCCGCCATCTGGCTGTAGCCGGTGAACACCTGCTCGCCGTTGAGGCCGGCACCGCCGCGCGCCCACTCGACGATGAAGGGCAGCACCTTGGCACGGCGCTCGGGCGGCAGCGCCGAGATGTCCATCCACGAACGGCAGCGCCAGAACTGGTCCATGCCTTCGGCCATCGCGCGCGTCATGAAGGGCTTGAGCGGCACGACGATCGCGCCACAGGCTTCAAAGGCCTTGGCCGCGGTCTCGACGGCGGCGCGCACTTCGGGTTCGACCGGCAGGCCCCAGCCCGCATCGAGCAGCAGGCCGATCTTCAGGAGGCGCAGCGGGCGGGCCAGTTCCTGCCATGCGATCGGCTGGTAAGGCAGGCTCATCGAGTCGCGTGCGTCGGGCAGCGAGAGCACGCGCATCATCAACGCGGCATCGGGCACGCCGCGCGTCATCGGCCCCGCGACGCGGCCCGCATACGGCGGGAAGATCGGAATGCGCCCGAGGCTCGGCTTCAACGCGAAGATCCCGCACCAGCCCGCAGGCAGGCGCACCGAGCCGCCGATGTCGGTGCCCAGGTGCAGCGGGCCGTAGCCGGCAGCAGCAGCCGCCGCCGCACCGGCGCTGCTGCCGCCGGGGTTCTTGCTCGTGTCCCAGGGGTTGCGCGCGAGGGCATGAAAGCTCGACAAGCCCGACGACAACATGCCGTAGTCGGGCATCGTGGTCTTGCCGAGGATCACTGCGTTCGCCTCGCGCAGGCGCGCGGCCGGCGGCGCATCGCGCTCGGCCGGCACCAGCTCGACGGCGGCGGTGCCCAGCGGCACCGGCACACCGCGGGTGGCGATGTTTTCCTTGATGGTGACCGGCACGCCGTCGAGCGCACCTTGCGGCTCGCCCCTGAGCCAACGCGCCTGCGAGGCCGCAGCCTGCGCCAGCGCGCCCACCGGGTCGAGCGCATAGGTGGCATGCAGCTGGGGCTCGCAGCGTTCGATCTGCGCGAGCACCGCGCGCGTCACCTCCACCGGCGACAAGGCCTTGCTGGTGTACGCGGCGATCAGCTCGATCGCACTCAGCTCATGCAATGCATTCATGGTGTCCTCTCGGTGTCCAACGACCAGTCCGTCCCTTGGCTCCGACACTAGCACCGTCGGGTGCAGGTTCGATTCAATCTTCTTGTCAGAGCGGGATGCCGAGCGTCGACGATCGCTTGGCGCTCTCGAGCACGACCTGCGTATTGAAACTCCGGACATTCGGATCGTGCAACAGGCAGGCGTCGCAGAACGCCTCGTAGGCCGCCATGTCGGCGACGATGACGACGAGCACGTAGTCGGCCGCTCCCGTCACACCGTAGCACTGCTGCACGTCGCCGCGCGCAACCACCTTGTCGCGGAACAGTTGCAAGGCCCGAGCCGACTCGTCGACCAGATCGACACTGACGATGGCCGTGAGCCCGAGTCCGAGGCGGCGAACATCCAGCTGCGCCGTCTCGGCCACGATCACGCCGTCTTCGCGCATCCGCTTCAACCGTCGCTGCACCGCTGCGGTCGACAGGCCGACGTGGCCGCCGATGTCTTCGGCCGGCATGCGGGTGTCGTGCTGGTAGAGGGAAAGAATCCGCAGGTCGAGTTTGTCGAGGCTCATGGCGCTGAGGGTCGCCGCATTCGCAGCGCTGGGTTTGCGGTCAAGCCGCATCGAAGGGTGCCGCAACGCGGCCAGGCTCACCGCCACCGCAACCACACTGGCGGCATGGCACAAATTATCGCGTCACCCCATCGCTTGTCGCTGGACCGCATCGAGCAGGCGGCCGGCGTGATCGACCCCGCCTTCCTGAACAGCCCGCAGTTCGAGAGCGAGCCGCTGTCGCGTGCCCTCGGTGCGCGCCTGAGCCTGAAGGTGGAAACACTCAACCCGATCCGCTCGTTCAAGGGCCGCGGTGCGTCGTTCTTCGTCCACGAGGCTGCAGCCACGCTCGCCGGACAACGCCTGGTTTGCGCCTCGGCGGGCAACTGGGGCCAGGCACTGGCCTATGTGTGCCGCCAGCGCGGTTGGCCGCTGGTGGTGTATTCGTCGACCCGCGTGAACCCGCTGAAGGCCGAGCGCATGCGTGCACTCGGCGCCGAGCTTCGGCTGCACGGCGCTGATTTCGACGAAGCGAAGCAAGCAGCCCGACGCTTCTGCGCCGACAGCGGCGGATTCTTCGTGGAAGACGGGCGCGAGGCCGCCATCGCCGAAGGCGCCGGGACCATCGCGATCGAGATGCTGCGCGGCCGCCCCTTCGACATCGTGCTGATCCCGCTCGGCGACGGCGCCCTCGCCTCGGGCATGGGGCGATGGTTCAAGGCCCATGCACCCGAGGTGCGCGTCGTCGGCATCTGCGCTCGCAACGCCGATGCGCTGGCCGAGTCATGGCGAACCGGCCGCCGCGTGGTGCGAAGCAGCGCAAACACCATCGCCGACGGCATCGGCGTGCGAGCGCCGGTGCCCGAAGCGCTGGTCGACCTGGCCGACACGCTGGACGAGGTGCTGCTGGTCAGCGAAGACGCGATGACGCAGGCCATGCGCCATGTGTTCGAACACGTGGGCATCGTGCTCGAACCGGCCGGCGCTGCGGGCGTTGCCGCCGTGCTCGAGCACGCCGAGCTTCGCTCGCAGGCACTTGCCACCGTGCTGACTGGAAGCAACGTCGCCGCCGGGCAATGGTTTCGCTGGCAGCAACCCTGAAGGAGTTCTCTTGATCGATCACATCTCATTGGGCACACAGTGCTATGCCGAAGCCGTGGCCTTCTACAGCCGCGTTCTGGCGCCGATGCAGGTCGGGCTGCAACGCGACACCGGCGCAGAGGCCGCATTCGGCACGGCGGCGCGCTGGTCGTTCTTTCTTTATCCGCACGGTGAGCGCGTCACCGCGCCGGGCACGCACGTCGCGTTTGCCGCAGCCTCACGCGCACAGGTGATGGCCGTTCACGCGGCCGCACTGGCAGCGTCGGCGATCGACCTGTTCTCGCCGCGGACGCGGCCGGACATCAGCCCGACCTACTTCGGCGCCATGTTCACCGACCTCGACGGACACCGCATCGAGGTGCTGACGAACGAAGCCTGAGCACGCCTCGGAAAGGCCTCTACTGCCAGCTCACCGCCGCCATGTCGTTGGCGAAGATCGGCGAGCTGCTCCACAGGCCCTTCAACTTCTTGTTGGCCACGGCGAACTGCGGCAGCTGGAAGAGATAGACGTTCACCGCATCGTTCGCCAGCTGCCGCTGCAGATCGCCGAGCAGCCGGGTGCGCTCCTTCGGCTGGGTGGCACCGTTGTAGGCGGCGAACAGGTCGCGGTAGGCCTTGGAGTCGTAGCCGAAGTAGTAGGCGGGGTCGGCGTAGACGCCGAAGTCCAGCGGCTCCACGTGGCTGATGACGGTCAGGTCGAAGTGGCCCTTGTACGCACCCGACAGCCACTGCGCCCACTCCACGTTCTCGATCTTCGCGTTGATGCCCACCTTGGCCAGCTGCGCAGCGATGATCTCGCCGCCCTTGCGCGCGTACTGCGGCGGCGGCAGGGTCAGCGTCGCGTTCAGCGGCAGCGCCACGCCGGCTTCCTTCAGCAGCGCGCGCGCCTTGTCGGGGTTGTAGGCGTTGAGGTTCGTCAGGTCCACATAGCCCGCATCGGTGGGCACCATGTGGCTGCCGATGGGTGTGCCGTAGCCTTCCTGCGCGCCGTCGATCACGGCCTTGCGGTCGATGGCCGCAGCAATGGCGCGGCGCACACGCACGTCGTCGAAGGGCTTCTTCCGGTTGTTGATGCTGACGACCGTCTTGCCTTCGGTGCCGCCGACCACCACGCTGAAGCGCGCGTCGCTCTGCAACTGCTTCAGGCTCTGCGGCGAACCGAAGCGCGGGATCGCATCGACGTCGCCTGCCAGCAGGGCCGCCACTTGCGCGGCCGGGTCATTGATGAAGCGGAACACGACCTTCTGCAGCTTCACGTTGGCCGCGCTGCGAAAACCATCCCACTTGAGCAGCGTGACGGCCGAGCCCTTGGACCAGCTCTCGAACCGGTACGGCCCGGTGCCCACCGGCTTGGTGGTGGCCACGGCGGCGCTCTTCGGGTCGAGGATCACGGCGGTGCTTTCCCCAAGGCGGAACAGCAGGTTGCCGTCGGCCTTGTCGAGCACCAGCACCACGGTGCCGGGGTCGGGTGCGCTGATGCTCGAGATGTTGTCGAACACCGTCTTCTTCGCCTTGTTGACGCTGCCCTCGGCCTTGGCGCGCTCGAAGCTGAACTTCACGTCGCCGGCGTCGAAGGCCTCGCCGTCGTGGAACTTTACGCCCTGGCGCAGCTTGAAGGTGTAGAGCCGACCGTCGGGGTCGACCGTCCAGCTCTGGGCGAGCAGCGGCGAGACGCTGCCGTCCATGTTGATCCTGGTCAGGCCTTCCAGCACGTTGTAGTGGACGATCTCACCGACGGCGGCCGACGGGTTGCTCGTCGGGTCCATGCCCGGGGGTTCGAGCGTCATGCCGATGATGGCGCTGTCTTTGCGGTGCTGCGCTGCAGCGCCGAGGGTCAGCGTGGTCATCAGCAGTGCAGCGATCAGGCGCAGGCTCAAGCTCATCGACGGTCTCCGTTCCAACAACGTGGCCGCACTCTAAAGGATGACTGCGGAGCCGGGCGCCGCATCGAGCAAAGCCCGCGTGCAGGCATGCGCCGGTGCGCGCAGCACATGCTCGGTAGGCCCGTGTTCGACGATGCGGCCCGCCTGCATCACCGCGATCTCATCGCACAGATGCTCGACCACGGCCAGGTCGTGGCTGATGAAGAGGTAGGCGATGCCGAACTGCTGCTGCAGGTCTTGCATCAGGTTGAGCACCTGGGCCTGCACCGACACGTCGAGCGCGCTCAGCGGTTCATCGGCGACGATCAGCTTCGGGCGGGTGATGAGGGCGCGCGCGATGGCGATGCGCTGGCGCTGCCCGCCGGAGAACTCGTGCGGGTATTTGTCGGCATCGGCGGCGCGCAGGCCCACGGCGTCGAGGGCTTCGACCACGCGTTGCGGGTCGGGCGTCGTCAGCGGTTCGGCAACGATGCGGCCGACGCGCTGGCGCGGGTCGAGCGACGCGTACGGGTCCTGGAACACCATCTGGAACCCGGCACGCGCTTCGCGCAAGGCTGGCGGTGGCAACGCATGCAGGTCGTGCCCGTTCATCAGCACACGGCCGCTGCTCGGGCTCTCCAGCGCCATCACCAGGCGAGCCAGCGTCGACTTGCCCGAACCCGATTCGCCGACGATGCCCAGGCTGCGGCCGGCCTGCAGCGTGAAGCTCACATCGTGCAGCGCTTGCACCACCGGCGCGGAATGCCACAGGCTTTCACGCGGCAGGCGGTACTGCTTGCCGAGGTGTTCGACTTGAAGCAGCGGCGTCATGTCACCGCGTCCAGCCGGATGCAGCGCGCGTCATGCGCTGGCCCCACCGGCATGGCCGCTGGCGGCGCGTCGCGGCACGCGTCGACAACCCACGGGCAGCGGTCGGCAAACGGGCAACCCACGGGCAGATCGGCCAGCTCGGGCACGCGGCCCGGAATGGTCGGCAAGCGTTGGCCGCTTCCGGCGCCCAGCCGAGGCCGCGCGCCGAAGAGCCCGCGCGTGTAGGGGTGCGCACGCCGTTCGAACACCCGCTCGGTCGGCCCGTCTTCGACCACCGAGCCGCCATACATCACCAGCAGCCGCCTCACGCGCTGGGCCATCACATCGAGGTTGTGGCTGATCAGAAGCAGGGCCATGCCGCTGTCGGCGACCAGCTCGGCGATGAGGTCGAGGATCTCGCGCTGGATCGTCGTGTCGAGCGCGGTGGTCGGCTCGTCGGCGATCAGCAGGTCGGGGCCGCAGGCCAGCGCGGCAGCAATCATCACGCGCTGGCGCTGGCCGCCGGAGAGCTGGTGCGGGTAGGCGTCGAGCCGCTGCGCGGCTTGCGGCATGTGCACGCGGTCGAGCAGGCGCAACGCTTCGGCGCGCGCGGCCTGCGCACTGATGCCGCGGTGCTGGCGCAGTGGCTCGGCGATCTGCCGGCCGACGGTGTGCAGCGGGTTCAGCGCCGTCATCGGCTCCTGGAAGACCATGCCGATGCGGTTGCCGCGCAGCTCGCACATCGCCTCGTCGGCCAGACCGACCAGCTCGTGGCCCTGGAAGCGGATGCTGCCGCTGGTGCGGGCGCCGTCCGGCAGCAGGCCCATCACGGCCAGTGCGGTCATCGACTTGCCGCAGCCGCTCTCGCCCACCAGGCCCAGCGTTTCGCCGGGCGCCAGCGTGAAGCCCACGCCGCGCAGTGCGTCGGCCGGGCCGCTGGCGGTGTCCAGGCGAACACGCAGGTCGCTGACGGCGAGCAGCTCGCTCATCCCTTCGCCCGCAGCAGGTCGAGGTAGGCCACGTCGATGAGCTGGTCGGCGGCGATGCCGAGCTGCGCCATCAATGCGTGGGCTTCGGCTACGCCGGTCTCCAGGGCTTCGTCATCGGCCAGCACGACTTCGAGCTCCATGAAATCGCCTAGACCTTCGACACGGTCGAGGTGGATGCGCGTGCGCCCAGCCAGCAGCAAGGTGCGCAGCTTGCGCACGCGCCCGATCTGGCCGTGCGCTAGCGTCAGCGCCTCGCGCAATGTGTCGGGTGAAGCAGTCGGCGACAGCACGTAGAACGAGGTCTTCGGCCCGGCCTGGTCGGGCCGCTCGTAGTAGATGAGTTCGCCGCGCCCGTCGGCGAAGGCCCGCAGCTTGAGGCGGCCCTGGGCTGCGTTGAAGAAGGTGTCGTCTTGCGCGATCGGCTCGGGCTCGCCATCGGCCAGCGGGCGGGCCAATGCGAGCGTGGCGTCGATGTCCGCCAGGCGGGCCTTGATTTCGATGTTGCGTGCCATGAGGTCAACGGGTCCGTGAAAGTTTGGGGTCAAGCAGGTCGCGCAGGCCGTCGCCCATCAGGTTGAGGCCCAGCACGCTGAGCGCGATGGCAAGGCCGGGGTAGATGGCGAGTTGCGGCGCCTGGAAGATCATCGTCTGCGCCTCGTTGAGCATGCGGCCCCAGCTCGGCTGCGGCGGCTGCGTGCCGAGGCCGAGGTAGCTCAGCGACGCCTCGGCGAGGATGGCCACCGCGAACTGGATCGTCGCCTGCACGATGAGCACGCTGGCAATGTTGGGCAGCACGTGGGCGATGGTGATGTTCCACGCGCCCTTGCCGCAGGCGCGCGAGGCGAGCACGTAGTCGCGCGCCCACACGCCCAGTGCCGCGGCCCGTGTGATGCGCGCGAACACCGGGATGTTGAAGATTCCGATGGCCACCGCCGAGGTCACCAGCCCCGGGCCGTGGATCGCGGTGAGCATGATGGCGGTGAGGAGCGCCGGAAACGCGAAGGTGAAATCGGCTGCCCGCATCAACAGTTCGTCGACCCAGCCGCGGCGCGCTGCGGCCAGCAAGCCGACCGCGACGCCCACGCCGAGGCCGATGCCCACCGCGATGAGCCCGACCGCAATCGCGTTGCGCGAGCCGACGATCAGCAGCGAGACGATGTCCCGCCCCAGGCTGTCGGTGCCCAGCCAGTGGCTGGCGTTCGGCAGCAGCAGCTTGTTCGGCACGTCGATCTCGGTGGCGGCATGCGGCGTCCACAGCAGCGAGAGCGCGGCCGTGGCGAGCAGCAGCATCACGAGCACGCCGCCGACCGTGAAGCTGCGGTGGCGCAGTGCGCGCTGCACGAAGCTCATGCGGAACCCGCCTTCAAGCGCGGATCGATCGCCACGTAAAGCAGGTCGACGATGAAGTTGATGACGATCACCGCGGCCGCCATCAGCATCACCACGTTCTGCACGACGATGATGTCGCGGTTGGCAATGGCCTGGAACACCAACAGCCCGACGCCCGGCAGCGTGAACACCTTTTCGATCACCACCGTGCCCGTCAGCAGGCTCGCGAACTGCAGCCCCATCACCGTGAGCACCGGGATCATCGCGTTGCGCAGCACGTGGCGCCACAGCACCGCGCGCCGGCTCAGGCCGCGGGCGCGGGCGGTGCGCACGAAGTCTTCGCGCTGAACCTCGAGCACCGCCGACCGGGTGATGCGCGCGAGGATGGCGGCCTGCACCACGGCCAGCGCGACGGTGGGCAGCATCAGCGCCTTCAAGCCTTGCGCGATGCCCTCATCCCAGCCCGGGAAGCCGCCGGCCGAGAACCAGTGCAGCTTCACCGAGAACAAGAGGATCAGCAGGATGGCAAGCCAGAAGCTCGGCACCGCGATGCCGAGCTGGCTCGCGGCCATCACCCCCACGTCGCCAAGCCGGTTGTGCCGCGAGGCGGCGTAGAGCCCGAAGCCGAGCGCCAGCAGCGTGGTCAGCGCCATTGCCATCAAGGCGAGCGGCACGGTGACGGCCAGGCGCTCGGCGATCAGTTCGCTCACCGGCGTGTCGTAGGCGACGCTCGTGCCCATGTCGCCGCTCAGCAGGCCGCCGACCCAGTGCAAATAGCGCTGCCAGGCCGGCTGGTCGAGCCCGAGCTTGTGCGTGAGTGCGGCCACGGCTTCAGGCGATGCCGTCTCACCCAGCATCACTTCGACCACGTTGCCAGGCAGCAGCGCCAGCACCGCGAAGATCACCACCGAGGCGGCGAGCAGCGTGGCGACGAAGGCGGCAAAGCGCTTGAGGAGAAAGAGGCTGATGACCGACCCCGGCGAATGGCGACGCCGCGCATCATGAACGAAAACGCGCCGCTAGCCCCTGGCTGCGGCGGTTTTGGGCACGGCCAGGCCGGCGAGATAGGCATCGAGCACCTGCTTGCCGACCTTGACCAGGTCGAAGGCCTTCGGGTCGAGCATCCAGTTCTGGATGAGCCCGTCGATCAGCGCGAACATGCCCAGCGCCGCAGCGCGTGCCGGGATGCGGCGCGAGAGGAGGCCGCGCCGCATGGCAAGTTTGATGCCACGCTCCGAATGCAGCAGGCACTCGTCGCGCGTGGCGAGGTGGCGGTCACGCACCGCCGTGAGTTCACCGACGTACTCGACCTTGTGGGTGGCGATCTCGAACACCCGGCGCACCTGAGGGTTGTTCGCCGTCATTTGCAGTGCATCGACGAAGTTGGCCATCATGTACGCCATTGGATCGGCCAGCGCCGGGTCGTCGGCGTTCTTGGCAGTTTCTTCCAGCGGCAACGTCACGCGCTCCATCATCGCGTTGAAGAGGTCGGCTTTGTCCTTGAAATGCCAGTAGATGGCACCTCGCGTCAGCCCGGCGGCCTGGGCAATGTCGTGCAGCGAGGTGCGCGACACGCCGTGCTCATGGAAAAGCACCTCGGCGGTGTCGAGGATGAGTGTGCGGGTGGCCTGAGCCTCTTCTTTGGTACGGCGAGCCATGTCGTTCTGGCAGGAGCTGTCAACTTACATTCATGATCGTATGTATACTAACCCAGCCAGCCTGCCATCCGGTCGTTCCCTGACTGCGGCGCAAGCCCATACCCAACCTGCAATCCGGCGCCCTGACAGGCGCATGCCCGAAGGAATTCGCATGCCTGCGATGAATCAAGTTTTGCCCGTGGCTTTCGCATCCCGTGCCGGCCATCGACTGTGGTGCCTGCTGCCACTCGTGGCACTGGTTCTCACCGCTTGCGGCCAGAAAGAGGGCACGCCGGCCGCCGGCGGCGGTGGCGCGCCGCCTCCCGCCGAAGTGGGCGTGATCACCGTGGCGCCGCGTTCATTGGGCGTGACGACCGAGCTGCCCGGCCGCCTGGAAGCCTCTCGTGTCGCCCAGGTGCGCGCGCGTGCTGCCGGCATCCTGAAGCAGCGCCTGTTCAAGGAAGGCAGTGAAGTGAAGGCCGGCCAGGTGCTGTTCCAGATCGACCCGTTGCCCTACCAGGCCCAATACGCCAGCGCGCAGGCCGCCCTGGCCAAGGCGCAGGCCAATGTCGCGCAGGCCACCGCGCAGGCCGAGCGCTACAAGCCGCTGCTCGACGCCAACGCCATCAGCAAGCAGGACTACATCAACGCCGTGGCCGCTCAGAAGCAGGCCGAGGCCGACGTCGCCTCGGGCAAGGCCGCAGCGCAGATCGCGCAGATCAACCTGGGTTATGCCTCGGTCACGTCGCCCATCTCCGGCCGCATCGGCCGCGCGCTGGTGACCGAAGGCGCCCTCGTCGGCCAGGGCGAAGCCACCCAGCTCGCCGTGGTGCAGCAGATCAACCCGATGTACGTGAACTTCACGCAGTCGACCACCGAGGTGCTGCGTTTGCGCACAGCCATCGAGAGCGGCAAGTTCAAGCAGGCTGCGGGCGCCGGCTCGGCCAGCGTGCGCATCGTGCTCGAAGACGGCAGCCAGTACCCGCTGGCCGGCAAGCTGTTGTTCTCCGACCTGACGGTCGACGCCACCTCGGGCCAGATCACGCTGCGCGCCGAAGTGCCCAACCCGAACGGCATCCTGCTGCCCGGCATGTATGTGCGCGTGCTGATCGAGCAGGCCGAAGCAAACGCCGCGATCACGCTGCCGCAGCAGGCCGTCACGCGCGGCGCCACCGGCGACACGGTGATGGTGGTCGGTGCCGACGGCAAGGTCGCACCGCGGCCGGTGAAGCTGGGCACCTCGCGAGACGGCCAGTGGCTGGTGCTCGACGGCCTGAAGCCGGGCGAACAGGTCATGGTCGACGGCTTCCAGAAGCTGCGTGGCAACGCGCCAGTGAAGGGTGTGCCCTGGAGCCCCGCCGGTGCTTCGGCGCCCGCGGGGGCTTCGGCACCGGCCGCAGCGGCCCCAGCCTCGCAAGCGGCGTCGGCCAAGTAAGGAACGCACGCCATGGCCCAGTTTTTCATTGATCGGCCCATCTTCGCGTGGGTGATCGCGTTGTTCATCGTCGTGCTCGGCGGCGTCTCGGTGACGCAGCTGCCGATCGCGCAATATCCGTCGGTGGCGCCGCCATCGATCGTGCTGACCGCCACTTACCCCGGCGCTTCGGCCCAGACGCTGGAAGACAGCGTGATCAGCGTCATCGAGCAGGAAATGAACGGCTCGCCCGGCCTGATCTACATGGAGTCGGTCAGCCAGGCCAACGGCGTGGGGTCGATCACGCTGACATTCGAGTCGGGCACCGATGCGGCGCTCGCGCAGGTCGACGTGCAGAACCGGCTCAGCCGCGCTTCGCCACGCCTGCCGGCGGCGGTGACGCAGCAGGGCGTGCGCGTCGACAAGGCGCGTGCGAACTTCCTGCTGTTCACGATCCTGTCGTCCGACAACCCGGCCTATGACCCGGTGGCGCTGGGCGACTACGCCTCGCGCAACGTGCTGCCTGAAATCCAGCGCATTCCGGGCGTCGGCCAGGCGCAGCTGTTCGGCACCGAGCGCGCGATGCGCATCTGGATCGACCCGGCCAAGCTGGTCGGCTTCAACCTGACGCCCAACGACGTCAACACCGCGATCCGTGCGCAAAACGCCCAGGTGTCTTCGGGCTCGATCGGCGATCTGCCGATCGTC
>Ga0307513_10006024_pt1 | contig 15915 bp, 12 predicted proteins | sample 15_EM_MG_FD_202174 | JGI IMG/M metagenome (GOLD analysis project Ga0307513, IMG submission 202174) | Populus trichocarpa ectomycorrhiza microbial communities from riparian zone in the Pacific Northwest, United States - 15_EM | ecosystem: Host-associated > Plants > Roots > Unclassified | place... | reverse complement strand
GCATCGCGCATGCGAGCGGCCCGCGCTCACCGTGCGCGAGGCGTGCGCGGAGCGCGCATGGCACACGCCGTGCTCGATCGCCCTGCATGCGACGACTGCTCCCCGTGCTGCTGATGACAACGTCGATCTTGGTCGCCGCGTGCGAGCAGAGCTCGGCCGAAGTAATGCCACAGCGCCAGGAAGCGCTCGCGGCGCGCTTCGAGCCGACGGCGTTCACCGTCGAAGTGTTTGGTCACGGCCGCCCGGTGATCTTCATCCCAGGGCTCGGCTGTCCGGGTGCGGTGTGGCGCGATACCGTGGCTCATCTCGAGGGCTACGAGGCGCACGTGCTCACGCTCGCCGGCTTCGCCGGGACGCCGGCGATCACCGGCCCGCTCGCGGCGACCACGCGCGAGCAGCTCGCGCGCTACATCCGCGATCGCAGGCTCGATCGGCCGGTGATCGTCGGCCACAGCTTTGGTGGCTTCATCGCGTACTGGTTCGCCGCGGCGGAGCCAGCGCTCGCCGGCCCGACGATCGTGGTCGACTCGGGTGCGGCGCTCGGCGGCGAGGACGCCGACGCGAACGCCGCGGTCGGGCGCCAGGCGCGCGGCCTGTGGCGCGACGCCGACGATGACCAGTTCAGCCAGCAGGTGCGCACGATCTTCGGCCAGATGGCGGCGAGGCCCGAGCGGCTCGCGCCGATGCTCGAGCTCGTCGCGAAGTCGGACCGCCGCGCGATCGGCGACGCGATCTACGAGCAGTTCACGACGGACCTCCGACCGATGCTGAGCGCGATCCGCTCGCCCGTGCTCGTCGTGCTCGCCGACGGCGGCCTGCAGGACGGCATGCGGACCCACGCCGACAAGGTCCCGGATCACCGCGTGGTCGTGATCCCGGGCGCCAAGCACTTCGTGATGCTCGACGAGCCAGATCGCTTCTACGCTGCGATTGACGGATTTCTCGAGGCCCACCCGCGGTCGAGCGACGCGCCGATCGCCGCGCTGTGAATCGCGCTGGCCGCCCTGATCGTGCGCCGACGAGCGGGGCGCAGCGCGCCGGCGCGTCGCGTCGAGCTACGCGCAGATCTCGCGGACGACGGCGTCGAGGACCTCGGTGCCCCACACCAGCCCGGCGACCGGGATGCGCTCGTCGTGGCCGTGGAACATGTCCGCGAACCGGATGCCGGCGTCGCGCTCGATCTTGACCGGTGAGAAGCCGTACCAGCGCGCGCCCATCTGGGTGAAGAACTTGCCGTCGGTGAAGCCCGGGATCATGTACGGCACCACCACCGCGCCCGGCTCGCGGGTCTCGACCTGGCGCTTGATGGCGTCGTAGAGCGGCGAGGCGACCGGCTCGGTCATCGTCGGCGGCGCGGACTGCATGACCTCGAGCTCGACGTCGGGGCCGAGGACCACGCGCAGCTCGCGCAGCAGATCCTCGTCGGTCTGGCCCGGCAACGTGCGGCCGTCGATCTCGAACTCGGCGACGCCGGGAATGACGTTGGTCTTGTTACCGGCGCGCACCACCGTGGCAGACGCGGTGTTGCTGAGCAGCGCGGAGAAGCTGCGCGTGATCGAGGCGTTGGGGAGCAGGCGCGCGACACCGGCGAGCAGGCGCGGGCGCGCCAGCAGCTTGATCAGCGGCTGGATCAACGCCGGCTGCTCGGCGCGCAGCGCGTCGATGAAGTCGGTGACCCACCTCGTGGGGTGGACCGGCAGCTGCGCCTTGCCGAGCGCGGCCAGCGCCTCACCGAGCCGAGTCACCGCGCTGTCGTGGCGCGGCATCGAGCCGTGCCCGGGCGTGCCGGTCACGCGCGCGCGGATCCAGACCAGGCCTTTCTCGGCGACCTGGACCGGATAGAACGTCGTGTCGCCCAGGTGCAGCGAGAAGCCGCCGGCCTCGCCGATCGCGTACTCGGCCTCGACCTTCGCGCGGTGCTGCTCGACGAGGAACTTCGAGCCGTGGTCGCAGCCGGCCTCCTCGTCGGCGACGGCGGCGAAGATCACGTCGCGCGACAGCACGGCGCCGGTGGCCGCGAGCCGCCGCATGATCGCCGTGCACATCGCTGCCATGTTCTTCATGTCGATCGCCCCGCGGCCCCACAGGCAACCCTCGAACTCGTCGCCAGAGAACGGCGGGCGCCGCCACTTCGAGGCATCGGCCTCGACGACGTCGAGGTGCGCGGTCAGCAGGAGCGGCGGCTTCGCGCCGGTACCGCGGTGGCGCACGATCAGGTTCGCGCGGCCGGGCTCCGGCTCGATCAGCTCGGGCCGATAGCCGACCTCGGCGAGCGACGCGGCCAGGTAGTCGGCGCAGATCCGCTCGTTGCCCGGCGGGTTCGTCGTGTCCATGCGCAGCAGGTCCTGGCACAGCCGTCGCGCCTCCTCGCCGAGCGAGCCCAGCTGAGGCGCCGGTTGGGTCTGCGGAGTCATGCCGGCGACTCTACCTCGTGCACACGTCCGCCGAGTCGCGAGCTGCCGGCGCGCCGGCGAAGGAGCAGCAAACAAGTTGCCGGCACGGCGCACCGAGGGAGGGGCGGCGCGCCGCACCGGCGAAGCTGAAGGAGCAGCAAACAAAGTCGCCGGCACGGCGCACCGAGGGAGGGGCGGCGCACCGCACCGGCGAAAACATCGTGGCCCACATGGGCGAGTGGTCTGCGTGGCCCACGTGGGCGAGTGGTCTGCGTGGCCCACGTGGTTTGCGTGGCCCACGTGGGCAAGCGGTCGGGCTGGCCCACGTGGGCAAGCGGTCGGGCTGGCTCACGTGGGCAAGCGGTCTTGCGTGGCACGCGGGCGGTCTTGCGTGGCACGCGGGCAGTCTTGCGTGGTCCACGTGGGCACACGCGTGGCCATGGAGCGCGCCCGCGTCGGTCACAGTGGGCGGGCTGCGCGCGCGGGCGAGGCGGGCCACGGATCGCGATGAGCGCCTGGTCCGCCGAGGCCCGCGCGCTGATCACTTGGCGATCAGCGTCGTGTCGCCCTTGATGTCGAGGAACGGCTCGAGCTTCTTGAAGGTCTTGTAGCCGAAGCCTTTGACGCGACGAAGGTCGGCGACGCGCTTGAATCCGCCGTTCTTGCTGCGCCAGGCGATGATGCGCTCCGCCTTGGCAGGGCCGACGGTCGGCAGCAGCTGCAACTGCTCCTCGTTCGCGGCGTTGAGGTTCAGCTTGCCGGCGAGCTGCTTGTGGCTGCCTTTCTTCGCGGCCGGTTCGTCGAGATCCGTCGCGGCGTGCGGCGTGGTCGCCGACGGCTTGGTGATGGCCTGCTGCGCCGCGATCGACGGCGCAGCGTGAGCGGAGCGGGCCCACGTGCCGCCCATCGCGGCGATCAGCATGGCGATGCCCGCGAGGGACACCAGGTGACGAGACAGCTTCGAGATCGTTCGAGTCATGACACGGTCCTTTCAAGTCGAGATTCAGCGTGAGAAATCAGAACGGAACGGCGCTGCTGACGGAGGCAGCGCCTCCGTCGGTGTGCGCCGCGCGATAGGCGTCCAGGGCGGAGCCGGCGTCGCCGCCGTCGCCGCCGCCGCCGCTACCACCGCCGCCGGCGGTGGAGCTCGCGCGATACTGCTCGCGCCGGCGCAGGTCTTCCTCGTCGAGCTCGCGCAGCTGGAACTTCAGATCGCGCGGAACGGCGTCGAGATAGATGTTGATCGAGTCATCCTTGTTGGTATGCGCGGAGCCACATTTCATCCACCAGTGGCTGCCGTCCCGCTTCGGAATCGCAGCCAGTACCTTGTACGTTTTCTTCTGCAACACGAGAGTCTCCTTCCGACGACGATGCGTCTGCGCCGACGAAAGCAACCTCGGTGCCACGGCCAACTGCGCGCAATCACGCGAGCGCGCTGCGCGGAATGTCCGGTGGCCGGACGAGCGTCCGAAATCCGGCCGGACACCGGACAATGTCAGGACGCGCGGCGGCTACGGTCCGGTGGCCGCAGCCGGTTCTTCATCCGAATCCCGAAGCGGGCGCTGCTTATGCGGGGCTCATGGGATGAACGCGACGCACGTATGGCTGCCAGACAGCGAAGGAAAATCTGTGCGCGCGAAGCTGTCTGGATCGAGCTGGAGGAACCGGCCACTGAAGTCGACGACCAGGAAACGATCCAGGACGGGGTGGTAGGTCATGCCGTGATCGTTGGTGGAGCCGGCCGATCGCGGCGCGGTCAACGCACCGGTGGAGACATCGACGCGAAAGGCCGTGGTGGCGCCAGCGGTCAGCGCGATCAGCTCGTTCCGCTTCGAGTCCCAGGCAAGGCCATCGACGAACGTTTGGTTGACCGGCCCGGTCGGCCCGACCCGCGTCGCCGCACCGTTCACGGTGCTGACCGTGTACAGGTTGAGCACGTTGCTGGCGTCGCGTCCGATGCCATAGAGCTTGTTACTTGGAGGGTGGTAGGCGAGCGCGAACATGTCGGTGATGCCATGCACGCCGACCACCGAGGCCGCACCAGTCATGAGGTTTACCCGGTAGAGCGTATTCGAGGTGCGTCCGTCGACGACGTACAGCGTGGAGTCGGCGGGATTCCACGCGCAGTCGCCGAGAAAGTACGGGACGCCCAGTGGTCCGACGTCGGTCACGACGCGCGTGATCGGGTCGAGGCGCTCGACGCGATTGGTGGACTCGTTGATCATGACCAGTTGCCCCGGCAGTGAGAAGGTGGCGGTCACCGAGGCGGTGCTCAGCATCGGGATCTCGCAAGGGCCCGTACCCGAGCATGCGCCGCCCCAGCCGGTGAATGTCGAGCCAGGTTCCGCGGTCGGTGCGAGCTCGACGACGGTGTGGGCGACGTACTCCGCCGAGCAGCGGGTGCCGCAATCGATGCCGTTGTCGGTCGTCGATCTTACCGAGCCGGTGCCAGTTCCCATCCTGGCGACGCTGAGCACGAACGTCCGCAGCCCGAAGCTCGCGGTGACCAGGACCGCGTCGTCCACCGCGACGGTGCACACGCCGGCGCCAGAACAGGTGCTGTCCGCGCCTCCCCCGTCACTCCAGCCCAGGAACAGCGAATCGGGATCCGCCTGCGCCGTCAATGTGACCACGGTGTGGATGTCGTAGTCCTCGGTGCAGTCCGTACCGCACTCGATGCCGCCCACGTTCGACGATCTCATCGTGCCCGACCCGGCACCGTTGCGGCGGACCTGAAGCGTGCGTTGCTTGAGCACGAACGTCGCGGTGACCGTCGCGGCCTGGTTGATGATGATCCGACACTCGCCGGTGCCCGGGCAGCTGGCGTCGGACCAGCCGACGAACGTCGAGTCCGCGGCCGCGGCCGCGGTCAGCGTGACGCCGGTGCCGAGAGGGTAGCCCTGCGCGCACACGGAGCCACACTCGATCCCGGTGGGGCTCGAGGTCACGGTGCCGGTCCCGTTGCCCGCGCGCATCACGATCAGGTCGTTGTGCGCCGCGAAACCGGCCATCACGGTGGTGTCGCTGGTGACCGTGAACGCGCAGACACCGGGACCGGTGCAACGCCCGCCCCAGCCGGTGAACGTCGAGATCCCGGTGGGGCGTGCGTCCAGCAAGATCCTCGTGTTGTAGGGAACCAGCATCGTGCACGCGCCCGGGCACGCCAGGCCCTCGGGCGTGGACGTGACGACGCCCGCGCCATTGCCGACCAGGCCGACCTCGACGGTGAAGCTGATCAGGTCAAATCGCGCGGCGACGGTGGTGTCCTCCGTCACGGTCAACGTGCAGCTTGGATCGGACGCCGCGCACCCGCCGCCGCTCCAGCCGCCGAACACACTACCGGGACCGGCCGTGGCCGTCAGGGTGACGACGGTCCCGGCGACGACCGTGGCGCTACAGGTCTCGCCACACGCGATCGCGGCTCCCCGCGCTGACACCTCGCCGGTCGCAGCGCCGCTGCGGGTGACGGTGATCGTCGGCGCGGCGGGTCCGCTGACCACGCCGTCGGTCATGCCGCCGTCTTCGCCGGGCGTGAACGTGATGGACTTCACCGAGCAAGCAGCCAGCGCGATCGTGACCGCGATGGCCAGTCGATGCATTCGCATCTCAGAATCGCAGGGAGACGTCGTCGGCCCCGGCAACCACGCTACACACCATCAAAATATGTATCATCACACCCATCGAAACAGGTTTAGAGGAAACCGACATTGATCGTCAATCCGATTGTCTGATCCTATCGGGCGCAATCGTACAGCTCGTGCACGCAGGCTGCACGAGGACGGTGGCGATGGAAACCGGCCCCGGGATTGTCGATGGCCACAGCACCTGCACGCGCGCGGCTGTGCATGCGGGACCTACACGCGCCCGACACCGGATCTCGATCCCAAGCATCTCGAGCGCATGGGCGCTTTGGCGCGCGCTACGTGCTCATGCTCGACAGGCGGGACCACGTGCGCATAGCAGCAGCTGATCGACCTCGGTGGCGGCCTGCTTCTCGTGGCGCACCAGCGCGAGCACGCGGCTGGGCCTGATCGAGTCACGGCGCGGGGCGCGAGTCACGGCGCGGGGCCGAGTCACGGCGCGGGGGCGCGAGTCACGGCGCGAGCGGCGCCAGTCACGGCGCCAGCGCGAGGTCGAGGTGCGCGGGACGGCCGGCGTCGATGCGAAGCGAGCGATGGATGGTCACCGGCGCGCCGTAGCTGAGCTTGCCCTGCGAGATCGTCGGCAGCGCCGGGCGCCAGAACGTGAGCTCGTAGGTGCCGGCGGCGAGCTCGCCGATGCGGAACCGGCCGTCATCGTCGGTGATGGCGTAGTACGGCGTGTCGGCGGCGACGATCCAGGCCGCCGCGAGCGAGCCGTCGCGGGACTCGATCCGCGTGACGCCGCGCTGGGCGGAAAAGCTGACCCGGCCGGCCGCCGCCAGCGCGAACGGGTGCGCGCCGGCCGGCAGCGTGACGAGCAGCTCGGCGGGGGTCGCGTCGCCGTGGATCGCGACGTTCGCGGGCAGCGGCGTGACGATCTGCAGGGCCGGCGCGAGCCTGCATCCGCGCTTGGTGATCGTGCCGCCCACCGACGCCGCGCGGGCGAAGCTCGGCAGCACGCGGCCGGTGGCGAGCGGCTCGATGGTGACGAGCACCCCGGCGACGCCGGCGGCGCGTGGGCGCGACTCGATCGTGCCGCAGCTGGTGACGAGCGCCGGCGGCGGGGCGCCGCGCCAGGTGACGACGCCTTCGACGCTGCCGGTGAGGCCGGCGACGGCGCGATAGCGATTCGGGCGAGCATCGGCCGGCGGCACCACGAGCGCCGCGTCGACCTCGCCGACATCCTGCGCGCCGCCGTACGCGTCGCCGCCGTACGCCGCACGGGCGCGCGGCCGCGGGCGATGCAAGGCGAGCGCGACCGCGTCGGGGCCCTCGCGCGTGAGCAGGCGCGCCGACTGCTGGGCGAGGTCGCCGTAGCCGTCGTCCTTGGCGGAGCCGGCGGGGTACAGGTGCGAGCTGCGCGACGAGCCGCACGCCGCCAGGGCGACGATCAGCAGGCCTCGGCGAGCGCTCATCTACTCAGCATGCAACGCGCGCCGCGATCGTTCAACGCTCGCGATGCGTCGCGATCAGGGCGCCCGGCCGAAGTACTGGTCGAGCTGCAGCGCGGCGACTGCGAGAATCGCGCGCGCGTCGGCGATCGACATCGAGGTCGCGTACGACACCCGCGCCCCGCTGCGCGCGAACGCGAGGCTGGCGACGACGCGGGCGATCGGCTTGCCGACGACGAGCCGGATCGCGTAGCTGTCGGCGACGCGCTGCTGGACGCGCTGCACGGCCGCGATGAGCTCGATCGCCTCGGCCTCGCTCGCGAACCGCATGTTGCCGCGCACCAGCCAGCCCTGCGGCACGATCTCCGCGGCGAGCGAGATGCGGTCCGGCGTCGGCACCGAGCGGAGGCCCATGCCGAAGTCACGGCCGGCGAGGTTGAAGCGCTTGCCGGTGAGCCCGACGGTGAGCACGACCGCCGGGCCGCGCTTGTCGCCGGTCTCGCCCTCGATCGCGCGGATGCCGGCGAGCCAGGCCGGCAGCTTGCCGGTGGCCTCGATGGTGTCGGGGTTGCCCTTCACGGCGGTGGTCAACGTGCCGAGGTCCGCGGGTTGCGCGAGCAGGAACCAGCCCTTGAAGGGCGACAGGAACACGCGCTGGTCGCCAGGCGCGCCGGCGGTGCGCTTGCCGAGCAGGCCGCCGCGCGTCGTCGTCCAGGTGACCGGCGCGGCGCCGCCGAGGAGCTCGCGCAGCGGACGGCGGGCCAGCGCGGTGCGCGCGACCAGCGTCGTCGCCGCGGCGTCGCGCGGGCGCGGCGTCGAGATCACGAGGGTATCGAGCTTGTCGGTGATCGCCGCGTCGCGCGCGCCGAACAGGATCTGATAGTCGGGGAGCGGGCGGAGCAGGCGCTCGGTCTGCGCCGCCCATTCGGTGCCGCGCAGGCGATCGAGCCGGACGAGCGCGGTGACGATGTGGCCCGCAGGAAAGTAGGTCAGGAGGTTGGCGGCGGTGCCGGCCGTCGTCGGTGCGCCCTCGACCGCCGGCTCGTTGCTCGCGCCGGGTACGGCGGTGCCGAGCGCGGCGGCGAGCGCCGCGGTGTCGAGCGGCGCGTCGGTGGACCCGGCACCGGTCGCCGGCGCGGGGCTCGGCGCGGCGGCGATGGCGGCGGAGCCCGAGGCGGATCCTGCGCTCGCGCCGCCGGGCACGCCGCCCGGGACGCCCGACGCCGTGCCGGACCCGGCGCCTGGGCTGCTCGCGAGCTGGACGGCGTCGCCGCCGGCGTCGGCGTGCGCGACCTGGACGGCGTCGCCGCCGGCGTCGGCGTGCGCGAGCTGCGCGGCGTCCGCCTTGGTGTCGGCGTGCGCGACCTGCGTCGCGTCGTCTGCGGCGCTGGCGTCGGCGAGCGCGACGTGCGTTGCGTCGTCCGCGCCGGCGTCGGCGAGCGCGACCTGCGCCGCGTCGTCTGCCCCGGCGTCGGCGAGCGCGACCTGCGTCGCGTCGGTCGCGAGGCCGGCGTCATCGGCCGCGGCCTGCGCCGTCGGATCCGCGTCGCTGGCGCCGGCGTCGTCGCTGGCCGCGACCTCGAGCGCGTCGGGCGGCGCGTCGGGCGCGGCGTCGGGCGCGGCGTCGGGTCGCGCGTCGGGCCGCGCGTCGGGTCGCGCGTCGATCGGCGCATCCGGCGGCGCATCCACACCGGCGTCGTGCGGCACGTCGCCGATGTCGTCATCCGGCGCGCCCGGGACGCTGCTCTCGGGATCCGGCACCGGCGCGCGGTCGGCGAGCGCCGGCGGCAGCTCACGCGCGACCTCGGCCGGCAGCGCCTCCGGGAGCGGCACGGGCGGCGCCATCTCGATGTCGACCAGCTCCGGCTCGACGACGCGCGCGGGGATGATCAGCCACACGGCCGCGACTGCCGCCACCACATGCAGCGCCACCGAAATCACCAGCGCCCGGCGGAGCGATGGCCTTTGAATCACGAGAGATTGCACGATTCTCGACGAGCGACCTCCACCGCAGTAGCATCACCTCATGGCCGAGTCCAGCGAGCGGGGATCCACCCCCGACGAGGCCTGCCATGTCGTCGCGCCGTGTGACCACGCGCCCGTCGGCCCGCCGCACCCGAGCTGCGCGATCTCAACGCGCGAGGACCCATGAAGCTGACCAAGGACCAGGTCGCCGCCGTGGTGACCGAGGCATCCCAGAAGATGTCCGATCCGAACTACTCCGCCGTGCTGGTTGGCGGCTTCGTGCAGAGCCAGACTCAGGTCGCGCAGTTCATCAGCGCGCACGACCAGGAGCTCGGCGGCGCCGAGGCGATCGTCAACGTGATCTTTCACTGCGCGCTCGTGGCGCAGTGCTTTCAGCGCAACGGCGGCAAGGTCCGCTCGCTGTCCTATGAAGATCTCGACGCGGCGGCGCGCGGCGAGCCGTTGCCTCGGCTCGAGAGCGCGCAGCCACCGCTCCACGAGTTCATCCTCGCCAACGTCGAGAACGTCGAGGCGCAGAAGCTGGTCGCGATGATCGCGCTGGCGATCGACGGCATGAGCTGACGCGACGGCCCGAGCCGACGCAGCTCAGCGACGCCGCGCCGCGCGAGGTCCGCACGCGCGGCGCTCGCGTGCGTTCGCCGTGCTTCACGCGCGACGCCCGCGTGCGTTCGCCATGCTTCACACGCGACGCCCGCCATCGAGCGCGACGCTTCGCGCGCGGTCGCGCCGGATCGCGTCGCGGTGTTGTGATACGCATCGGGGATGTCGAACCCGACCGCGACGTTCGAGACCACGCTCGGCTCGTTCACCGCCGAGATTTATCAAGACCAGATGCCCGTCACTGCCGGCAACTTCGTGAAGCTCGTCAAGAGCGGCTTCTACGACGGCCTGCACTTCCACCGGGTCATCAACAACTTCATGATCCAGTTTGGCTGCGAGTTCTCGAAGGACGCGAACAGCCCGCGCGCCGGCACCGGCGACTCGCCGTTCGGCAAGATCCAGGACGAGGCCCCGCCGGCGCAGAAGCTGTCGAACGAGCCGGGCACGCTGTCGATGGCGAACACCGGCCGGCCCAACTCGGGCGGCGCGCAGTTCTTCATCAACACGGTGCACAACGCCTACCTCGACTGGTTCTCCCCGGGGCCGTCGAAGCACCCGGTATTCGGGAAGATCACATCGGGTATGGATGTCGTGAAGAAGATCGAGACCGCACCGACCGCCTCGGGCGACCGGCCCAAGACGCCGATCAAGATGATCAAGGTCACGATCAACGAGTAACTGGCGCTCGGCTCACGCCTTGCCGAGCCGGCCCAGCCGGCGGAGCTCGTCGAGCTGCTCGCGTAGCTGCAGCTCCTCGAGGTGCTCGCGCATGCCGGGGCGTGACTCGAGATAGGCGCACCACGCGCCCTTCATGAATTCTTCGAGGTCGAGGCCGTGCTGCACGCACAGCTCGGCGGCGTGGCTCAGCAGCCCGCTGACTTCGGCGTGCCACGGCTGACGCGTCGGCGCGATCTCAGAAGACGTCTCGGTAGTCTCGAGCTCGAGCGTCGCCGGCGCGGTGGAATGGTTCTGCACGATGACCTCCTGGCTCACAGGGAAGCATCGATCGTGCCGCCCGCGTTGGTCGCGCTTATCAGGTAAATCCCGGCCGCATGGGCAGGGCGTCAGCGCTCAGTGAGCAACAGGCAGCGCAGCAGCTCGGCCACTCCCCACGCCTGCGCGACGCAGCCGCCCGGCGTGTACGGCGGCTCGGCGTCGAACACCTCGCCCACGTAGCCGATGCAGTTCTGCCCCAGGTGCTCGATCAACCCGTCGAGCACGCGGCGCGCACCGGCGGCGTCATCGGCGCGGACCCGACGCACCGCGTCGACGTAGGGCCCGATCAGCCAGCTCCACACTGTGCCCTGGTGATACGCCGCGTCGCGCGTGAGGAGGTCGCCACGATAGGTCGGCTTGTAGTCCGGGTGGCGCGGCGAGAGCGAGCGCAGCCCGAGCGGGGTCACCAGCTCGCGCTCGCAGGCCTCGAGCACCGGCCGCCAGTACGCCGGCGCGAGCACCGGGTGCGCCAGGCCGATCGCGAACAGCTGGTTGGGCCGGCACGCCGGATCGTCACCGTGCTCGCCGTCGACCACGTCGTTGAGGTGGCCGACCTGCTCGTTCCAGAACCTGCGGGTGAAGGCGCTGTAGCAGCGATCGGCGGCGAGCTGCACGCGCTCGCTGGAACCGTCGCCGGCCGCGAGCAGCCAGCCTTGCAGCAGGCGCAGCGCGTTGTACCAGAGCGCGTTGATCTCGACCGCCTTGCCGCGCCGCGGGGTCACGACCCAGTCGCCGGCCTTGGCGTCCATCCACGTCAGCTGGTACCCGGGCGCGCCCTGCACGAGCAGGCCGTCGTCGGGATCGACGTGGATGCCGAAGTGCGTGCCGCGCAGGTGCGCGTCGACGATGCCGAGCAGCGCGGGCAGCAGCTGCGCCAGGGTCCGTTGATCGCCGCTGGCCTGCACGTAGCGGTCGACCGCGTGGAAGAACCACAGCGTCGCGTCCGCCGTGTGGTACAGGCCCTCGTTCGCGCCCTCGGGGAACATGTTGGGCACGAGGCCGTCGCGGATGTGGTGCGCGAACATCCGCAGGATCGATCCGGCCTCGGCGATCCGCCCGGTCGCCAGGGTCAGGCCCTCGAGCGAGATCATCGTGTCGCGGCCCCAGTCGGTGAACCAGTGGTAGCCGGCGATCACCGTCCACGCCTCGTCGCCCGCGATCCGCGCGCGCACGTGGTCCTCGTGGCGCCCGACCGGGCGGATCACGAACTGATCGGCGGCGAGCACGAGGTCGGCGGCCGGTCCGTGGCGCGCGGCGGGCGGCGCGGCGTCGAGCAGGCGCCGGCGACGCACGGTCTCGGCGGCGAGCGCCTCGCGCGCGCTGATCGGCAGGATCGTCTGCCACGACTCGGTCGACGCGATCAGCGCCGCCTCTTCGCCGGCGCCGAGATCGGCGCGGAACCGCCCGGGGCTGTACAGCTTGCCGCGCGACGCGTAGCCGCGGCTCTCCTCGGTGGCGTACGCGACGTCGGGCACGGTCATCGGCTCGATCACGAACGATGTACGCGGCCCGCTGATCAGCAGGCGCAGCGGCGGCAGCGGCGCCGGCGCGGTGAGCTCGAGCCGCGCGCCGATCGCGTGCAGCGTATAGGTCTCCGGCACCTCGGCCGAGACCGGCTCGTCGTGGCCGCGGAACTGCAGCGCCGGGCGCAGCTCGAGGCGGATCGGCCCGCCCTCGAGCAGCCGGTACACCATCACCGTCGTGTTCTCGCTGTACGACATCACGAGCCGGCGCTCGATCGTCACGCCGAGCCCGGCGTAGCGCCACACCGGCAGGCCGAGCTCGACGTGGAAGTCGACGAGCGGGACGCGGCCGTCGGGCTGCAGGTCGAGCGGCCCGGCGATGAACGTCGGGCCCGTGCCGCCGAGCTCGGCGCGCGTCCCGTCGGGCAGCCGCACCGCCTCGGCGACCGCGTTGAGCATCATCACGCGGCCGGCCGGGTTGGGCAGCGCCGCGATCAGGTAGCCGTGGTAGCGCCGGGTCGGCAGGCCGCCGACGCTGCCCGAGGCGTAGCCGCCGAGGCCGTTGCACACCAGCCACTCGCGGCGAACGAGCACCTCGTCGGACGCGGCCGGCGGGACGTCGATGCGAATCACGGGATCGGTGGAGGTCATAGCTCGATGGGCGCGTTCTGCTCGTCGGCCGACAGCGCGACGCGGAGCACGGCGGTGGCGGAGGGCGCGAGGACGATCGCCGCGCGCGCCGGGATCGCGAGGCGCGTGCGGTTGAACGGCGTCGGCGTGCCGTGGCCGCCGTAGCGCGGGTCCTCGCTCGACCACAGCGTCGCCCAGCCGGTGCCGTCGGGCGGCGCGAGCAGCGGCTCGGGGGTGATCGGCTGGATGAACGACGGGCCGAGGTTGATCAGCAGCAGGCGATCGCGCTGCGGATCGTCCTGGAAGTAGCGCACCACGAGCACGTGCTCCGACAGCACGGCGCCGTCGATCGCCTCGAGCCGTTCGTCGGTGAACGCCGGGTCGTCGCGGCGCAGCGCGAGCAGCTCGCGATGCAGCCGGACGAGCGGATCGTCGAGCCGGCGCTCGCGCGGGTCGAGCACGCAGCGCCGGAACGTCGGCTCGACGCACGGATCGGACAGCACGGCCTGCGCCTCGGGCGTCGCGAGGCGCTGGAACTGGGCCTCGAACTTCGCCCGGCCCTCGCGGATCGGCTTGTGGAGCGCCTCGTCGTGGTCGACGAAGAACCGCCAGGGCTGGCGCGCGCCGTGCTCCTGGCCCTGGAACAGCATCGGCAGCGCGGGCGTGAGCAGCAGCAGCGCGGTCATCGCGCGCAGCGTCGCAGGCGCGGTCACCGACGGCAGGCGCTCGCCGAAGCCGAGGTTCGCGGTCTGATCGTGGTTCTCGAGGAAGTGCACGAAGTGGCGGCGCGCGAGGCCGCGATGCGGCGTGCCGCGCGGGTTGCGCTGCCACGGGAACAGCTGGCCCTGGTAGAGGAAGCCGCGCTTGACCGCCGAGATCAGCTCCTGCGGCGTGCCGCGGTAGTCGTGCAGGTAGCCGTCGATCACGCCGGTCAGCGCGACCCGCGCGGCGTGGTGGAAGTCGTCGTTCCACAGCGCGTCGAGGCCGAACGGCGCGGCGAGCAGCGCGACGTCCTGCGGCTCGTTCTCGCCGACCAGGAAGATGTGGCGGCCGCGGCCGGCCTCGCGCGCGCGCCGGGCCAGCGCGGCGATGACGTGCTCGGGCGAGCGGTCGTGGATCGCCTGGGTCGCGTCGAGCCGCAGGCCGTCGAAGTGGAACTCCTCGATCCAGTAGCCGGCGTTGGCGATCACGTAGTCGCGCAGGCCGGCGCAGCCTTCGCCGTCGAAGTTCAGCGTGTCGCCCCAGTCGTTGGTGTGCTCGGTCTTGTACGCCGGCGACCACGCGAACATGAAGTTGCCGGCCGGGCCGAAGTGGTTGTAGACGACGTCGAGGATCACCGCGAGGCCGCACGCGTGGGCGCGATCGACGAAGCGCCGGACGTCGTCGGGCGCGCCGTACTGCCGGAACGGCGCGAACAGATTCACGCCGTCGTAGCCCCAGCCGTGGCGGCCCGCGAAGTCGCCGATCGGCATGACCTCGAGCGTGGTGACGCCGAGCTCGGCGAGGTAGGGCAGCGCCTCGGCGGCCGCCGCCCAGGTGCCCTCGGGCGTGAACGTGCCGATGTGCAGCTCGTACAGCACGTGGCGCGCCGGCGGGATGCCGCGCCAGGCCGCGTCGCTCCACGCGAAGCCGGCCGGGTCGACGACCTCCGACGGGCCAAACGGACCCTCGGGCTGGAAGCGCGACGCCGGATCGGGATACCGCGCCGGGTCGTCGCCGAGCCGGAACCGATAGCGGCCGCCGGCGCCGAGGCCGGGCGCGACGCCGCTGTGATAACCGTCGGGCTCGCGGCCGAGCACGACCTCGCGCTCGGCGTCACCTTCGATCACGAGGGTCACGCGGTCGTGGCCCGGCGCCCACACGCGGACGTGGCTGGCGTGCTCGGCGGGCAGCACCTCGGCTCCGATCGGAAGTCTGCGCGGTGCGGCCATGCGACGGCAGCGAAGTGCAGTCGATGTGCCACGCCGGCACAGCGGGGCCGCGCCACGACGCGATGCGCGATGCCCGCCGCCGTTGCGGGTCGCGACGGCGGGCTGGGGCGATCGAGCGCCAGCGCGCAGCGAGCGTTGGTGCCCAGCTCGACCCACCGGATCGGGGGTGGTAGCGTCCGGCCATGTCTCGTCTGCCGTTGATCCTCCTTGTTGCCGCCGCCTGCGGCGGATCCTCCAAGCCGGCCCCGGCCGTGCCGCTCCCGGACGACACCAAGCAGGCCGCCACGCCGCCGCCCGAGGTCAAGCCGGCGCCGCCGGTCGAGGCCACGCCGCCCCCCGCGGTCCCGGTCGAGGTCAAGATCGCCGCGCCCCAGACCACGGTGAAGCTGGTCGCCGGTGGCAAGGGCAAGAAGCAGCCGCTGCGCTACACGCCGACCGGCGGCGCCAAGCAGGCGGTCGAGCTCGCGATGGACTTCACGGGCAAGCAGGACACCGAGGAGCGCGTCGTGCCGACCATCGTGCTCACCGCCGAGGCCGAGACCAAGGCGGTCGACAAGGACGGCAACGCCGACTACACGCTGACGGTCACCGGCACCGACGCGCGGGCGGTCCAGGGCTCGTCCGTGCCGCTCGAGCAGTTCAAGGGCGTGCTCGGCACGCTGTCGGGGCTCACGGTCGGCGGCCGGCGCGACGCCAGCGGCCTGCCCGGCGAGGTCACGATGCGGATCGAGCACCCGGCGAAGAACGCCGCCGAGGCGCTCGAGCTGATCCGGCTCACCCTGCCGAGCGTGCCGGTGCTGCCCAAGGAGGCGCTCGGCGTCGGCGCGAAGTGGCAGGCGACGACCCTGGCGCGGCTCGCCGACCAGCTCGACATCACGCAGGTC
>Ga0307513_10006023_pt1 | contig 15915 bp, 21 predicted proteins | sample 15_EM_MG_FD_202174 | JGI IMG/M metagenome (GOLD analysis project Ga0307513, IMG submission 202174) | Populus trichocarpa ectomycorrhiza microbial communities from riparian zone in the Pacific Northwest, United States - 15_EM | ecosystem: Host-associated > Plants > Roots > Unclassified | place... | reverse complement strand
ACAGTGCTTTTTATCCCACCAAAGTCTAGTATACCTTCGTGACATATCCCTCGTAAGCACAGCCACAATCCACATTATTGTGAGACTATTGCTTTGGGAGTCGAGAAGCGAACATTGTCTAGCCTCTCGGAGTTGAACCTGCAGTGACCTTAGGTGTTGGGGTCATCAGGTCCATTAGTAGACGATAAATTAATAGACGATAAGTATGACGGCTCAGCCACGAGACACAGCATCCTACTGCGGGCCAATTAAAGGTTCAGGGAAGATGCCTACCGTGCCAACAGAGGAAGCCATGACGGGGATAAACTGTCACGGAGTTTAACTAAGCCTTACCGGTCTATCATTTGAATTGTCAGGGTAAGTTGCCTCGTTGTCCATGTCAAAAATAAATTTAGCCCAAATCCGACGACGCGTATCTATTGATTCCAAAGGTCTCGGCGTGTCCCATACAATAGCAGCCCTCATGACCTCTTTCAATTTTATCAGTAACATTGCTCGTTGAGAACGATGAGTAATATTTGCCCTCATTTCGTGACTGTGCAAGGGGATGTACGTGAAGGAGCTGGGTCTGCACCAGCTGACGTGGAGAAGAAAATGACAGGGGCACGACTAATCCAAATCCATCAGGCCCAAATGATTGGCGGCTCGAACCATTGCACCCGGGTCATGTAAGTACTTCCCAAAAACGGACAAGCTGAAAGGCGGTTGCAAGGACCAAATCAGGTAACTCATTCCCTCGAACAGGTTTACTAGCAAAATAAGTACTAGTTGCGGTACCATTCTGTCTTTTAGTGTTGATTTTTGTTCAATGAGATCGCGCATGACGTCAGATCTCGGCAAAATCGAGCATTTGAAGGGTTTCTTGTGGCTACAAAAATGATGTTCATCGACGTCTCAGCATTTAATACTAACAGACATACTGGAGCGTTCCCAAGTCATCACATTCGTCCCCAATTTTAATTTCATTGCCAAATTCATCTTGCGCTCTCGCAATCTCGAAAAAGGCAAGCACAGACAAGATGATGAGCCACATCTGCAAAAAAAAAAGAGATAAATATCCGCTTTATCCGATTGAGTGTTCTCACCGTTGCACTCCCGGCATACTCTCCAGGGCATATTCTATGCAATGAGGAATTCAGGATACATACACCATGCCATGAAATATTTATTTGCCTGCGTCCGAGCCTAAAGGCGAGGACATGGCCCCGTTATCATTGAGATATCTCTCAGGTTTAAAGTTTTCAGGATCTTCATAGACGCCTTCATCCCTAATCATTGCCCTGGATTCGGTGGAAACAATCTTAGTGAGTTTACTTAGAGACTTTATATATGCCTCACCATACGTTCCCCAGAACGACTGTTCCTAATAACAGGTGTAAAATGGTGGGGCTTGAAATACCACCTCGGACATACCTTTTGGGATGAAGTATCCTTTATGATAGTCATCCTCAGTCAGCGAGTGGGGGAGGCTGAGCCGAAGTGGAGGAGACCATCTCATAAGTTCTCGATAAATGGCCTCAACATAGGGAAGCATTTTCCTGTCGTGAAAGTCAGGAATACGACTGGGGCCGATGATAGACTCGATCTCCTCCAAGGCCTTTCTTTGTACCTCGGGGTGAATCGCCATGAGGTAGAAGAATGTGATGGTCGATGATGTGGTCTGTTCGAGAATGAGAATGTATCAGGAGCCTATGGATATTATTGAAATACTGACCGTATCAGATGCGGCTACAGTACAACGGATGTCAAGGCGGTTTTTAAGGGTAGTAGCGAATCGAACTCACCACTATACACCGTATAGGCAATGTTTTCGATGGCGCGTTCTACTTCCTCTGAAGCCCCAACTGAAAATTTATTCTCCAGGAAATCTGACACGAGGGAGGAGACGGCATTGCCCTCTTTCTATTCCAGAAAAAAAAATCAGTATCGAAAGGAAACATTGGAAGTTCCGCGACCAGAGCGGCTTTCACATATTCCATCGGTATCCTTTTCATCTCCTCTGTCAACGTCTTTACTTCTGCAGCTTTCCTCTGGGTCACAGCGCCAGGGAACCATGTTGGAATGTATTTTAGGGCGTGGAAGATGTTCACGAGACTCGTAGCAGGCAATAAGAGCTCCGCACAGATGGATATGTCTCTCTTCGCTGCAACGATGCAAGGGTCGTGGACACTTTGTACATCATAACCGTACGTCGTGGACATGGGGATTGAGATGGACAACCTGTAGTTATAATGGCGATGTTCAGACGTTAGTATTTCAGTGGCTATGAAGTAGAAGTGAACATCCTTACAATTTACTGTGTGTTTCAAATTGCTCGGGCGTCAGAAGGAGCTTCTCGAGCATCCGGTACACCCTCTGATGTAGGAGCCGATGATACGCGGTTCCGTGCTTTGGTGAGAAGTTTTCGTGGCAAATTCTTCTGCGAAGGCGCCAATTGTTCCCGTAGGGGAGAAGGGCGACGTTATTCTCCCATCCCATCCTGTATGCATTTTTTTAGTACCTGTGTGAGCGCTATGCTGCCCCTGCTTACATTGTAACAATCGGAATATCTGGGCGACCGAAGTATTTGGCCGACCGCCTTTCGAACAGCTCTTCGGCGCCACCCCGCATGTTGACGACGAGTATGTGTTTCCCAAGTGCAGATGCGTGTAATATCCCACCTGTGAGAGAGGAGGGTAAAATTAGAAGGGGTATGGACGAAGGAAAAGTGGACTCGTACTCTTGAATTTGTCCCCATCTTGCGTATTCGTGAGCAGCATCCGAGGTAGGCAAATCGAATAAATTACCGATGATCATTTTTGGACTTGGTCCAGGTGGATAATGCTTCGTCTTATTCTGCCATGTCGTGGATACGAGGATGATCCCTACAACAAAGACTAGAGCGGTGGACGTTAAAGCCTGGAAAGTAGACATTTGAATCCTGTGGGCTTGATATAAACTTTAGATGGCTTTCATCATTTACACTCAACCGCCGCGCATATTGCACTGCGCCACATGGAGAATGAAGGATCTTGCTTGCAGGTATCCCCTCAAAGGAGGACAACCCCTTGAGATCTTGTGGAGTAAGCTCCATACCCCGTCGGTAAGTATTTCGTCGATCCGAACATCCCTGTCATCATCGAACCATCGCGAAAAGGACGCACTTAGGAAAGCAATCCAAGGGCCTAATTGAGCGCTTAGTCGAAATTTGGTCGAAGACGAAATTAATACCCGGGTCATGCAACAGAAGGCTTTTCTTCTTTGAGACTTGAACAAGGAAGCCCTTCGGAGCCAACAATGTACCCCTTCGATGCGGGTCAGGAGTTTGATCCTTATAGGTGGCTATCTTTATTGAGGACCCGGCCTTAATTTGAAGCCCAGGAAACCATCTGAATACCCAGAGCAGTTTGATGGCACGTCTCTGGGATTACACAATGAGGGATCAAGTGGGAGGCATGGATCCAGATTCCAGAATCGGTGTATGCCTCCAAGGCGAGGTCAGCGATGAAGGGATACCAAGAAGTTAAAAGAAGTGTCGTCGTAGCCATATATCGAATGAGAACAGGACAGAATAGTGTAGCCCGCATACGCCAACATGGTAGCGGCAGAAATGAGCTGAAGAACTCGACAACGATCAGGAGATGAAAACAGAACACTGTTCCGGGTTTAGCTGGAGATAGTAAAACAGAGGAATACGGAGAACGGAAAGGCATGTGGAAACGCGACAGAGCTGCCAAGATGTGTGCCTCCTTGCCCCCTCGACGCTTTGGTACTGAGGACTGAGTGAGAACCGAACGTTCAACAGTTCAACTTGAATAGTTCCACGGGTTCAACCGTCGTAAGTTGGCTGTCCGGTTGTATAGCATACTGTAATCGCACGATTACTTGAATTGAGAATTATGTGAACAATCCAGGTTACTTACTTCGCATGAGCCAACATTTTGGCCGGCCATGATCGACGTCCAACCCGAAGCGATCGGCCCGTTGTCATTTCAACCCTAAATTAGGGTTAATCCAAGTTGTTCATGAACTCTCTTACGCCTGGACGATTTATCCTGCTCACAACTGGACTGGAATGAAACAAGTAACTCTGGAATTCAAATTTTGTACACTCTAAAGGTGAACCTCCTCGATTTAAGGCCACCGTTCAAATCTTCATGGGTCGCCGGAGGGACCAGCTTGAGATATTACTGGCGAAAAAGGATGAACAGGTTCGGATCTTTTTCTATCTTTCAAGGGGCTCGGGTGTATATATGCTCATTATATCTGATTATATCAAGATAGAGATCCTCGAAAGTAGGATCCAAGCATACACAACTCGCGTCTCCCAGCTGCAAACTCGACTATTGTCCACACTCGACGCCCTGGATCAAGTGAAGAGTTTGCAAGAACAGGAACTGGTTCCAGTGGAACATGAGAACGCTCTTCTGAAGGCTCAGCTTCACCAATATCTTGCTGTTGTCAAAGCTGCGGAAGCGGAGAGGGACGACATGCGGGACGCGGTATTGAAACTCGTCGAAAAAGGTGAGCCGAAATCTGCTTTAAAGAATATATCACTCATCTCAATTCTTAACAGTTGAAGTTTCGAGCGACTATTCGAAATGGCCTCGTAGCCAAATCCAACTTGCTAGCCTCTCTGGTTAGTCATCTGCAACAGATTTTCTCATTTTGACGTATTCACTCTCACATCCATTAGCCTCACTGTCACATCCCCTTCCCAAACCGCTCCACAGTTCGGAAGACCACCTCCTCTCCTACGCATCAACCATCCTCGCAAGCCTCCGTCTCGAACGAGACAACGAGCGGAGAGCACACGCCCGAACTCGGGATCTCGCAGAAAAACGAATACTGAGGCTCGAGGCACAGCTTTCCCGGCGTGAATTCGAGTTGGAACGATGTATTGTGGGTGGACATGTGCATGATGCGGGTGGAGAAGGGGATAAAACACCCCGACAACGAACATCACCTTCGGCAACGGCGCCGCCTGTGGATACGATGGAGCAGCTAGGAAATGAAGAGATTATATCGATTCTCGATTCTACGGTGGCTCGCAATAAGATCTTGGAAGGCGAGGTCAAGACATTGGTCAGACGCGTGTGTACCATTTTTTCTTTCGTGTTTGTTTCAGAAGTTCATGATTCTCTTTTTTCGTTCACATAGCTCGAGGAAGCGCGTGCATCTACATCACAGACGTCCAACATCCTAAATTTGGCGGCTCGCGTCCAAGACTCGCCACCGAACTATCGCTCAGATCAGAGATCTCGAGAACCGGCTCAGATGGACAATAATTTTCAAGGTCGTGATGACGAAGATACGCGAGAATGTGAGCCTCTTTAATTCCTCCCTGATATCGCTACTAATCATGTTACATAGCCATAATCCTGGATCATCCTTTCGTCGACCATCAATTACTCCAGGATCTCGACCATCAAATCAGGGAGTTGGGACGCAAAGTCGATGCATTTGCGGAGGAGAGGAGGAATATCCGGCAAACGTTGCCCTCGATATCCACTGTCCAGGTGCGCTTTTTGTGCTTGATTTTGTTCCCTTGACATTCGAGCTCATCGATCTTGTGTTTGTATCTCAGAACTCTGATCTTCCAGATCACGATCAACGAATCCGAGACCTGGAGCGTCAATGCGAAAGGTAGTTTTTCTCGTTTATCATTATTCCCACCGTGTATTTTATTTAACGCGTTTCCCTTGTCGCAGACTAAGGAGATCAGAAGATCATCTTCGTGATGAACTCGACGTGGTACGGGCTGATGCTCATGCACGCGAGGACGATTTATTGGAGAGAATACGAGAGTTAGAGGATATGCGAGGGGGTTCTCAGGAAGACGAGCTCCTCATGACGAATATGCAGGTGCGTCGTGTTTCTTTTTGCTTACTCCTGTCTTTTTAAAAAATATATAATGATGGAATATACTCATCAATCGGTATCTTTTTTTCTTCATCTTTCACTTTTCGTTTGATTTTCTTTTCGGTGATCTCATTGCTTTTTGTTCCAGGTTCCAACCCAAATCGAACCCGAACCACCAGACCTTCTCGACCCATTCGGAACGGACGACGGTGAACTATCGATGGAGCTCGCTACTCCTTTGATGCCTACCAACGTCATTGATATCAATGGGGACCTCCGTTCTAACAATCTCGTGAACCAACTCGAACCTTTACCTTCTCAGGCTCGTTCTTTTCCTCCAGCGCATCTGCATCTTCCGGATCCAACGCTATTTGGGGATGCAGCTATCCAAGCTGGTGGTAATCCAGTACCATCTACTCGTCTACATGGAAATCCTTATCCAGAGTCCTACGTCGCGACTGCGGACGACCCACAATATTACGTAGACCCGCCGTCTATACCTCTCCCCCCATCCCCGCCCGGAATGCAGGACGGCGATCGCGATCGCAATCATGATCAACATGATGATGCTGATGCTGATGCTGATGCTTTTCGCCTCGATGATGATGAAGGGGACGATGATCCCGGCGGTGATTCACCCACTCTATCTCAAATCGATTTGGAGACTAGCATTTTGGACGGCGAGATGTCGGCGTTGACGAGGCAGCTTAGTCTTACGCCCCCAGGGGAGGTGTTTGTGGCAGAGTTGATCATGGATGATGTGGAGTTGCAGTTGGGTGCGGCGCAGCGCGCGGTAGAAGTTGGGGAGGTGGCTTTGGAGAGGTTGGAGGGATTGGTTAGGGAGTTGCATCCGCTGTGAGGCGCATCGTCTTTTTTTCATTTGCCTCGTTTGTTTCGTTTCATTTTGTTATGGTCATTCCTGTTTCTTTTTTCTCATGTATCCGTTATCGCTTGCTTAATTTCTAGGGACTCTGGACAAGTTGTAGATCTCGTCATCTTTTTGGCTATATTTTTGTAATTTGTTTATCACATGCACTGCACATGGCGTTGTCGCTTCGATTGATGACGATATGCTGAGAAGGCGGCGAAGAACCGCGAAGCCGTCGGACAAGAGGTTGTACCGACCATCAGAAGATGGGCGGAAAGGCCCAAAATAAGTACCACACTACGCGATGCGAGGATGGTGATGAAGGTACGGTCAGGCGGGTTCCTTGATTAGGGATCCACAATCAATTCAAAATCATTGGATGTGAGAGTGAAAGGCGCCGAACACCATCGGTATCAATGGAAGACAGTGAATATAGCTCAAAAACCTGCGTTCGTTTCAGCCGATACCTTCTCCTTCTCCTTCCCCTTATTATTCCCCCGTTTCCTACGGGATGATGCTCCTTTCGTATTTCCACCGTTATCGATTCGCGATGGCGGAACGTATGACACTGCCCAGCCAACCAGATTCTCGTATGGCCGACTGGGGGTTGGTTGTCTGCCTGCATGAGCGGGCGTCGGAGGGGGCGGGGGCACGCGTGTGGGTTCTTCTTCGTGCAGTTCGTCCCCCGTTCGCGATGCGGGACGGGAGGTGACAGGCGTGGTAGTGTACGATGAAACGACCACGCGTTTGTTTCTCGATCCACTGCCTGTTAGGGACATCACTTTATGTGTTTGTCGGGCGGATGGTGCGGCGGGTGCGGGTGTGGGTGAAGGTGAATTTAAGTATGGAGAGGGTTGTGAAGCGCCTTTGAGTTGTGGGAAGGCCCCTGCTTCTCGCTGGGCCAGAGCGATCGCTCGGTCCTTTTCCTCGATCTCTTTCGCGATAGTCGATGCAAGCTGCGCCTCGAGTTGGATAACCAGCGTCTCACGAACTCCTCCATTGAGGAGATTTCTTCCGCAGTGAGGGCAGCTATGGTAGGGCACATTCACTGAACATAGTATGAGACCACATCTGTGGCAGATTGGGGTGTACAAGGAGAGATCGTGCGTCCTCGCTGGATTTAAAAACAAGGGAAACCATTGAGTGCGTGCTGGTAGATCTGCAACCATACATGCACACCTAGACAAAAGCAGCCACCTTTAGGATCTCTATCTCCCCCTGTGGAGGTTTGAACACGTTGTAAGAGATCTTCCAGCCGTCTAACTTCTTTACTTTTTGGCGGTTCGTCGGGTTGTTTTCCTTTTCCCTTGTTTTTCGTTGACGTTGACGTGTTGACCGGTTTGGGAGATGGTTTGATTCGATCTGAAGGAAGAGAAGAATTATGTTGCGACCATGCTGTATGCATATGTTTCATTTGATGATGGAGGAAGGGAAGAACGCGTCAGTCGTCGCCGGATGCAATAGTGTTTGATCGTAGGCTTCACCGCCACCGATTGATGTATCAAGGATCTAATCTAATCATATTATCTCAATCTCAGTCTTATCGCAGGTGGGTTGCTGTGTAGGATTACAAAGGGCCGAAAGAAAGGCCTCGTGTAAGTATGAGTCATGATCCCAAATTTTACCTGCCTCTGGTGTTATAATTCCCGGTATTTTCACCCACAATACACAGCAAATCAACATGGCCTAGGGAAATAATTGATGAGTCTCTGTTCGGTTCGTTCTAAATGGAGGAAAATATCATCTGCCCGCAAAACCCGACAAGGCCATATCTTGCCAAGACTCTTCCAAGTCTCTTACACCGAGATAAATCCACAGCTATACCCCTTTCGGTTTAGCTTCGCAACTCCACTACGTACTTGAATACAAATCTTGCCAGAAACGCAAGTTGCTCTAACGTTCTGGACTTATCTGTGTGTCCGAAACATGAAAAATGAATTCTCTCAGTCGCGTTTCATTACAATTACCTTGGAACCGTCCTCCCACATTTCTTGCCGAATTGTTACGTAGCGATGGCATTATTTAATGATGAATTGCGCCCGTTGTCATCTGCTTCACTACATTGAAACCACGTTTGGTCTGTAGTTAACTTCCCACCTGAAACTCATGTTTTCGACCGTCAAGATCATTGTGGGGAAATGACCCCTGCTTGAAAAAAGATTCGCAATGTTCCCCCGATTTATTATAAACCAAATAAAACGGAAACTAATTGCTGCATGAGTTACGCAACACCCTTTGGAGCTTTTTCTGCTCCTGAATGGCCCCAGGTTTGAAAATCTTGACTGGGAAGCTTTCACCCGTTCAATCTCTTTACCTTTTTTTCGGTTCGACGAGTTTCTGCTGCTGTTTTCGTTTTCCCTTGGGCGTAGACATATTGGCTGGCGGTTTCGGAGTTGGTTTAATTCTATCTGATAGTCTGGCGGAAAGTTGGCCTGTGAGATTTGCCGTTTGGTCACGACCCCAAAAATGGCGGTGCGAATTAGGGAAAATTAGCTTGCCTCAAATCCAGATATCTAGAGCGAAATTTGTGGCTATCTTGTGATTGAATATATACACGTCAAACTGGTTTATTACGCTCAATTTCTCAATTCAAACTTCGATGATACCAATGGAAAACCATCGAAAGTTGGTGGACTCTCTAGCTAGTACCTAGGCTCTACTGTATTCTTACTCGCATCTACGGCAGCAAAAATGAACTCAGAAAATTTTAGCGAGCTCAAAGAATATTTGCGATCCTTTCTTAAGAGGCTTCCACTACTTCGAGTCTCCCCTCTTCTAATTCCCCTGAAAATTAGCTAATTTGGGCTATTTCGCACCGCTAATTTATGCAAATTAGCCTGGGCTCCTGAGGGCTGCGTCCCAGAACCCCTGCTCCAAATTAATTTTCGCAACGGCGAATTTGAGCTTCCACCACACTCCAGCAAATTTGCCCGGCGAAGCAGGTCGTCGGGCTATTTCCCGCCACTACTACAGAGAAGGATTGTTTATGTTTGTTTCCAGGGCGTGGATGCAATAGTGTTTGATCAATAGGCTTCACTGCCACCGATTGATGCATCAAGAATCTAATCTGATCATATATCTGAACCTTATCATCTCTATGTTTGGAGGGAATGAATGATTAGCAAGTGGCCATCACATCATAAGTGTACGAGCTCTGCTTTGGCTCTTTGGATTATATAGCACATGGAATTCGAACAGAGTTCGAAATCGAGGTATCCACCCAGCGACAGGGCCTTTTTATAGCTTCCCATAAATAAAGAAGGATCGAGGTATTTTATCCTTGTCAGGATCTCTGCGCCTTCGTAGTTTTCTACCGACATTTCCAGGGCACCATATACCTCCTCTCGAAAGGAATTTTCTCCGTCCCAGTAGTGTGACAACCAGTGACGAGCGTTCCAAGCATCGAGCAGATCATCCCCTGATCCATTATCTCTGTACATGTAAACGGGACGGCACCGTACACAATGGTGATACTCCTCATTCATAACCTCGACTATTGCCTGGGTATAAGAGTCAAAATTTATTAGTTCCATGCGCAAGAAAAGGAATAGAACAAGGCGGAGAATTTCCGTCGAAATACTAACCACACAGCGCAGGATACGGAGCAAGCAGTCGTATATAACAATCGGGTGTGTATCGTCCATAATATGAGCCATACCGAATCTGTGGGAATTCCGGCCAGAGATGCAGAGAGGTCGCAGTTTACTAAGGAGGAGTATAATCATGTCGAGGTGGTGTGTCAAATTTCACGCTTTTTCGACAAAATTGAGGAGTCGACGGTGCAGATATTAGGTGTGGGAGATGGTGTTGAGGCTGTATTACAAGACCATGGATTCTATGTCTTTTACAAGCCTAAAATCTTTGACACCGTGGATCTGAACCCGGCCGCGAGAATGGGGCACTTTAGAAATTGCATCAGTGGGGCGTTAGCGTCACTGGATCAGCGTGCTTGAGGGTGTAGAATCGTGCTATAGTGGGTCAAAACACGAGTAATTATAATACCAGACGAAAAGCCACGGGCAAGTGGGTTTTGTTCATGAGGCATACTTCCACGATGTCTTTCTTCGGCTCTTTGTCATCCCCAAAATGGATGTTCTGGGGTATTGATCCCCCAAAGCTTTCACAGAAGTAATCTACTTCGACTCACTCTCTACTCTAGGACACTATATATGGGCTATCTCTTTTTCTGCCCCTCCGCCCACTCCTGTAACTACTTAACGTCTTGGACTGAATTTTAAATCAAATGTGATACATACTCACTTCCGTAATATTTCCCACACAACGAACCATAACGGACCAGGAATCAAAGTTGCTTTAGTATAGAAGGAAGTAATGGACCGCTCTCTGTTGGTTCGTCCCCAACCGAGGAAAATGTCATCTGCCCGCAAAACCCAACAAGGTCATATTTTGAGATTGTTCTGCGTCTCTTACACCGAGATAAATCCATGGCCATACCCCTTTCGGTTTAGCTTTGCAATATAACTACGTTCTATAAACCTGACCAGATAGGCAAGGTGGTCTAACGTGAAGGACATAGCTGTGTGTTCGAAATATGAAAAGTGAATCCCCTGAGTCAAATTTAAGCCATCCTCCTATTTTCTTTGGCGAATTGTGTAGCGATCTCGGTGGGGGTGAATCGCGCCCGTTGTCATCTGTGGCGTTACTTTTACCAGATTGAGGCCATGCTTGGTCTATATTTTTAGTTCATCATTTCCGGGTGCTACATGAATGGTAAGCGTTTCGATTCCATAAACAATAATTTATTTCCAGTTGTGTGGACACGAGTTCGGGGTGATGTTTTCTCGTGAATCCCACCAGTGTATCCTTTAAAAGGAAAAGAGATTCGCAGTATCTGGACCCTGCCGCGGTACGGAATAATTTCTCATGCGAGTCTTCCAACTATTTTCATAGACCCTTTTCCACGCAATTTCCACGGGTACAAAAAAAAGAGCGAGAAAAAAGAGCGATCAGCCTGTTGGCCGTGCACATGTGAAAGAATTTCCTCGATTCCAGAACACCACTTCCAAATGCAAACTACATTCACCTTGAACGGCATAGGACCTTTCTGAGTAAAAAAAATTAAAATTCAGAATAGATATAAGGATAATGTGTACGACAAGACTATGGAAAGACCGATAATCTTGACACTGTTCCCTCTTGGCATACCGTTTTTAAATATGCTTTTGTGGATGTAGATCGAGATTCCCAGGGATGCAGCCCTTCAGGTGGTGAAACAAGCTGGTAGAAACCCAATACGAGAACACCTTTTGGATACAACGGGGATCTAGTTTTTGATTCTTAACACATAGACCCCAACTGATCCGCCGCTATCTACCTCCGTGGGCCTACTGGAAAGGCTATGTATTTTGATGCGTAGCTGATTCTCATCAGATGCGCCTTTGGTATACACATTCCCAAGTATCTAACCCCTCAAAGGTAGGAGGGGCATGGAGCCGGTCGTTCCATTTCGCCGCTGACTGACAAGTCAGCTATGACAATGGTATACCCTTTAGCTAAAGTCGTGCCCTCCAGAATCGCAATTTCTGTGCATCGAACAAGCTGTCTGTCGTCCGTCCGGCGGCGGCGGCGACACCATTCCATTCTACAGGGGGCTGTCTCGTGCATGTGGACTTCCTAACCGGAGGTTCGGTCATCGGTGTGACTCATGTAATATTTCATACGCGTTTGGGAAAACTTTCATTTACGAAGTGGGCTGGCCCGGTAATTTCCGTCTCTTTTTCAGTGGCCAGGGATTGGGGGTGGGATTGGGAACGAAGTAAGTAAGATAAGAACCCTCGGGAAAAAAAACATGACCAATCGATAATCTCCCAATAACCGCCACGATGTCCATCATGATGTTTATCTCCGGATTGATCGCTTATATTGTCAAGAGTTAATGAATTGATTACAGGCGCCAATCAAGTTGCGCAGTTTTCTTGTTTCTTGAGTTATTTCAACTATCGTGCATTTCTTCTGTGAGGAGCATGGAAGAATTTTTTGCGAAACGCTCGCAATAATTCCACGTGTATTAGAGGGGTATTTTACCGGTGCTGGCAGAGCAGTAGTCCATGTCGCTTTTATCCTTCAGTTAATTAATTTAAGTGGGTTCGTGTCGATGTAGTAATCCACGTAAAAACATACCGTAATGCTCCACCCTACTCTGTGGGAATAGGTACTAGATCCACGTACGTGAGAAGCCTCTCACCATTCAATTCGAACTTCTTGAGTTGCGGAATGTCCGACCGTCGCAACCACATCTTGAGTACGGTTTGTGGGGGTACTGATCCCAGTGATGTCATCAAGGGTGAAAATACCACGGCGGTCTATTTTTACCCTTTTCAGGTGATGGTTCTGCGATGGGCACGGTAAGTTCGTTGGCTCGTTCCACCCCTCCAGGTGGTCATGGGGGAGGCTAAAGTGTGCTGTCCCGGAGGGGGTTAGTAATCTCCGACATAGCGGGTTACTCGGCCTTTCTTTGCCGCCCCCTTCACACCGAACGTCACGTTGAGAGGGCACAGAACGACTCTGACACCAAAAGCACCTTGGTCTGCGCAAGAATATCGGGTGGTCAATAGGTTCCAGGTCGTGGATGAGATGATATTAATATGACCGCCGATAACCCCGAAATTCGTTAACACCATACAACCAACTTGGAAGCTCCAAGGAATCATCCGGGAAATTCATCTATATTTCCACTATCATTAAATTCAACGAATCCCACCACACTGCCCTGAGGCTTGATGTGGCCAAAGTAAAGCGTTGGTGGAATTAAAAATTACAACCGCGCCAAAGACCGCGGTTCATCCGGCCAAAGGAAAAAAAGACAACGGCGGTAAAACGGACGACCTCGATCAATGTAGGAGTCATCCTGGATTTCGCACTTAACTCCCCAGAGACCAGTGGTAAATAAGTGGGTTTAGAACTTCACGAACGTGGAGAAACTTATCCGAGAACTTTGAGTGGGCCTTGAGACTGTATGGTCTGATTCAGATGTATTCATTTATTCGTTCTGTACGAGCGCACTACACACACCAGTAACTAGTAATCATTGGGGCCATGTGGCATGGAGGATTCATTCCCGGATCCGAGTAATCCAGTTACGCGGATGAAGGAAGTGTGGGGAGTGCATTGTCCATGGACGACGATAAGTGGGTGTTTGGGGTAAGTACGCGTCATTCCAATCAGATATTAAAACTATAAAGCGAGCCACTTCTGAGCTTGAGGTTATTTGACAAGGCCCAATCGAATGAATTCGGACCGAGGTGGCTGGGGGTTGAGAATTTGAAGTGAGATGAAGGCCGATATATCCCCCTATCCACCCCCTCTCCCGTTTCAGAAGTGAGTATTCAGAGGTTCGGGCTTCGATGCCCCCACCGCTTCAGGTTCAACAGAACATCGGACCCTTTGTGTGTCGTAGAAACGGGTCAAATAATACATGATCCAATGAGTGATCCACACGGATCAGAAGGTTCAATCTGATGAACCTGCAGGCGTGACAGCCCATCAGATGTAACGGTATCGCGGGAGAGAAAAACAAAAGAGAACAATGGGATCAACTTGATCGAGGAGCCCATCGATCAGATGGCGAGGCCACATGGGGGAAAGTGAGAGCAGAACACTTACATAGCGGGTTAGAGAAGGTTAGAGACGAGCCAGTTGGGATTGATTAATCGAACACTTCGAATTTCCCAGTCTACGGGTGTCAAGTTTCAAGACGAGCTAAGCCAAGCTAAGAGCCGAGCTGAAGAGGATACGTATCTACATACATTTTCTGTTTAATGAGTATTCGTACAACCCCGGATCAATTCTTGGCATTTACGTGTCCTGGACGATATCGTTTGGCTATCAGTCGGGCTGAGGTTTCAGGGAGATAATTTATTATACTTGGCATTATCGATCACGGCTACTCCGGATTCGTTCTCTGAACGCCTTTGAACGCCTTGATTGAATATCGAACACAACATACTGGATAGACGCCTCAGATACAGGCAAGGTTCAAGTTTGACTCCTTTCTGTTTCGTCCTATAGATCATATGAAGAGGCCAAGCCAACGACGCGAAAGCATTTGATTAAAAGATGACAAAAAAATTAAGAGGGTGCCTGGATAGGAGTCAGGAAGAGTACGGAAAGGATAGGTGGGGTAAATAAGACACGAGTAGTAAGTTGGCAAAGAATCGGAGGTAGCAGGGGCATGCAGCAGAACCAGAAGCGAGCAAACTTAAATATAAGGCAGAGGAAGAAAATACACGTCATTCAAGCAAGTAAGGAGGAAAGAAAGTTCTGGGTTTATATATTGGTTAAAGCGAGTAAACGGACGATAACGATAAAGAAATGAAAAGGAAGAAGCAACAGCAGCAACAGGAGGAGTAGCAGGAGCGTTCGATCGAGAAGGGCGAGAAGGGTTTTGAACACCTAGTTGGAATCGTCGATTAAAATTCTAGGCCTTGATTTCGGTTAGTCGGAGCGAAGCCAAGTAAGAGGAGGCGATGCGATCTACGCGGCGCTAATCACGCGAAGTAGCTCCGGTTCCGGTGGTGGAGGTGGACGACGTCAGTGGCGGGGGGGTAATAGTAGTGGATGCGGAGTGCTCCTTTGGCACCTTCGACACCGCACCACCACCAGCGCCACCAGACGTCGACGAACGCGACAAAGAAGCTGGGGGCGAGCGGTCGGAAGACTCCGCCGTGTTGGACGACAGCGGCTCGTCGAAAGGAGGTCGGCCTCCGCTAACGCGAGGAACAGGTTGATGCTTTGTCCTCGGACTGTTATCGAGGGTAGACCTTCGATGCGGCGAGCCCGGACCGCTTTGAGGGGTATCGTTGGCTCCATGGCCGTTGCTGGTTCCACCACCGGCACTGGAGGTACCGTTGTTGCTAGCGTGGCCACTGCTTCCTGAGCTGTTATTTTGGTGCCAGGTCTGGAGGCCGGGCAGGGTATGCTGCTGGTGGTGGTATTCTCCAGCATTGAGAGGAGTGATCGGCTGATGGTGATACTGATACGGAGCAGCGGAAATCGGGGGCAGCTGGGTACCAGGCGGGGTCCTTCCACGCATCGTCGACGCGGCGAGTGGCCCGCGTTTGTGGGGGAATTGATCCGGGCGGGGGCGAGAGTGGGTTCGCTCGAACAGTCCACATTTGTTGCATAGCTAAAAGCAACAAAAAAAAGAAAGAGAAAGAGGGGAAAAAAAATTTACGTCATGAGTTGAT
>Ga0307513_10006022_pt1 | contig 15916 bp, 21 predicted proteins | sample 15_EM_MG_FD_202174 | JGI IMG/M metagenome (GOLD analysis project Ga0307513, IMG submission 202174) | Populus trichocarpa ectomycorrhiza microbial communities from riparian zone in the Pacific Northwest, United States - 15_EM | ecosystem: Host-associated > Plants > Roots > Unclassified | place... | reverse complement strand
GAACCCGACCAGTGCCCAAGCGTCGCCGTCTCCTCATCTGCTTCATCCTTAGCCTCGAAGATGGTCACGAGCCCGTGCTCTTCCCGATCACGTCCCCGTTCCACATCATCCGGCTTTTGTCCCGGCGCCGCCTTGGGTCCCGCGCTCGAGTTCTCTACGTGCTTCGCCCATGTATAGTACCTGAAACCGTGATTCAGCATCATGATACCCCAAAAACATCTGTGCGGTCGCTTACATCGTGCCACCGCAGATTACGAGAATCGAAGTGGCTCGGTTACTGTGGAACCCGCTTTCTGTCAGATCAATCCAAATGAGCAGAGCAGTACGTACACTGTGAGGATGTCGCCGAACAGCCAGACACCAAAGATGGTCTGCAAGACGGATTTGGCGGCCTATAGATGAATCAACGTCAGAGCGCGGCCCCCAGTCCCACATTTCCCCAACACTTACGCTAGAGAACATGTGCGTGATAGGAGACGTGATCTTGATGCTCAACAGTCCGGCAACGCACAGGAGAAAGCCGAACACCCCGGTAATCACGCTGCCGTACACAAAAGTTCTGCCATCCCATTCTGCGGAACGAGTCAGGAAAAGGAACGTCCCGACTTCTCCATTCAAAAGGATGAACGGCGCGACCATGATTGCAGAACCTAGATTCGTCCAGTACGCCAATTCAATCGTCGAGTTGCTGCAGTAGGGGAGAGAGGCCTTGATCAACACCGCGTGAACTGCGATGAAGAGCGAGGACAGCATCCCGTATACGAGCGAAACGACCGATGGCGATGCTGATACAGGCAGGTTTTTGTTGGGGCTAATACCGGTCAGGAAACCGAGGGTCACAATCCCGGCTGCGATAAACACTTTGGCAGATGGCCGCGCGTGCGTGTGGACGCATGACACCGCGATCGTCAGCGGAAGGACCATTCCACGGGCGATTTGGAAGAACGAAGCTTCCACGCCGCGGAGGCAGAGGGTGTTGAAGACGAGACCGATGATGTTCACTGAGACGACCGGTGTCAGTTTCCTGGCGGTGTGGGCCTCGAGCTTCGGTATTTGGACCTTGTCGGTCACCAGGCTCGCGCCATGGAGCAGGATGACGGCGATCACGAGCTGGTTGAACAGGTAGAGGAGTGGGAGATCGGGGGCAGCGTTCAGCACAGCTTTGTTACTTGGAGACACTTCGATCAGTCCTCGACGTCTTGGAGAAGCCAAGCCACAGCGTGAACTCACACAAAAACCATCTGCACAAGAGGTGAGAATTCGGTTCTCCGAGACGAATCAAGCGGAACAACGTACGACGAGTGCAGAGGCCATGTAGAACGACACGACCGCAGCGACCTTGACATTCTGGGAGGCATCGTGGAAGAGAGACAGGAGGGCCATGGTGCTGAACGGTCTCGTCGAGGAGGGCGACGGGTGTGCCTGCCGACCTGTGATTGTTCACCGTTCTTTAAACGCGGGTCGGAGCAGGAACGGGGAATCTACGCGAATCGGGGTGTCTGGGGTCCTGACCGGATCAATTGATGAAAAATCAGAAATGCAAATTGATCGCGAGCGAGGGTCAGAAATATCTGGCCAGTTTCCTCGACATGTCAATCTCACGTCCTGCTCACGATCCATCATGCTGTCCTATAATTCCTCTCCTTCTCTCTACCTTCCACCTACCCCCACCTCCCCCGCCATGGGTGTATCCGTTCGCACCTCGGAGGACACCCTCTTCGACGAGAAAGTCTGCCTTGACCCCCTCCCCCTCCCCGCCGCTTCCCAGCCCAAGGCTTTCGGAAAAAGAAAACGGACACTCTTCGCCGCAGGCACCCTCGCCTCCCTCCTCTTTCTGGCCTCCTACCTGGCCATCCAGTATCGGGTGTCTGATAGGTTCGAGGGCAACCTCGAGCCATTCCCTTTCAGCCCCGAGGATGCCGAGCCCTCGTCGAACGCAACATATCCCGTCGAGTCTCGCTATTCAGGCGTCCGTGGTCCCCCCACTCCACTCTTCAGAGGTGCGCGTCTCTCGGCGGCCGGGAACGGAGTTCTGTCACTTACCGGATTTAGACAACTTATTGCCCGATAAGCAGTACGTAACCTCCTGGCCCTCCGCTGGATGGAGTGAGTCCCATTGTCGTCCTCGACCCTTTGTCCTTTGTTCACCGTATTGTCTCTCTTATGTTACGCAGCGAACGACGTTATGGCCTTTGTAAGTCCAGTCTATGATCTCCTCTCCACCTAAATCCCGACTGTAAGGCTGACAACCCACCCCTAAACCAGGGAAATTTGATCTATCTTGCGCTCATCACGGACCGCATCCCAGTCATCCCCAAATTCACCCCCTCCCACGTCTTAGTCGACGGACACGTTGATGATCTCCCATTTGGCGAGGTGTTCGATGTACCGAGACTGGCGTCGCTTATTAGGTCTCCCGTTCTCGAGTGGAGAGATATCAAAATTGATGAGTCGCCTGTCGTGGAGAGTATGGGATGTTGGGCCGTTTGGCCCGAACAGCAATATTACGACCCCAATCCCCGTGAAGGGTGGTACCCCCGTAACTCCGGCTTGGGTGAGTTCTAATTTTATGCTCTGCTGTTCGTGCGGTGTTCATTCAATTCCCTGTGCTATGCAGATGTTTCATACACCAAAGGTCCTAACTGGCTCAAGGCGGAGCCCGGTAATGAGCATGATAAGACTTCCCGATTCTGGGACCTTTCCCGGCTCAGCTTCCCCGATGCTCGTCGGCAGTGGTTGAGTGGCGGCCAGGAACTTGATCAGACCCCATCTCCGATTCTCAATGTCATCGAAGACCCGGACCAGCAGATGCTTTGTATGGATTACCTATTCTACGTTGCCGCCACCAGGGTACGTTGCCACCATCACGCTTACAGCATTCACCCTCTAACCCCGCCATTTTATAGGATGTTGAATATGACTACGATTTTTCTCCTGCGTGGAGATACGTCGCCACTCATATGCACTGGACGGAGCGTCTCGAAGCCATTGGCGAGCTGTATCTCAGGTCTACTTTTGGCCTCCAGTCTGATCAGCCGATCCCGCCGGTGAGTTGCCGTTAAATGTACTTCATTCGCAGCAACGGTTCTCTGATGAACGTGTTAAAAGTACATCACCATCCACGCGAGGCATGGGGATTTCGGTAACTGGTGCAACGGGTCCCCCGTCGAGGAATGTTTCGCTTCTATCCCCGTCCTCGCTCGTCGCGTCAGGGAGATCCAGGAGGAACTGTCGGTCAAGTACCCTGGTATGAACGCCAAGCATGTCATTATGACCAGCGACGAGAGAGATGAGGCCTGGTGGGATTTGGTCAAGGCCCAGGGCTGGTACAGGATCGATCATTCCAGCACCGCCGAGCAATATGGCAGATGGTTCGTTCTTCCATTCCCCCCTTACCGCTGCCTAGAACCTCACCTATGCATGTTAGGTACCCCGTCATCATCGACGCCGTTGTCCAATCCAAGGGTATGGGATTTGTTGGCAATGATCTCTCTACCTTCTCCATTCTCGCTCGTCGCCGAGTGGAGGATTGGCAACGAGGTGTCACCAGGACCGCGAAATGGGGTTTCAAGGGTGCTGATGACCACTGAGCCCCTCGTATCTATCTTCTATCTACTTTTGGCTTTCCTCCTGGTTTTACTTGGACATCGACGCGTTTCTCACATCTCAATAATGCTTGCATGGACTCATGATCTACTTAGTCGCTACCGTCGTTAGTGGCTCTGACCAATCTTTTATATCCAATCTTTAACTATGAACATAGCAGCGATGCGTGTGTACCCAGTACAGTTGTGTAATGATATCCCCGCGACCGGGACGCTTTTCTTTTGTTGTGGGGGTGGAGGAGCAGCGGAGGAGGCGGGAATCGGAACGATCGGGCTGTCAGGCTCTTGTCACTTTGCAGATCACCATTCTTCGCTTCAGGCATCAGCTTCATCGTTTGGCAATTACACTCTTGACAGCTTCCACCCATTTGCCACCTAGTGTTCGACATTTGCGAACGCGAGCCCGTTGGTATACCCATAGCCGACCGTCAGTGTGGGATATGGGAATTAATGTTCCTTAGGTGGGCTGTGCGTCCGACCCCCGGACCACCGAGCGCGGCCGCGGCACGTCTTTCCGTCCCGTTGGACCTCCGTGGTCTCCATTCGTGCTCATTGCTTCGCACTTCCTTGCCTTACTTAACCAAGCGACCACGTCATCTTCTCTGACCGGGAAACTCATTAGTCTTCTGGTTCATTTCGACCTTCTATTCATTCGTTGTCATGTACCAGTAATTCATTCCCACGAATCCAGTGAAGACCGGGGGGTGGGGTTCGAAGAAGTGGTGGGTGAAAAGAGACGTCGAAGGTTAGGCCTTAGGGTTTGGAAACCTAGGCGACCGTCAGATCGACCGCAAACGCAGAACAGGGTGGGTGGAGGAAGTGACGGGAGGAGTCAGTTGAGCTTACGCTCTCTGTTCTCCGTTAAGTGCTTCGCGGAGAAGAATCCACTCTCTCGTTAACGGATTCTTGGATACCCGGTTGGTGGGGAATCTAGTTCATCCTGGATCGTCGCATCGTAACGGGCATTGTGGGGTGTTACCCTCGTGTGTTCACAATCCGTCCACGGGCTATCGTGACCAACAGATGATGATGTCGGAATGCTCGTCGCTTAGATGCAAACGATGAATTGTCCGCTAGGTTCGAGTCCCCAGCTTGAAGGCGCGGACTCGGAGTGCGCCCAAGCTAACCTTGCGATCCAATGGGCAAGCGCCCCGGGCACGCTACTTAGACGACAACTAAACATGTGCGTAATATCCATTAAAAATGAATAGGGTGTGGTTAAGTGGCCCGGCAAATTTCGTTGGACTTCGGACCCATCAATACCTCGAGGTCTGTTTAGATGACCGGCATAAGTTCTCCTGTGGAATACGGTCAAGAGAGACCCAAAGAGTGGGAGAGTAACAGATGTGAGGTTTTGGTGGGTGTAGAGACGTGACGAGAGCCCCATGTGCATAGTCCTAACGGCCGCGTGAGATATAGGTTACAAGAAGGATGGTTGCTCTCACGATTGGCACGACCGACTTGACACTCGGTACAGCAGCAAGACCCCACCTACATGAGTTCCTCCAGATCCCTCCCTTCCGTTGACTTAGTGAACGAGGGCCACCCCGAGGATCTCCCCGTGCCACGGGAGTTAAGCAGTAAGATGTAGTACCCGCATTCGTGGGGGAGGATAGGACTCCGTATCAATGTGCAGGGGTGGAGTGTTGTGAAGACAGCTCCGATTCAGGTCAAGAACGGATGTGATGAGCGAGCGTTCGCAGTGGTCCTCCATCCAGCCTCCAAGCCGGTTCCGTGGGTGTAGAAGGCCCATGGCGAGGGTGGTTTTACCGGTTCTTGTTCATGGTTACCATCGAGGTCACTCGGAAAACGGCAAGGCAATCAGCGCTCGTCGGACGTTGACAGACCCAACAAGGTTCAACTCTCTAACGTCTAACGTTTAACGCGAACCCCCACGAGCCATGACATTCATCGCTAAGAGCCAACGGGTTTTCAACGTCTCACGCCCCTCAACCCTCGACTCGGCTATCGTGGGACTCATGCCACGCCGTCCACAGCCAAATTACCGAAACTCAACGTGACCCAGAACACCCTCGCGCGCCGGACTCTGTTTAGTGGCTGGGGCCGTCTCTAATCAACTTCAGGCGTATCACACTGCGAATGCAATCCACATGGACAAGCCCAAACCCGAACGCCTGCGTCACCTTCCCGATAATCACCCTATCCCGACTAACACCCGCCCGGATCCCCCCGATCGATGCAGTGTTCCAACGTTACCGCTCCATCCTCGCCCATTCAATCTCGGGGAGGTGGTCACGACCTCCAGGCATAAGGCCCCGCAGATTTGACGGTCAGGGCGGTGGCATTGTCGAGGAAAGGCTGATGCCCGGGATCGCGAGTGGGTTTTCGTTATTCTTTGCTTCCTCACTCTTTTTGATGCCGAGCGCCAGGCCATAGACGTCCACAGTTAGTGAACGCGGCCGAAGGAAAATCCAACGCGGCGCCGATGCTCACGGGATTCTCTCCAACACGATGGACTTTTGAGCTGTATCATGTCGAATAATAATTCTCCCTCGGTTCGCACCTCCTTCCATCTTCCACGATCTCTCAGTATTCGTGACCTCCCAAATACAGGTACATGAAAAATGTTGATAGGCTACGTTCTCACCCTCACCTACCAAGCCCGCGCCTCGCTGGGACAGCGTTTACTGGAGTGGCGAGGTCGAGGAAGCTTTGGAGACATGGGACTGAGCGAGAGAAACGAAGTGCACGTGCCTCTCCATCTTGACCCAAGTCCCTCACTCGCCTCCATCTATATTCACCTGCGGTTCCCTGGATCTCAGGCGCGTCATCCTCGCCACGCGAGTGGAATACGATCTCCGTTGTGATATCGAAACCACGTAATATTTCTCCGATTTATCATTAGATACATCTGAAGCACCTGAACTGATGCTATGAAATTTTGATTTGACACGCAGATCTCTCCACCACCTTCTAACCTATGGTTAGCCTTGCCGGCTTTCCACAAAGGATGCCAACAGCTTCGCAATTCTACTGATCACCAGAGGCTGTGTGGCTACTCAATTCAAATAGACACCCAACCCAGGCTGTGATATAAGGTTCCGCAGGGCGTGAGACGGCTCCCGTTCGGTTCACCTCCATATAAAATGGGAACCTTGTACCATATGAAAACTAGGAACCCCCGGGATGGACTTCCAACGGATGGCCCTAGCGATCTGCGGCGCAGTAGCAGCCTACGTCTTGTATCGGCGTTATCGCAATCCTACGATCAGAGACATCCCAGGACCGAAGAATCCATCTTGGATACACGGTATATCTGTGTCCTACACGCTACAAGACACTGTCTCACCGATTCTGGAACAGGTCATCAATGGTATTGGCAATACGGAGAGGCGGGTGCAGTCGAAAAGGGCCTTCTGGAAGAATATGGGAATATAGCACGCTGGAATGGGCCGCTCGGGGTATGTTTCTTTTCTGGGGTCGGGCGTGGTGGGATCCTTATGCTAATACTGTCACATAGGAAGAACGCTTGTGGATCGCGGACCCTAAGGCTATCCACCATATTCTTCAGGGTTCTAGTTACCTGTACGGGAAACTGAACAGCAGGAAAGAATTGGGCACAATACTCCTGGGTAAAGGTCTCGCCTGGGCTGAGGGTGAGTCATTTCCCACACCGCATCTAGTAAGTGTAACCCTAATTCCGGAATCAGGGGATGTACACAAACGACAGAGACGAGCCATGGCTCCCGCATTCGGTCTCGTTGAAGCCAAGGGCTTGTTCCCTTGCTTCTCCCAATGTTCCAATTCTGTTAGTCATTGTTCCAGCTATACTTGATGTCGAAGCTGAGTGTGAAACTGGATAATAGCTTGCGGATAAATGGCACGAGGCTATCTCGAACGGGGAGTCAGGACAAGCTGTGATTATCAACGTGGATTCGTGGTTCAGCAAAGCAACGCTAGATGTGTACGTGAGAGGGTCAAGAATGACGTTTATGATACTCACTTATCCGAGACCAGTATCGGGGAAGGGGCTTTTGGATACGACTTTGGTGCTTTGGAAGACGCTGACAACAAATTCGCAAAGTCATTCACGGGATTGGCGTACGGTTCCCTTCCCCTCTAATTACAAATGACTTTGTGACACTGACCTCCCACAGCTTCGGAGCATTTGGCTCGCCTTCTAAGAGACGGATATTCATGATAAATGCTTACAAGTGGGCCCCAAAGGGATTCGCTACATGGATGTATGAGAGAGATAAACGTCCTGGAATGGTGAAGCTTCGGAAGAATAGGGAGTATGCAAACGAAGTTGCCGCGAAGCTGATCGAGGAGAAGAGGCAAGAGCTGAAGGATGGCACCTCCCGAAGGGACCTCCTTAGTTTGCTCGGTTCGTACTGGGTCCTCTCCGTGCGGCATTGGTCGTGGCGTGACATTCCAGTCCCTCAGTCAAGGCGAGTTCTACCACGCGACCGGAATGGCGACTGAGCGAAGAAGAGATTATCGCCCAAGTTCGGTAAGATAATGCCCGTGCCATTACGTCTAAATAGCTCCTGTTAATCCATGGTGCAGGACGATCATGTTTGCGGGCCACGAAACTACGGCAAAATCGGTCGGCTTTTTCAGTTATATCACATACGATCGATCATAACCGGTTCTCTAGTTGACGTTTGGACTCTGGGAGCTTGCCAAGAAGCCTCATGTTCAAGAAAAACTTCGAGCAGAAATTATGGAAACCCTGGAGAAAATCAGGGCCAGGGGTGACAGCGATTTCAGCGTGAACGACTTCGATTCCATGCCGTATTTGCTTGCTGTGGGAAAGGTTTGTCTGAAACCATCCTATCTCTTGAGGAGCTGAATAGAGTGTCAATCCCCAAATCCGCACAGGAAATCTTGAGAGTCCACCCGATCGGAACCGAGATCGTACGCGTGGCCACGAAAGATGACGTCCTGCCTCTCACGAAACCCGTGGTGGGCATTTCTGGAAAGGTCTACAAAGAGTTACCTGTTTCCGCAGGGACACCCGTATTCATCTCCACAATCGGATACAACTTGTACGTTCGTCCTTTCAATCTACTTTTCCTCAGGAACCGCTTGGATTGAGGCAGGTTTTACCTTTTCATAGCAATAAGGACCTGTGGGGACCCGATGCCTATCAATTCCGACCAGAACGATGGCTCGGGATGAATGAAGAACCTGAGTCACGTATCGGAGTCTACGGAAACCTGTGAGTAATACGCTTCTGTATCCCTCGCTTGTACCACGGATTGAGGTCCTTGAGTATAGTTCTACCTTCTCTGGAGGTACCAGGAGTTGCATTGGATGGAGATTCGCGTAAGTCCTCAGACTTCGTTTCAGGCTCACACGAAAGCGAATCGAAACTGATCGCCTACTCGTTTCCCGCTAACAGTGTCATCGAAATGCACACGTTTTTGGTCACACTCATTAGGCAGTTCGACTTCTCCCTTCCAGGAAATGGGCAGGAGATCAAGAAGTTGAGGGGAGGGATGGCCATCCCGGCGGTCGTTGGAGAGGAGCACAAAGGGCCACAGTTGCCCCTCAAGGTTACCCCTCTCAGGAACGAGTAAGGTGTGGCAGTGATCCAAAGTGGCGTAACGTGGGTTGTAGCTATGTATGTGGAGAGGGTGTGTGAGACAGACAATGTATCGAGTATTCGAGAGGTGGAGGGTGTACGCGAGGCCGTTCAAATGGGCGAACAACCGTTGGTAGCCGGAAGTAAGGAGCTAAATCCTGTTGATAAACCATCTCGGGAATATATTTGTTAATGGAGTTGACCTGTTGCCTTCTTGAGGATCTCCACCTCATTCGTCCAGCGCCAGACAACGTCCACGGGCTGCCATAGCCAACAGACGACGATGTCGGAAAGCTCGTCGCTTAGACCCAAACGCTGAGTTGTCCATTAGGTTCCCCAGCTTGAAGGGACGGACTCGGAGTACCCCCAAGTCATCCTCGCGATCGAATAGGCAAGGGCCCTGGGCTAGCAAATTTCGTTGGACCTCGGACCCATCAATGCCTCGAGGCCCAGTGTCTGGTGTCTGGCCATGGCGGATTACTAGGTTCTCGAAATCGTCATCCTTCTCTTTGTAGGGTGGGAATCCGGTTTGGTCTGTAATTGTCGTTGGTAAGTCTGTTCAGATGACCGGCATAAGTTCCTTCGTGGAATGCGGTCGGGGGAGACCCAGAGTGCACGAGGTCAATATATGTGAGGTTTTGATGGGTGTAGAGACGTGATGAGAGCACCATGTGAACAGTTCTAACGGCCACATGAGATATTGTCTGCAAGCAAGATGGCTGCTCTCACGATCAGCATAACCGACTTGACATTCGGCACAACAGCAAGACCCCACCTCCAGATCCCTCCCTTCTGTTGACCTGGTGAACAAGGGCCACTCCGAGGATCTCCCCACGTCACGGGAACCAAACAGTGAGACATGGTACCCACATTCGTGGGGGAGGATATTAGAGAAAGACTCGAGGACTCCGTATCAATGCGCAGGAGTGGAGCATTGTGAAATCGGCTCCGATTCAGGTCAAGAACGGATGTGATGAGCGAGGGTTCGCAGTGGTCTTCTATCCGGCCTCCAAGCCAATTCCAGGGGCGTAGAAGACCCACGGCGAGCCCTGGGCTGGCTTCACTCGCGGGTGTCTCTGCATTGCTTCAAGGGAAACGCCTGAGGGTGATTTTTACCAGTTCTCGTTCAGTTACCATCGAGGTCCCTCGGAAAACGGCGAGGCGATCAGCGCTAGTCGGATGTTGATCAGACTCAACTCTCTAACGTTTAACGCGAACCCCAACGAGCCATGTCATTCATCACTAAGAGGCAACGGGTTGTCGACGTCTCATATCCCTCAACCCTCGACTCGGCTATCGTAGGACTCACACCACGCCGTCCACAACCAAATTACCGAAACTCAACGTGACCCAGAACACCCTCGCGCATTGGGCTCTGTCTAGTGACTGGTGCCGTCTCCAGTCAACTTCAGGTGTATCACACTGCGAATGCAATTCGCATGAGCAAGTCCAAACCCGCGTCACCTTCCCGACAATCGTTCTATCCCGATCAACACCCGTCGTCAACTCCGAACCCCCGGTAAACCTTCCCCCCCCCGCATCCGATGAATTTTTTGGGATCCTGAACTTGATAGTCCATACCTCGTGGATTCATCCGATCAAACATTCAGTGCACTTGGTAACAAACCCCACAGTAAACCTGGGGATGGTTCCTCCGCCTTCCTGTTAGTTGGTACCAGTTCAAAACTTCAGGGTGGAACAACCCAACATCCTTCCTGTTCTCGAGACCTATATTGGGGCTCTAAGTACTGGGGCTGGCGCTACACTTCCTGCCCCCGGCGGGTTCCAACTTTGGGACCAAGTTTCATCTCCAGTTCCGCCTGTTGCCCCCAGATCGATCCAGGGTTCCAATGTCTCCACTCCACCCTCGCCCGTCCAATCTCTGGAGGCAGTCACGACCTCCAGGCACAAGACCCCGCAGATTTGATGAGGAAAGACTGATGCCCGGGATGGCAGGTGGGTTTTTGTTACTCTTTACCTTCTCCACACTCTTTTGATGCCAAGCGTCAGTCCATAGACGTCCACAGCTGGTAAACGCGACTCAAGGAAAACCCAACGTCAACGCTGACTGTATCTCTTCCAACACGATGGACTCTTCTGAACTGTATCATATCAAAAAATAATCCTTCCTCAGTTCGCACCTCTGTCCATCTTCCATGACCTCGCAGTCTTCGTGACCTTCCAAACACAGGTGCATGCAAAACACCGATCGGCTACGTTCCCACCCCCATCTACCAAACCCGCGCCATGCTGGAACTGTGTTTGCTGCGACGGTAAGGTCGAGGGGGCTTTGGAGACGTGGGATTGAGCAAAAGAAACAAGCGCACGGGTCTCTCCATATTGATCCGGACCGCTCACTCACTTCCATCTGTATTCACCTGCGGTTTCACGGATCTCAGGCATATCGTCCTCGTCACGTGGGTGGAATACGGTCTCCGCTGTGATATCGAAACCACGTAAGCGGGGCTTGTTTCTCCGACCCATCATTAGATACTTTGCTTATACGTCTGAAGCACCCGAACTGACGATCCCTCTATCGCCCCAGGCCTATCGCCAACCTTACCGGCTTTCCACAAAGGATGCCAACAACTTCGCAATTCCGCTGATCACCAGATGTTGTGTGACCACTCAATACAAATAGATTCCCCAACCCCGGCTGGTTCGGCAGGGCGTGAGGCGGCCCCCGTTCAGTTCACCTCCATATAAAATGGGAGCCTTGTACTATATGCAAACCAGGATTCCCCGGGATGGACTTCCAGCGAACAGCCCTAGCGGTGTGTGGTGCCGCAGTCGCCTACGTCTTGTATCGGCGTTATCGCAATCTTGCGATCAAAGACGTCCCAGGACCAAAGAATCCATCTTGGATACATGGTATCTCTGGGTCCCACACGCTACGTGACACTATCTCACCGATTCTGGAACAGGTCATCAATGGTATTGGCAATACGGAGAGGCCAATGCAGTCGAAAAGGGCCTTCTGGAAGAATATGGGAATATAGCTCGCTGGAATGGGCCGCTCGGGGTATGATTCTTTTCTGGGGTCGGGCGTGGTGGGATCCTTATGCTGATGCTGTCACGCAGGAAGAACGCTTGTGGATTGCGGACCCTAAGGCCATCCATCGTATTCTTCAGGGTTCTAGTTACATGTATGGGAAACTAAACGGCAGGAAAGAAACGATCGCGATACTCCTGGGTAAAGGTCTCGCCTGGGCTGAGGGTGAGTCGTTTCTCACACATCTAGTAAGTATAACCCTAATTCCCGAATCAGGGGATGTACACAAACGACAGAGACGAGCCATGGCTCCCGCATTCGGCCTCGTTGAAGCCAAGGGCTTGTTCCCCTACTTCGCCCGATGTTCCAATTCAGTTAGTCACTGGTCCAGCTATACCTGACGTCGAAGCTGAGTATGAAACTGGATAATAGCTTGCAGATAAATGGCACGAGGTTATCTCGAACGGGGAGTCAGGACAAACTACGATTATCAACGTGGATTCGTGGCTCAGCAAAGCAACGCTAGATGTGTACGTGAGAGGGTCAAGAAAGGTGTTTATGATACTCACTCATCCGAGACCAGTATCGGGGAAGGGGCTTTTGGATACGACTTCGGTGCTTTGGAAGACGCTGACAACAAACTCGCAAAGTCATTCACGAGCTTGACGTACGGTCCCCTTCCCATCTAATCACAAATGACTTTGTGACACTGACCTCTCACAGCTTCGGAGCATTTAGCTCGCCTTCTAAGGGACGAACGTTCGTGACGAGTGCTTACAAGTGGGCCCCAAAGGGATTCATTACATGGATGTTTGAGAGAGATAAACGTCCTGGAATGGTGATGCTCCGAAAGAATAGGGAGTATGCGAACGAAGTTGCCGCGAAGCTGATCGAGGAGAAGAGGCAAGAGCTGAAGGATGGCACCTCTCGAAGGGATCTCCTTAGTTTGCTCGGTTCGTATTGCGTCTTCTCCATGCGGCTTGGGACGTGGCGTGACATTCACTCCCTCAGTCAAGGCGAGTTCTACCATGCGACCGGAATGGCGACTGAGCGAAGAAGAGATTATTGCCCAAGTTCGGTAAGACAACCTCCGTGTCATTGTGTTCAAATGGCTCCTGTTCATCCGTGGTGCAGGACGATCATGTTTGCGGGCCACGAAACTACGGCAAAATCGGTCAGCTTTTTCAGTTATATCACATACGATCCATCATAACCGGTTCTCCAGTTGACGTTTGGACTCTGGGAGCTTGCCAAGAAGCCTCAGGCTCAAGAAAAACTTCGAGCAGAAATTATGGAAACCCTGGAGAAAATCAGGGCCAGGGGTGATAGCGATTTTAGCGTGAACGACTTCGATTCCATGCCGTATTTGCTTGCTGTGGGAAAGGTTTGTCTGAAACCATCCTACCTCTTGAGGAGCTGGATAGAGTGTCAATCTCCAAATCCGCACAGGAAATCCTGAGAGTCCACCCGATCGGAATCGAAATCACACGCACAGCCACGAAAGACGACGTCCTGCCTCTCACGAAACCCGTGGTAGGCATCTCTGGAAAGGTCTACAAAGAGTTACCTGTTTCCGCAGGGACACCCGTATTCATCTCCACAGTCGGGTACAACTTGTACGTTTGTCCTCTCAATCTACCTTCCTCAGGAACCGCTTGGATTGAGGCAGATTTTACCTTTTCACAGCAATAAGGACCTGTGGGGACCTGATGCCTATGAATTCCGACCAGAACGATGGCTCGGGATGAATGAAGAACCTGAATCACGTATCGGAGTCTACGGAAACCTGTGAGTAATATGACCATATTCTCTGCTTGTACCATTGATTGAGGTCCTTGGGTATAGTTCTACCTTCTCCGGAGGTATCAGGAGTTGCATTGGATGGAGATTCGCGTAAGTCCCAAGACTTCGCTTTACGCTCAAACGAAAGCGAATCGAAACTGATCGCCTACTCGTTTCCCGCTAACAGTGTCATCGAAATACACACGTTTTTGGTCACACTCGTCAGGCAATTCGACTTCTCCCTTCCAGGGAATGGGCAGGAGATCAAGAAGCTGAGGCGAGGGCTGGTCTTCCCGGCGGTCGTTGGAGAGGAACACAAAGGACCACAGTTACCCCTCAAGGTTACCCCTCTCAGGAACGAGTAAGGTGTGCTACTGCGGTAGTTATTTGAAGTGGCGTAACGCGGATCGTGGCTATGCACGTGAAGAGGGTGTACGAGATTGACAATGTATCGAATACTCGAGAGGTGAAAGATGCGCATGATGCCATTCAAATGGACGAACAACCGGCGACAAACCATCTCGGGAATACATTTGCTGATGAAGTCGATCTGTTGCTCGTGCATAATCTTTTGCATTCTTGAGGGTCTCTACCTCGCTCTTCCAGCTCCAAATAACGTCCACGGGTTGTCATAACCAACCGACAACGATGTCGGAAAGCTCATTGCTTAGACCCAAACGTTGAATCATCCGTTAGTTTCCCCAGCTTGAAGGTGCGGACTCGGAGTACGCCCAAGTTATTCCCGTGACCCAATAAGCAGGCGACCCGAGCATGCTACTTAACGACAATTAAAAATAGTGCGTAATAAAAAATAAACAGGGTATGTCTGAGTGGCCCAGCCGGTCTTGTTGTGCTTTGGACCTATCGGTGTATCTAATCGGACCAATCAACCTGTTCGTAGCCCTCGTACATCTTGACCAAAATGTCCTGGATCCCCTTCAACACCTCGAGGCCCAGTGTCTGGTCATGGAGGATCACTAGGTTCTCGAATACCGTATCGTCGTCCTTCTCTTCGTAAGGTGGAGCTTCTGTTGGGTCCGTAATTATGCGTCCGAGTTTTTGTCCAATTCGTGAGGGGCCGGCACTGACTATTGCCTCTGGGAATCGCCGATTGTACTGATCTACCCAATACTTATGGAGAGCACGAGCCAGAGCCTTCGCGTTCGGATGAACCAGAGGAATGTCAGGACGATTGTGCTCACGCCACTGAAGCGCAATTTTAGCATCACGAGAGCTCTTCCAATCTTCGAACCACTTGTGTAGAGGATGTGGGTCCATGGTGAAGTTCTTGCCTTTCTTGTTCTCTACCGTGGCGAGGCACAGGCAAATGAGAGACCAGGCGAAAGATTCAGCCTCGTGTCGATAACGACGAGGGATATCCCCACGCAGGCCCTCTTCTGACAGTAGGTCAAGCGCCATGAACGGTAACGTCCCCGTGTTATCGTGTCCGCTCGCACCCGTCTGGTCTGCAAACCTTGTGAGGTCGAAGTCGTTAAGGACCCCCACCTTACGCCTGTCATCCCACATCAGATTTCCAAGGCTGATGTCCCCGTGTCGGATCCCCTTCTTCCACAAACAGAAGTGACCTATGTTACAAATCTGTCAAAGGTGCGCGTGAGGTAGCCTTCCTGTCGTACTTACAAAAAAAGCATTGCAAGTACGCGGTGAGCATATCCTTTTCGTTCAATTCCTTGATTGACCGTAGTCGCCGGAAAACGATGACGCGCAGACGACGAGAGCCGTCTGTGGGGAGACCCAGGAACTGACGGATAGTCTTCGTCGAACTGCAAAGGAAATTTAGATCCTGGTGGCAAACCATTTCGGGAATATGTTTGCCAATGAAGTCGATCCGTTGCCCGTACTCTTTTGCCTTCTTTAGGATATCCACCTCGCTCGTCCTCTTCTCCTCTGGCCAGTAGATCTTGACGACGAGATCATTTCCTCTTCTAAGATTACTTGTATCGCCAAGTTCTGTTGATTCCGGTG
>Ga0307513_10006021_pt1 | contig 15916 bp, 19 predicted proteins | sample 15_EM_MG_FD_202174 | JGI IMG/M metagenome (GOLD analysis project Ga0307513, IMG submission 202174) | Populus trichocarpa ectomycorrhiza microbial communities from riparian zone in the Pacific Northwest, United States - 15_EM | ecosystem: Host-associated > Plants > Roots > Unclassified | place... | reverse complement strand
GACATCCTCCAAAGAAGATCAAGGTTTCAGGAAGGTCGTGTACATTGTTTTCCTTCGTTCTTCCTGTGCTTTTTTATTATCTGGTACTATCTCGGGTTACTAGGTTGTACCTGTGTACTTAGTAGTGTCACTAGATCAACGCGTGTGTTGTGACAAACGCGTGACACTACGTGTTTCATCCATCTCAACAATGTTCAAAAGCAATATTAGGGACGATCCCGGATCGAGCGGAGGCGAGGTCTCGAAATATTCTACGCTCAAGTATCCATTTCGCCTTAACTTGTGAGCAACTCTTAGATCTTCTCGACATCCCTGACCTGAGCCTTCTCACCCGTTCCGACAATCTGGACACCTACGACACAGTTACGGGAAACCGCCCTTGGGAGACGTGACGATCGAAGAGTTCGAACTGTTTGCTATCGACCGATTGCGAGTGCTGGGAGAAATAGAATCCTCCTGGGCCCGGAACCGATCATTGGAAGAGCTAAGGAAAGTTGTGGGAGATCAGTGCATGAAGTACCTGCCGCTTAGCAACAATACCGCAAGAACCGTCGAATTGGATGAGCAAAGGCGGAAGGATCACATTGGACATTTTGTCCTGAGATTGGCGTTTTGTCGATCGTAAGCAGATGTTTTCCAGTTTCTCAGTGAGTTCTGGTGCTGAAAAGTTGTCGGTCTCTCCGACCTGGCAGGGAGGAGCTCAGAAAACGATTCGTCAAGGCTGAAACCGCTCTGTTCCGAGTGCGATACGATGTCGATGACACACAAGAGCGACAGGAATTCCTGAGGTCCATGAAGTTTGATTGGTCCGGGGTCTGTCAGGATCACTCTCCCAGAAACGGGGTGCTGACCCGACACACTAGATAACACACGAAGAGGGGACCGCATTGCAAGGTCAGCTCAATACGCTTATCGGAGGCTCGGAGGAGAATACCGATTTCAGTGGGTTTCTTAAGGTATGCTACCTCCTTGAACGCACTCACGCCGTGACTGATCGGTGGCTATCTCAGGTCAAGTGGACGCGTATCCCCGACCTGGTAGAAAAGCGGAAGGTGGTTCTAAAGGGAGGCTGGGCGTATGTGCCAGCGACTGAACAATCGGCCCTTGTGTTCCATGAATTCCAGACGGCCTTGGAGCATGCGCTGGAGGTTTGCCACCGTCCCTCACTCCGATACAAGTCTTAGTAACCGCTTACAGGCCACGGCAAAAGCTTTACCGCGACTGGACGAAGACACGCGAATCATCCCGTTGCTAAATAACTTATCCCAAGGCTTTTTGTCTGGGGCTAACTTCGATTGGGGTTCTTCAACCGCAACCACTGCTGGTGGAGTGACAGCGGACATGATTGATGAGATGGCTCGCAAACACTTTCCGCTGTGTATGCGATACCAGCACGAGGAGTTACGCAAACGGAGGCATCTACCACATTTTAGCCGGTTGGAGTATGGCCTCTTCCTCAAGGTACGTAAATCATCGGTTGCTGTACGCTCAGATCAGGGTTGACGAGGTAAATTACCCAGGTCCTTGGTTTACCGATCGAGGAGGCGCTCATATTCTGGCGCAAGTCTTTCAGCAAGATCACGGACGACAAGTTCAACAAGGAATACAAGTACAACATACGCCACTCGTTCGGCCTTGAAGGGAAACGAGCCAACTACCCGGCCAAAACGTGAGTGATCCCTTACGGGCGGGATCACGCTGAGTGACGACGGCCCGTTGCTGCAGGTGTATGCAGATAATCATGGAGCGAGGGCAAAAGGACATGGAATGTCACGGGTGTCCCTTTGTGACATTTGCGCCGGAGAATCTACAGACGGCATTGATGTCGATGTACAACGTGGGCTCACAAGATATGGGTGAGATCTCACATCTCGTTAAGGGACAACACTACCACGTTGCATGCACACGAGTCTGGGAGATCTCACATGGGGTGAAGAAGGGGGCGGGGTTAGACGGGGAGAGCGTCACTCACCCGAACCTGTATGCGGCGAAGAGTCGGGAGTTTGCAAAGGCTCGGACGAAGGAGGAGGACAGTCAGGATGTGGTAATGGCCGAGGGTTAGGGCTAGGTTGTGATCGGCCGAGACCATATTCTTCCTTCATCTACCACTTCCATCTTGTGTAACCTCCACGACCAGACCAGAAATGACACAACAAAGAAAAAAATCAAGCGTGAACACAGAACCCGTGGTAGATGAGGCGAAAGCCCTTGCCCTACGACAATATAACGATTCAGACGGTCACTTCTCCCTCGTCAGGTTCGTCGGTGATAGGCCACGAGACCCCCACCAGACCGGGTCTGAAATCTTTGCTAACGAGAGTCGGTTTCGGGCAGGAACTTCCACCTCGCAGACCTCGTGACGATCATGAACGGTGTCTGCGGTGCATTCTCCATCTTCTCCTCGGCCAGGTATCTCGTGACGAAAGACCCAGATTTTCTGTGGACCGCTCTTTGGCTACCACTCGCGGGGTGCATGTTTGATTTGTTCGACGGAAAGATTGCGCGGTGGAGGAAGGCGAGCAGTATGTTGGGTCAGGAGTTGGACAGCCTTGCAGACCTGGTACGCACATCACCGTGATCTTCGCTTCCATTCACCAACTCGTCTCCCAGATATCCTTCGGTGTCGCACCCACCCTGTTGGCCTTCGTAATTGGGCTGCGGACGTGGTTGGACACTGTCATCCTGACAGGTTTCATCTGCTGCGGTCTCGCACGACTCGCCAGGTTCAACGCCACCGTCGCTCTCATCCCAAAGGATGCCTCGGGAAAGTCAAACTATTTCGAAGGACTGCCCATTCCATCTTCCCTCATCCTCGTCTGCGTGCTATCTCACTGGCAGTGGATGGGGTGGACGGTCGACACTCAAGGCGTCCCGTTGGGTCGAATCACGCTCCTAGGAAAACCAGGTGGAGATGGAGACGTACATGTCGTTAGTTTTATTTTCGCAGCCTGGGCGGCGGCGATGGTTAGCAAAACGTTGAGGGTACCGAAACCCTAGGCTACTTGTTCTACATCGATGCTGGGACTTTATCTTTGTAATTTCTTCTCTCTTATCAATCCACACACTACCCCGGTCAGCTCCTGTTCCGATAACGAAACCTTGGACAGCCTTGAAGTTGGGTCCGGTCTGACCCATTCGTACTCGGGTCACGCGATCGATGCGACTCACAAGGTGACCCACGTCGCGTGACGATTTATTTCTCCTTTGATGACCCACGTCGCGTGACAATTTATCTCTCCGTTGATCGCCCCCGTCATGGCGTCCGCGGACGACGTCCAGCGACTCTTCCTCCAGGCTATCGTATCCAGAAGGGTCGTAACAAAGGCTCTTGCCAGGGTTCTCCTGAAGAAGTGTGTAGAAGCTGTTAAAGGTCCGCCCTCACCCTCTTCTCGGGCTAGCGGAATCTCATCCCCCGCAGCCGCAAACGAGGACCTGGATGTCCAGATCCCGGATAACGACGATTCTCTCAACACGTTCGTAATAAATCTCAATGTGTCCCTGGATAAGCTCGATCTGGATATTGTACCCTTCGTGGACGGGTTCACGGGGAACCAAGTGTACATCCTAGTTCGTCCACGTAGTCATCCGTCTTTCTTATATCGAGGGACTGATACCTCACGCCCAGGCAAACCGGAAGGGCGATGGGATCGCGCAAGTGGCCTCGGATTATTCACCTGCAGAGCTGGCCTATTTCAAAGTTCTCGTGCGTCGCCACCGTTTTCTCTGTCCTGATATCCCCTTCATGTGTATAGCGATCCTAGGTCGAGATGATTGTCACGGCGCCAAATTCCTCTTATTGTCTCTCGTCGATGGCAGCCCTCCGTGAAAGCCAATCTCTCAAGACAACTTTTACGAAGACTCACGCGGAGCGCGTCCTGGACACTTTCGTCGCTCGGGGGTGGTTATACAAGAGCAAGTTGGTACCCTGATTAATCCCGGTGATCATTCCAGCTGTGAGCTCACCCCTCCACTCTCGTATACAGGAAGGGAAGGTACTCTCTTACGACCCGCTCTACTGTAGAGCTTCAAACCTACATCGTGAATACCTTCCCCAACGATATCCTCCACTGCACTGTATGCCACGAAATGATCTTCCGTGGGACCAGATGTTATACCCACAACTGTGAGGGTATGCTTCACAGCCACTGTTACGCGGTGTACAAGCGGACCAGACAAACCTGTCCTGTATGCGATACACCTTGGAACGGGGACTCGGAGGGGAAACTGAAGAAAATAGGTGAGGGAGCGTTCGTGGATGGCCAGGATAAACATGCTCGAGCGAGGAGAAGGGCGGACGACGACGATGAAGACGAGGACGAGGTGGTATATTACGAAGATGAGGATGAAGACGTCGAAGCAGGAGGAAACACCCAGCCCTCACAGACGCAGAAGAAGGGGAAGGGGAAGGCTACGACCAAAAGGAAGGCGAGCGCCAGAGTAAAGGGGAAAGGGAAAGCACGAGAGGAGAGCATGGAGGTTGATTTAGAAGAAGGGGGATCCATTCCTGGGAGGAAGAGCACGGGAGGGGACAACACTACAGGGGATGAGGACGAAGAGGAAGAGGAAGAGAGACCGAAACGAAAGAGTCGGCGATGATGATTCTTTTCCTTGGTGATTAGCGTGTATGACGCAGTGCGTATATTCTAGCCATTAGTTCTGTACCCTACACTCGTTCGTTATAATAGATCTAACCTGCCTAGTGACTTTATTTGGGCCGGTTGTTGGCTCGCGTTCCATCCAACGTTGCGTCCGCCTGCTCGGCCAAATACTGGCGCGATGGGGCATAAAAAAGGGAAAGCATGCATTCGAACCTGAATACTGGCGCCGAGAGGGAAAGGAAATGATGATACGGTATACATAAGAGTCTGATCCATATGAAATTAATGAACACCATACTGTGCGATGCGGGGACTCGAAACAGACGAGACGAGACGTGAGATACAAACGGTGATTATAATCAGTGTACACAATACGTATGTAAAGGGAAAATGCTCGTGAATCTACGACGGCGGCTTAAAACGCATTGCCAAGAGGAAAACGTGCAACGGGGCTTACCAAAAACAGAAAGAGTTTATGGTCAGCACGCCCGGGGTGGGACCCGGTAGGATGTTACCGGCGGTAGGGCCCTGGATACATCTACCACTCTCTTCTCTCTAGTACCCCGCCTGATGACGGTGTAGGTTGACGAAAAGGAGGAGTACTTCGCCCGCGGGATGGCTCCGCTGACATAAATATGGACGGCAAACGCCCGGAAGCGTCCTACCGTCATATCGATTGACGCCAAGGCGGTGATGTGATACGCCGTGTCCACGGGCGTGGAGGATGTCGAATCCTTAGAAGTTTTATGACCTAGTTCCCTGCAGAGCGTGGACCACGGAGTGTTGAGCACTGAACAATGAGGTTGATCGGGATGAAACACGGTGTAAGCTTACCACATCATAAGATGCTGGAACTTGTGGCCGCGCCTTTCGAGGTCGATACCAAAATCATCCATAATTGCGATGTAATTTCGGAAGTTCTCAGGTGCGGGGAGACGGGCGAACCAACAGCGCTTTTGACACTTCGGGAGGTCGATCCAGCCACACCCTGAGGTCGTTGCGGCCATGATCTCGGAGTGCTTATGAAGGCAGGAAGGAAGTGGCTGGGGTTCGAGTGGAAGAAGACAGGATGTTGGGCAAGTTCAGCCTAGCCCACCCGGTTTAAGTAGGAAACGAGCGAGGGTGGTGCTGGTCGCGCGCGTATAGCATCTAGGTCCATTCCAAGGTGACAATGTCAGCGATGGACCGTTGGGCTAGTTCTAAGCACGACCGTAGTGCAGAAAGTCTGCGATACAACTCTCAGGGCCCAGAGAGCGGCAATCATTAAGTTATCTGTGTGCCTGATTGGCGGAGTGTAGGAAATGGTGATCTTCGCTGCCACAACAGTTTCGCTCATCGCCACGAAGGTGAGCAACGTGTTTCGGGTCACCCTCACTTACACGGAAGGGTGATTGGATAGTAAGGCCATACGAGCAAGAGTCAAAACGCACAAACAGTTAATGAACGATGGGATAGACGAATCGCCTGCCGAAGGCTGGACGTCGGACGATCATGGGTCTGTTGGAGGTGTGACCTTCCAATGTGACCACTCTGCGGTATTACGAACCGCAAGGGAGAGCGCACGAAGTGCGGATGCCAACCGTTAGCCTCTCGCCCTAACGCCAGTCGGTAGGTACGAGCCGAGAAAAAAACGAGAAATCTTTCTCGCAGCGTTATTCAGCCTGCCCCGGGCTCCCTCAGGTTCTCGTGCCTACCGCGTGCAGTGCACGGCCGTCCTGGGCACGTTCGAGGTATTTCTTCAGGAAACCGCTGACCATTCCTCTTCACCCGCCCCTTTTTCACCAGCACGCGTACCATCCCGGAGTCTCGATGGAACCCCTCTCACCCCTTGACTTTTACTTCGCTGGCCCGGACGTGGAGAGCCCGGCTAGATATCGACCTGGGGGATACCATCCGGTACACCTCGGGGACGTCTACTGCCAGAGGTACAAGGTGATCCATAAGCTTGGATTCGGCACCTATTCTACTGTTTGGCTCGCACGCGACCTACAATCAACCGCTCGGACGTGAGTTATTTCTGACGTGAATTCCAGTTTATTATTTCGCGACTATTTATCACAACGAACTCCAGTCACTGACGATCCCTCCATGATGCAGCCGATACGTTTCCCTCAAGTTCGTCGTGGCTGAGCTCACCGGAAGGAACAGCGAGATCAAGATTCATAATCACCTTGCATCCCAATCAGGGACACATCCCGGATCTGCTCACGTCCTCGCCCTCTTGGACCATTTCAGGGTGCAAGGCGTAAACGGAGAACATGACGTATTGGTGTCGCAAGTTGTTGGGCCTCATCTTGAAGCCATGTTCAACGACGACCCAGCCGTAATCCAACAGACGATCAAATCTCTCGCCCATCAAATCGCGCTCGGAACCTCTTTCCTCCATGATTGCGGGGTGATTCACGCAGGTGAGCCAACATATCTGTCATACCATTTGGATAAAAATTCATGGGTGTGACCTAGACCTGCACAAAGGCAACATCGCGCTCGGGATTCCCGACCTCGATGGGGAATCCGAAGAGGGCGCGATGATGACCCTAGGCTTGTTGCGATGCGTACCGGTGTTTACTCGAGACCGGTTGCGTCAGAGCGATTCACTTCCTAAATACCTAGTTATTCCTGGGAGCCTGGTAGAGTATATGGGGCAAGATGACACCCGCATTACGATAATCGACCTGGGAGAAGGTTCGTCGTGGCCTTAATCACATTACCGAGTATTAAGTTCCCGCAGCATTTTTCAGCACCGAAGTACCTCAAAACCTCCACGCTCCGTTGCAAGTTCGGGCACCGGAGATCATGTTCAACCATCTCTCAGCGTTGCTCAGGGTTGAATTTGGGGCGCGGATAGACGTTTGGTCGATAGGGTGTCTGGTACGGCTCCCCAAGATTAACGCGGAGCTATCAGACTGAAATTATGAAAAGATCTATGAACTAGCCACGTCGTGCTCTCTGATAGACAGTGCACGTGACGAAGTGAGAGCACTGCATGAACTGACAACCTTTCTTGGACCTCTTCCTGAGGAATGGATAACCTCGCTAGGTACGGATATTCATCCCTAGAAGGTTCACGTTTTTACTGTGTCCACAGGAACACCGTATTCCAACACCCGTGATACATCTCTTGAACAGAGGGTCCGATCAATCTCAGAGGTTGACGACACACCCGGGTTGACCACGTTACTTCAGTGGATCCTCGTGCTCGACCCACTACAACGACCAGATGTCTCAGGTCTCCTGAACCACCCGTGGTTCGTGGATTCACCGAGTCCGACTACCCCACCTGGATCTGCACCAGAGTGAGATGTGGCCACAGCGCTCACGCTCTACTTTGGAATCTGTCCCTGGCACCTCCCGACACTTGAAGGCCCTTTCTACAATAATTATTACCGTTACCGTTCCCTGTACATGTCACGTAGCTCCCAATTAAATGAGACGAAACGTCGAGGGCTCGCAGTTGGTGAGCAAACGAGAACGGGACGACACATCTATGTCTCATTACAAGATCAACGACTGGGGCAGACGGGAATGAGCGATCGTGGGAAATCTAACCGACGGTATAAGTGATGATGCAATGGAATGTGGAGCCAATCCTCATCCACACCCACGATCTCCATGCAAGCACAGACACCTTCCCAACTCTACCCCCCCTCCTCTTTGCCTTCTACCTTTGAGTTCACCAAGCGAAAGCGTTGGGCCGACTTGCTCATTACAGAATTGACTGAAGCCATCATTCTCATCCTCTCGACCCGGTGCCAGATCCTCTATTGCAGCGCGGCTGTCAGGGAACTTCTCGGGTGGAGGGATGAGGATTTGATTGATACCGAGTTCCTTGACCTAGTGAACGGTACGTGGATATACCCAGTGTCGAGTTTTACCCTGTTGTGGTTCACCACCGGATTGTCTCCCCAGTCGATGACCGCGAGAACTTTAAGAAAAACTTTGAGCAATCCATCAGAGACAACTCCGATATGCAATCGTACATTAGGATGCAAGCAAAGCCCGAAGCTCTATCGTCACCCTCCTCCGCTAGCGTCTCTGAGACCACGCCAGGGCCAACGGAGGTGTTGTTCGAAATCAATGGATATCCTCACTTTATAGAGGGTGACGACTCGTGCAAGTGCTTCTTCGCTACTGCGAAGACGTACCCGAGCAGAAATACAGCGATGTGAGCGCTCCGTCTTGCGATACTCAGGTCCATTGCTTTTACTTACGTGCAACGTTGACCCAAGGCTGAACACGTTCCTCGAACTAAAGATGGAAAATCAACGGTTAAAACATCGCATACATGAGCTCAGGGCCCAGAAGGGGACATTCATGCAAACACCTTCAACCTCAACGGCCTCCACATTGACGGCCTCAACTATGTTATCTAGTTTTGGCGGAAATCCGTCACCCACCACGTCATCCCTCCCAGCGCAGCTCCAGCCCTCCATCGATCCTCCGCCCCAAACGGTTCCGGATCATACAGAATCGATTGCGGTAAACCCAAGTCCCGTTACGCGGAATTTGGATGCTGCTGGTTTCCAGGAAGGTGAACAGGACGAACCGGCCAAGAAAAAAGTAGGTTATCTTCGATGTTCGGACTCGGTTGGCATCATCAACGGATACTAACACTTTGTATTCTAGACCAAGAAACACGTTCCGTCGACATCGCAACGGGTTTGTGTGACGTGTGGGAGGACCGATTCGCCGGAATGGAGAAAGGTTTGTACTCACTCCGAGTCGTTACCTGATTATTGATGGATTTGCCATGTAGGGTCCGCTCGGACCCAAGACGCTTTGCAACGCCTGTGGCTTGCGCTGGGCAAAACAAGCAAGGAGGATTGACGACACGAACGAAGGCGGTGGAGCAAATACCTTTGTTTGAACCGTGTCCCTTACGTCGGGTTGGTAGAAGAGCGTTTGTCTCGCCTGAGGGGCATTAGAGACTCGTATCTCCCTTCCGTAACGCTTTGTTTAATACCGTTTAGAATCTTACTTGTGCGTTAACATCATGTTATCTCATCCGAGCCCAACACCAAGAATACCGTTCACCCTTGCAACACTTGCTCAAGTGGATTTGGATCATCTATCGAACAAGACGAACCGCCTGGGGCCTATCACCGGGACTAGTCTGTCAGGTCGCCCCCAATTTTCTCATCGAGGGCTCTTCAAACGTTCAAAGCGCTGATGGGTAATAAACAAACAACGACAACAAGCCCGGCTGTTACCGCTCAACACGAGACCAGGAACCTATCCTAAGCCATTACGCGTCGTGATCACGCGCCAGCGTGCTTTGGGTTCTTGAAGCACACACTTAGACCACACCTTCGAGCACGACCCGATCGCGGGTTTCTCGGTCGAGATCTAGTCTCGGCGCAACCCCGGGTGCTCAGGCGATGCCTCAACGAGGGGAGTCTCGGCACAAGACTGGATTCGGCGTGGGATCCACCTTGTGAGGAGAGGTCCGATCTTCGATCAACCGGAGGCTACCTCAATGAGGAGAGCAATTGAAAATCATGGGGCCTGGAAGCTGTAGCGAACCTACGGGGTTTGGTACGAACTAGGCTGAGGCCCACCAGGGATCCGTTTCTGATACTAACCTTCTCCGGTTAAAAGCCGCATCGCCGTACGATCCACACATAGGAAGCAACCTAATGGTGGGTTTCCGTTTGTTTCTCCGTTCGCGTTTACTCCCCGCTAGTCGCCAGCACCTCCATGTCCTCGGTGCCGGACGAACTTGTCCATACTTGACATGATATGCATGTCTCCTTTATCTCTCCTTCCTGAATGCACTCTCTGACCCAACTGCGATTAGCACTTCCATCAAGGTACACTGGTTCTGAGGTGAATCTCGGGCCTGACTAGAAAATCCAGATTCGCAGTACTACTCGGTGGCACTTGCGACCGCCCTGTTCTACGATTACTTCCTCACCCTACAGGACGACGTTTGTGTTATATTCGCAGGAGGAGTGTCCCTGCTTACGTCGTCTAGGTGCGGTACGCGTGGAAGGGAAGGAAGTCATGGGGTATGTAATCTGGCAGGTTGGGCCGAACGCTCCATTCACCATATTTCAAGCCTTTGTGATATTCGTTCTCGTGCGCATTACGGCCCCACCTCGAGTTTGGCCAATCTCCGGGTTCATTCCACATGTAGAACAGGTATCTGCCGATGGTATACAAAATATGGGTTATCGTGGGTATGCGATCCGGGTAACATCCAAGACCCACTCACTCAAGAAATTCCACCGCAGCAAACAACTCGTGGGGATACACCTGCGAGGTGAGGGATCCGGCGTTGGTTTGGCTGTTGGTCGATCCACCTGACAGGCATTTGTCCCCACTGTAGATGTGCGTCTGAATGATTCCAGACCAGTAACCGACGGACGCGTAGACCCACTTTCCGCGATCCCCCTAATGCCTACTTTATCGTTCGACTGGTTTGATATCCAACAAGTCCGCATTCATTCAGATTCTTTTCCTCGTTTGGTGCACGCTGGTTGCTCGGATCGTGTTGAACACGAGGCACGAAACGATTTCACGACCGAGGTGTGTTGATCCTCATCCGATCCCCCTTTGTCTCCACGGGGTCACAAAATATACGCTATCACAAGGAAGAACACGGTTATTGCGGGCCTCTTGGTGTGTATAATAGTCCCCCAGTTTGCGTTGGGGATATACCTGTCAATATTGACCGCCAACACTCCACCTATGTCTGTTGGCGTTTGCCCTCTGGACTGTGATTACTAACACCGACGGCCTTTGGCTACTCGAAATCAAGCGCAACGACTTCCTGATGTTCCCCTCACGGCGTATCAAATATGTGTCTTCACTAGGCATCGGATGATAGAAATTGCCTATACAGCCATCTCGCTCTGTTATGGTTCGCTTTTTTTTCTGAAGTGCTCCACCTCAACTTGGGAACATAATGACAGACTTTTTGGCATTTCTGGTGATCGTTATTCTTGCCACCAAGTCTGAGCTCAAGGGCTTCAAGATGCCACGTATCCTTCGGACAATTGTTCGGGATGCAACTGTATACTTTTTGGTTATCTTTACGTCTGACTTTGTGCTTGAGATGACACTGCTATCTCTGTTGTCAGCGATAGGAGTGATACTGAATAATTTCTACCCAAGTATTCAGCTCCTACCGGCTACGTAAGCACTAGGTTTGACACCTATCAATGGACACGCTCATTCTCTTCTCCTGTGTAACATCGATGCTCAGCGGGAACAACGTGTGCGTACCGAGTGCACCCAACGGATGCCCTTTGATATGCTCATGAAAACAATTCTACCCACAGGTTCCTCTCCATAATGGTCGGCCGACTGATTCTTTCTTTAAAGAAAGCAGGAAACACATCAACCGGGCCAGGCCCCGGATGGTCCATTGTAAGTGCAACTCCGAACCCAGAGGACCACACATCCAAATACTCGCATAGCATACAGTTCGCTCGAACGTCCAAACAAGACGCTGCATTACCCATGGAGGAATACATCCGACTAGATGCCGTTCCGTTTCCGATGCGCTGAGTATACTCTTTTCTCACGTCATTCTAACGAGCCCCCATCGTCAAGGAGGGGCTCCGTAGGCTTCCTCTGCTGCTGGGTCGCACACGGGCGGTGGTTGATATAAGTCACTCATCTTACTGCGCTCCGACTTAAGTAGCTGCTTATATATATATACTGCTCGTAGTGTATCAAAATTACCGGCCTTCTCTCGAGATCTCACATTGCGCATTTCACCACCCCCATCACAATACCCTCACGAAAAGGGCACGGCGCGATCTTTGTGCGATTCTATGCGTCAGTAGCTGTTGTTCCTTGGGCTCACTGTTACCCATGTACGTATGGCTCTGACCCTATTCAGTCACCTCCCTTTAATTGAACTACAGTATGACACGGGTCTAACGTGGAAGCAACCAACAAACCCCAACGAAGTCGCGATGCCGGGCTCACATCAAGGAGGGCGTTGGCGACCAGAAATATCTCATTGTTCCTGGGATTTCCAGCAGAGTCCCGGAAGAGAATGAAATAACCATGGAAGGCGGAGACACATTCTCAGGTAATAAACGTTACTCACGGCCCTTTGCGCACCCGCAGTGAATTTCGATCGACGATCGTGCAGCCACGGCCCCCCGGCAGTTTCCGGCACCCTCTCCTTTTAACCAACCGGTCAGTCGCTGTTGTACATATGTTTTGCCAGACGGAGGAACTGTCCCCCATTTCACGAGGTACAGAAGTGCATCTCCGATCTATTTGCAAGCGACAGCAAAAGACAAACGTTCACATCCTCAGACCGGCGTACAACGTGAGGGGAAACGACTATGAGCACGTTCTGGATCTTGGGCCATCGTTCGACCTTTCACGTTTGCAGAAGAACGGATTCGACTCTGCAACAGAGCTTCGACTTGGTCCCAGGGAGGACGAGGACTTGGATTCCATACCTGGAGACGGGCACAATTCTCGGGAACCACCTCGAACGCCTCCTTCGGATGATCTTTCCCCCGGTTCTCCTAGCGACGGCTATGGGCCTCCACCTTGGTCTCAGACCCGCTTCAAGCTCGACTGTCCTTTCCCTATCGGTGTCTCCCCCCTCACCCCTTTCTTTCCTCATTCCGGCGGAGACAACATGCGGTCCAGTGCGTTAGATCTATCACCTCCCCCAGACTCGACGTTGCGTCATGACAATGGCCGCCGCCGGCCCAATTACAACCAACGGAAATCGTGCGAATACTGCCGTTTTCGGAAGAAGAAGTGTTCCGGCGATAATACCTGCGTTCGATGCTTTCGGATCGGTGTTGACTGTGTATACATGCCCGATCTCATTGCGAAACGGATGGCTGAGGGTCTGCTGGGAATCCGTTCCCCATCACCTAGGCCGCGCTTCCCCTGTCCTACTTTCTCGAGCCCAGGAGACAGGAGCCCCACGAAGTCCGGCGCTAGCCAACTTGCTCATAGAGACCCCGCATATCCTCGTGTCACTCCTTCTAGCCCGGATGACGAGACCTCGACACAACCGTCCAGGCGAGGTATGAAGAGAAGGAAAGGAGGCGCGAACGGGAACCTTCGAGCGACGAAACGCCGGAAGAGGCCGCGGGCCGGGAGTGATCCAACTCGGTCTGTGGCCTCTTGCCCCGATCTGCCTATTCCCCGAGGTAATGGCCCAGGCTCTGCTGGTGATCTTGGAGCCCAAAGCATGGAAGAGTTCCATTCAGCTGGTAGAGTGTTTGGTATGGCAGCGGGAGATATGGATATCCGGAATACGGAACTCCGATGCCTCAGCTTCGGTGTACTCGATCGGAGTCTCCGTGTCGTGTCGATTCCTAAACGCTGGGATATCTGTAAACCTCGAGAGGTCCTCGGTGATACTATCGCAGCGCAGCCGGGATATACAACAAACAATGCCCATATACCCCAGCCTACGTCAATCGCAACCTTTGGATGGTTTCCTCACCCCGAAGCTTCTCCAGAAATGGGTCTTACCAGGGTGGAAACCGTTCCCATCTTGAGTTTCAACGCCTCCCCTCTCCTCAAAACCGGACCATCTTTGGAGCCGCTCACGGACGTATCTGTACTATCTTTGCTGTCCCCTTCCTCTCCCCCACTATCGTCAGCCCCGGTCGCGCTACCCGACATCGCAAGCGATCACGATCCTACAGAGCCTTGGACGATTGACGACTGGTTAGCGTGGTACGATTACACCTTTTTTTCTTGCGATAAACATGACACATCCGCGTTTTTAGGGCGCAGAAGGTTTTACCAGCAACCGAACAGGACTTATCCTGCGATACCTACATTTCTGAGCTAACGGACCTTCCGATCAAACGCCTTTTATGACGAACGGAGTCCTCGTTGCAGCCGGGCCCTTATAATGCTTTATAATCTACTAGTACATCGCATCCCTAACCCAGAGGTAGCAGTAATATGGGCAAATGAAATTTATTCGGTTTTAGTTTCGTAATAGCATACCCTTGTTGAGCTTGATACCAGGAGGGAGATCCACCAATGACCCGTCGTCAGTTCTAAACTGATGCCCTTCTCCGAGAGTCGGTATCATGCAAACCAAGTAGATGGTCTGTCGGTTATCTGCACCCAGGGGTACATCCTTGTCCAGTTCAAAATGGGACCAAGCTCGCCAGAAGAGACAAAGAACAATCACAAGGACCGAAAATCCCAGGTCTAGTTTCCACCAGATCAAGAAACACAAGCCAGCGAGGAAGGTGCACATATGAGGAATTGCGTTCTCAGCCCAATATCCGAAACTTGCGATATCTGAGGGAGGCGGAGGCACGAATCCGGAGTTGAAGGCGATAGTGTCCAGATGGGTAGCGGGGGAGAGGAATATACAGCCTCCGACGGCAAAGGTCCAGAAAGGGAAACAGAGGGCCAGAATGAATGCGTGTAACAGGCGTTCGATGATCCAGACAGCGGGTTGGGCGGCACCTTCGATTCTTGTCGAGCTCAGTGCAGGGCTTTGTCGAAATGCCAAGGTGGGACGACAGGGGAGGCGTGGGGTAGGCGTGGCTTCAAGATAGCCGTAGCTTCCCGTGGACGCCTGTGAAAGCAGTTAGCTCAAGAAGTGACACGATTTAGGGGATGTCATAGCAAACCAGAGTAGGAGACGCAGTAGATGGTGATTCCACGATCAAACGGTGGACCGCTTCGGTGGACTTTCTAACCTCATACGAGAACTGTGAACGATATTCAGGAGTCGTGAGCCCCCGGGAAAGACGTGAAAGCTCCAGCATTGAACGGACCGTATCGCTCAAAGTTCTTGGTGTCTCCTCATCGAGAATGTCCTCCCGCACGGCAACTGGCCGACGCTACCTTGCAGTCAGAAGCAATGAAGGGAAATCGTTGCGTTCACCATACCTTCTTGAGTTTCTTTGGGGTCTCGAAAACCGACTTGGCTGCCTCCCTCGCCTTGGACACGGCCCTTGAGAGCGGCCCCTTTCGCGCGTGCTTCTGGAAAGATCGCTGAGATTCAAAGCCACCCGGATACTTCGGCGTTTGGTCGTCTATGACTGGGGAGAAGATGTTGTTGTGGGGTTCTTCGTCGTTTGGAGTCGTGAGGCCGGAAGCGAAGGGAGAGTTGGTCGTAGTTTTGCCGCTGTATGACGATTCGCCAGTCAAAGACGGCTGGTTTTTATCCCTTGAGCCGACTGCTTCACGGAATAAGTCATAGACTCACCAGTCTAGATATGGTGGGCATGACGGATGGAGTTCTAACCGTGAAGTTCGCAGGAGGAGGGAGAGTTATGGAGATCGAGGTCCGAGCCTGAGAAAGTTGATCAGCCAACCCTCATTTAGCCTGGCGATTTCCCGTGAGCAACACC
>Ga0307513_10006020_pt1 | contig 15918 bp, 22 predicted proteins | sample 15_EM_MG_FD_202174 | JGI IMG/M metagenome (GOLD analysis project Ga0307513, IMG submission 202174) | Populus trichocarpa ectomycorrhiza microbial communities from riparian zone in the Pacific Northwest, United States - 15_EM | ecosystem: Host-associated > Plants > Roots > Unclassified | place... | reverse complement strand
CTGAGGGCCCACCAAAAACCATGATGTACGGTCGGGCAGGTCATTACATCGTTCCCAAGCGTTGGACAAAGCCACGGAGGCAGTGCTATACCACGACTAGGCGTAACCGAGGAGAGGCCGAACGATCGGAGGGGGAGAGGGGCGAGCGGAGCCACCGAGCAGAGGGGATGCCAGCCAACGATGATGAGCAGTAGGGTGCCAGCCGGTGAGTAGCAGTAGGGTGCCAGCCGGTGGGGGGTGAGCAGTAGGGTGCCAGCCGGGGAGTTGAAGTAGCAGTAAGGTGCCAGCTTATGGGGCAGTACGGTGCCAGCGGACGGAACCGGGAGGGGGGTAGAGGAGGGATCGCGAGCAGGCTAGCCACAACCGACTAACGGGCCATAGCAAGGGCTTTTGGGGCGACAGCGAAAGCGAGCGGGACCGTGATGTTACTAACCGAAGCTTTCCCCATCAGAGGTACAAGCCCAGCAGAACCGAAGCCTTACTTTGACCGAGAGTCCGACACCGTAACGCCGACCGTGAGCGAAGCGAGAAGCTTTCCGACCGTGCAAAATGCTAAGCGAGGTGCAAAGCAAGTGCGGGGTAAGGGGGAGAACCGAACATCATGAGCGGGAGTCAACGACGAACAGGAACGAGAACCCGATGCAGGGGAGGCCGAGGCCACAGAGGAGGAGGGTAGATGGCTTAACGTCAACTCCTAGGCAGTAGCCATTGTCGGGGAAGAGAGGTGGGTGGGGGATAGTGACGATGATTTCCCGTGGTGTTGAGATTTCAATCGCCAGAGGTGGAGGAGAGATGGTTCGTGTCCTATCTCTTGGTCGTTTTTTTCTTTTTCTTTTTTTCTTTTTGTAATCATGCGTTCATTGTTTTTAGGTACAAAAAGCCTCATGCAGCGCTAGCTATGGAGAAAACAAAACCTATAAATCAAAAACATAAACATAAGAAACTTACGGCACTAGTTAAATATCCACTATTGCGCAGGTTTCTCCTCCACCGGGCCAACGGCCACATATAACAAGGAAAGTACAAACTAACAATTTAGCCGTCTAGAAAGGAAAGCCTACGTAAAACAAAGGGGAGCAATCCCAGCCGCTTTATACCTCAGCCAACGAAAAAACACGAAAGACCGGGGGGGGGCACCCTGGGGGGAGAGAGAGAAAAAACAGGGGAAGAGGGGGGGGTGGTGGGTGGGAACATCGTAGGGGGAAGTCCCGTGGAGGTGACGCCTATGAAGGTGGCGAGTCTTTTTAGCAGAGGTAGGGACGTCCAGAGTGGGGCCTCGGGATCGACGCTGGTAACACCGTGGAGGAGGCGCGACCTGCTGTGCTGTCTCGAAGGGCAGGATAGGATGGCGTGCTCGAAGGTTTCGGGCTCCAAGCCACAGCGGGGACAGGAGGTGTCTGCGTCGGGGGACCTCCAGGTCGGGTGGGCGGCCAGGTAACTTTTCCCACCTCTCATCTGGTGAATCCTCCTGGCGACGAACTTGCCCAAGCCCATGAAGGGCCTCGGAGATAGCGCGTGGGGGTGCAGGTAGTACCCTGGGGTTGGGAAAAGGGAGGCCCACTCCGCGAGGAGTGCCTCTCTTATCATTTTCTTCAGGGCGGAATAGGTGTTGTCCATCAGGGACTGGGGCGGGAGGGAGGGGGCCGCGCAGGCTAAGTGGGAGTTGATCATAGGCATTTTGGACAGCCCGAGGGTGAAAGGTATTGTCCTGTGGGCCACCGCATCCACCGGTAGGTGGTTTCTTATCGGAGGCACGGGGCGAGGCCTTTTCCAGTGTAGGGGGAGGTAGACGGATGATAGGCCTCTGGTGAGGGCCCGCGAGGAGTCAGGGGCACGGTACCCCGAGAGTGAGGGGAAGGAGGGGTGAAGGCGGGCTGTTGCCGGGTTCACCTTGGGGGGGGAACAGACCACCCTGAGCGCCGCCAGCCTTTGCCGGTGGGTGACCAGGAGGGAAATGGGTGGGAGGCACGACTCCACCGAAAGTATCCCGGTGGGCGTAGCTGAGAAGCAGTTTGTGGTCCACCTCTGGACCTTGCGCCAGAACGTATCGAGGCGGGTCGTTGTGCCCACGCTGGGTGTGAACAGATCCGCGCCATAGAGAAGGATAGGGGCAATCAGAGATGTCGCCAGTCTGTGGCATAGGTAGGGGGGGAGTCCCGCACCAGGCGGACTCAGTCTGCGGACGAGGGCGAACGCCCCTTGGGCAAGGGCCAAGCGACGTGAGAAATGTGCAGCAGGGTCAAGAGCCGGAGTGAACCAGTACCCGAGCCACCGGACGGAGTTGCTGGGGCGAAACAATTGCTCTTTGATTTGGATAGGCGAGGCACACTTTGGCGAGTTCCTCTGGCTGGGGGTCCTCCAGTGTATCAGCTCTGTCTTTGCGACCGAAAAGGAGACGCCCAGGCGGGACGCCTTTCTTTCTAGCCTCTCGAAGAGTTGCTGGAGCCTGCGGATGTTGCCACGATAGGATGGGGATGCGACTGTGAGGGCGAAGTCATCCACATACGAGATCATCAGACCCCGCGGGATGCTGAAGTGCAGCGGCGCCACGTATAGGAGGAAGAGGAGCGGGGAGATCGGCGACCCTTGGGGGGCACCTACGTTGACGGGGGCTGGGGTCCCTGGGGCCCCTGGGAAAATCAGGGTGCAGCTTCGTTCCCCTAAGAAGGACGAAACCCAGGAGACCAGATAGGGGGGTATCCCGCCTTCCCTTAGGATACGGGCCAAAGTGTTGTTGTCGACGTTGTCGAACCCTGCCTTTATGTCCAGGAACGGGGAGGAGACCTTGAGACGGGGCCTCTGCAGGGTCCTGACGTCGTTGGTGAGGGTGAGGCATGCGTCGTAGGTGCTGAGTCCAGGGAGCGAGCCGCATTGGTTGGGGTGCAACAGCCCTTTAAGCCTGGCTGCCGCGAGTAGTCGGGCTGCAACAATCCTTTCAAGGATTTTCGAGATTGTGCGGATCAGGACGATTATCCTGAAGGAGGAGGGTGACTCGTAGGAGGGCTTTTCTGGCTTATCAAGTACCACGCCGTTCGAGCTTTTCAGCGACGCAGGGTGATAGCCCAAGAGGACTTGCGGGAAAGAATTTGGAGGAGGATTGACGGGTTGATTTTGTTGACCTGTTTCCAGGTAGAGTATGGAATTCCGTCCGGGCCGGGAGCCGAGGTTGGGGAGCACTTGGAGAGAGCTGTCGCTATCTCGCCTGTCGTCAAGAGGGGTGCCGATTTATGTGCCCTAAGCCTAGGCGGGGGGAGGAAAGGTTCCTTAGGGGGGAAGAAGTGATCCAGGAGGACAGTGTTCATTTGTACCGGAGTTTCAGCCCCTGGGAGGGAGGGGAAGCGCGGCTGCGCACGTCCGTAGGCGAACCTCTTGGCCGTCCAAAGGCTCTGAGGGGTAGCGGTCAACAGAAAGGAGGACCAGTGTTTGTTCTTGGCGGCTTTAATTGCCTTAAAGTACCCCGCCTTGGAGGCGCCGGCAAATTCCCGCATGTGAGGGGTGTCGTGTTTCCTGGCCGCTCTGGCAGCCTTGGGGTACTCACGACGGAGGATAGTCAGGTGGGGGGTCCACCAGGGTTTGGAGTGGTGGGACGGTCTGGATACTGGCGTGTGCTCTTTGAGCAGAGCCACTAGACGATTGAGCGATTCTGACATCCACTCATCTGGTCTCGGAGGGGTGGGGCATGACGGAGCGGCTGGGACCTTGAAGCCTTTAATTATCGGGTCCAGGGTTTCCCAGTCCGTGTCCACCCACCGCGGGCGTGGGGGTTTCTGATTTAGGGAGGGTGCAGCGACAGTGATTGTTATTGGTATGTGGTCTGAACCTGTTGAGGGGAGGGAGGATTCCCAGTTTTTAACCAGGTGGAGGAGGTGGGGGTTTGCGAAGGCGAGGTCTAAGACCGAGGGGCGAGAATTGCGCACCAGGGGGAACCTTGTGTATTCGCCTGGGCGGTTGAGGAGCGCGAAGCCGGACTCCGCTGCCTTCTCAAAATAGGGAGTCGAGGACGAGATCTCCCGTTGCGAGAAGTGCCGAAGCGGGTCCGAGAGGGGGTTGTGGATGTTGAGGTCCCCCACAACTAGCAGGGGGAACCCAAGGTCGGGGAAGAGGACTTCTGGTTGGACAGAATGAACCCTATGGTCGACAGTATTGGTGGAGTAAGCATTAATAACCCTAAAGGAGTGAAAGGCGGTGCCAAAAAGAGGCTCGTTGGAGGAGACGTCGAGGGCGAGGACATCATCCACCCCCTTGAACTTGGGGAGCACCGTGTAGTTGGAAAGAAAAGACATATGAACGTAGGCAGCCACGCGTGGCTTCCTAACCGGGGGAAAGAAGGACTTGAAACCATTGAAAGAGGGAAGGTGCGCCTTGTGAACAGGTGGATCCTGCAAAAGAACTATCGAGGGGTAAGTGGTCCCTTCTCGGAACGACTCAAACAGCGAAAGAAAAACATTCCAGCTCCCAAGGAAGTTATGTTGAACGATGGAAAGAAAAGTATGGGCAGGGGCCGGCCCTTGACCCAGGGGAGGAGGCATGGGTTGATTATTCATTTCCGGGACGAACCCCACGAGTAAACCGTGCTGGGGAAGGGCTCGGCTCCTCCAGGGGGAGAGGACCACCAAAACCGTGAGTAGTGCCGGGACGCGTGGAGGGACCGGCTGGGGGAGGTTGCCTGGGAGTTACGAGGTCCACCTCAAGGGGACCCTTCCCGGTCGGGGGAGTAGTGGGTGTCAGACCCCCATCGACCGCCAAATCCATGGGGTCTTGACCTGTTGGGGCGGGGGCCGGAGAGCCGGTTCTGGAGGGGACAGACGGGGGAGGTCGAGCCGGACATTCTCTGAATGTGGCAGTGTGGTCGTTACCGCAGTTGCAGCAACGGGGGGCGAGGTCGGACAACAGGCCGGGACTGGCTTATTGTTCCCGCTCCTGGGGCAGGTGGGATTCTGACATCTGTGCGCTGCACGAGTATGGTGAAGCACACAAATGGGGCACGTGGGGTGGGTGGCGGGGCATCGTTGATGGGCGTGTCCGTATCTCCAGCAGTTCTTACACTGGGAGGTCTTGGAGGAGGAGAAGGCAAGTTCGACCTTGCGTTTCTGTGAGAGGATGACGACCCCTGAAGTGAGGGCCGAAACGTTGTGGGGGTCGACGGTGATAACCACCGAAGTGGCCTGCTTGGTCTCCCTAGAATCTCGGCTAGGGTTAAGGTACCTGGCTGAGAGAATCGGGGTCGCTTTGTCGTTGAGGATTACTTGCCTGAGATATGGGAAGAGTTCCTCTTCATCTTGAGGAAGGAAGCGTAGTGGGAGGCCGTGAATGGCAAGTTGAACGGCTGTGGGGGCGAGGACTAGGGTGCACCAGGGGTTTTCTCCAACCGGGAAGGACTGGTTGAGGGCCCTGGTGAGGGAGTCAAAATAGGGGGGTAAGAGGCGGCGGGGGTGGCCTTGTCGGTAACGGTCAAGGAGATAGAGCCTCGCGGGTTGACTGTAGCAGAGAACCCCAAAGGGAGGAGGCAGTTTGACTGGCGGAGGACGCGAGCAGCGATGTCGGGAAAGGTTGCGGCGATGGTAAGAGCGTCTGGGTGCGGGGCAGGGGACTGTCGAGGAGCAAAGAAGCGTCGTTGGGCACCTGGGAGGGAGGGAGGCCCCTTTTTAACAGGAGGGGCAGCCGCACTCGCAACAAGTTGTGGGGAAGGAGGCTTCCCAGCTTTGCCTTTGCCTTTGCCGCCCGAGCCTAAGCCAGAGGCAGCTTGCGCGTAGGGGGGGGAGGGGTGAACCTCAGGGTGGAGGTGGCCTGGGGTGAAGGAGTCAAGGTCGTACCTCCCTTCCGGAACTCCCCGGCTTCGTATGAGTGTGGGTAGAGCCTGGCGTACTTCTCGGGGTCACCGAACGCCGTGCCAAGTCTCATATTGTAGAAAGGGATGAGGTATTTAGGGTCGTCAGCCGCGGCTGAGGAAGGTGTGGGTGGTGCACGGGCCTTTTCCTTGCCCTTCTTCGAGGGAGGGGGGACGGCAGTTGGGTGGGGCTGGGGTACTCTCTGTGGTGGGGGGACTACTGCCGGGGGGGCAGGGATGGGGGCTGACACTCGATGTGACAGGTCGCGTATGGATGCCTGGAGATCGGCGATCCCCGGAGCGGTTGGTTGTTCCGGGGCGTGGGGGAGGTTTGCGAGTTGAGAGGAGATGTCATGGAGCTCCTCCCTGAGGTTCTCGTTTTCCTCGGAGATGGTTGCGACCGCCTGGGTTACCCCCCTCAGCTCGTGTGAGACGGTCACCAGGCCCTGTACAAGCTGGGAAAGAAGAACGATCGTGATCGATTCGACGGGGAGGGTGCCGGCCTGCGCATCTATGCTGAGGTCCGGGAAGTCCTGGTTGCTGAGCCTGAGGGCGCTCCTTGCCTGGGCGAGCTGCCTCATCATGAACTCGATGGGATGATCGGTTGAGGGTGTTCCGGAACGCCACGGGAGGGGGGAGTTGAGGGCTGAGAGCCTGCCGAAGGCCTCGTTCCCTGGGGGGAGATTATGGGGGTTCGCCATAGCGACGAGTAGGTGAGGAAAAGTGGGCGAGGGGTTTGATCCGGACGCAAAGCGGGGTAAAGTTGAGATTGTATGTGAAATGTAGGGGGGGGGAAGAAGTTTGCGAGAAGCTTGCCCTATCTCTTGGTTGAAACCAGGCGCCTTATATAGGTATCTTCCCACAACCCTAACCCTGGTGACTCTTTACCTCGCGTAACATAAGTTCTATGACTCATAATGAGTCATAGCGTGAAATGCATCAGATGACGTATATGAGTCTCTGCGCAATATACCGTTAACCAATCAAAATTCATAAAACCGGTCACGTGCTCACATGAGTCACATGCGTGAAACCCATGACTCATAATATCAGTCATGTGCGAAAGTTATTACATCATCTGACATCGCAATCGTGAGTCATGAAAACATTAACCAATCAACATATAACTATGACTCGCAAGTGCGTAGTCATGTGAGACCTATGAGTCAAGTGACATCATAGTGTGAAACCAACATACCTTATGACTTATAAGTATTAGTCATGTGAAATCTGCCTTGCTTAGTCATGATTTGTGACACTTCTGCCTTTTACTGCGCTGCCTGTACCTTGCCTCAAAGCGGGGTGATGGCAAGATTATCTCTTATTCCTGCATTCGTAATACATTCCTGAATGCACAAACATAAAGCCTGTAGCTGAACTAACCTCAAGCTGAAACCAGTCTCTGAAGAGACAATACTGCCTGAATCATTCGTGTAGCTCAGACCACAAACCTATTCCTGCTCAGTTAGACATATACGAGGAGCCACAATGCATACCTGTGACGGCTCACAGCCCACCAGTAAAAATGCAAAACAGGGAGAAAATGTAGGTGTTAACAAACTCGGCAACAGTTGAAGGGATCGTTGACGTTTAATATTTTCCGGGTAGCAGCCTTTGTCAGTGTGTACACGTTGTTAAGGGTATTATTTTATGTCATTGATATCTTTACCAAATGTGATATCCATGCAATAGTCCGTGGTCACTGCTGTCCGGGAACATTGTCGGACTCCGCACAGGAAGTGCCAAGAGTCTCAGACAGGACAGGACTGCTAGCCGTAGTGCGTCTGGGGTGCTTTAAGGGCATGACCGCGGTCTTTGGCCAGGACAGTGGGCCCGACAGGGTGAGATCTCCTACTAGATATCAGAGGGATGCAGTCCAGGGGACGGCTGGCGACAGGTGAAGACGACTGGGGACGGTTCAGTAGGGCTGGGAATACTACCAGTGATCACTCAGTATGGTATATGATTGGTTCGGAGATGCATTATTTCAACTTTGGCAAGGAGTGATGGTCTAAGTGCTCGACTCTAGTCCCCTATAATCCGTTAAGTTCAGTCTTAACGTTCCTGTATATAGTTCGTCCGAGGACCTGAAAAAGGACGGACTAAGGGCTGTAGTCTGTCCCGTCCTCCTCCGAAGACAGACCGACTGGACAACTGAGAATACTGGCCGCCACTGAATTTGGTTGTTCTGCCTGGGGTCCAACAGTTCAGGGAGCTCCATTAATCTAAGTAACGCCAAACCTATCCTTGAAAGGAATATGCTCACAGAACTGATAGGCAGTACCGCTACTGGTTCTCCATTTTGCTTACATCTGAGGATTGATAAAGGATGCTGCACCAGCTACACGACCATAGTTAGCAAAATTAGAAAAGGGTCAGTGGTGAGAGCAGAACAAACTTTACTGTTGTGGCTACTTTGTTTCGCTGCGGCATTTTGGCTGGTTAGCCGCGTGGGCTCCCTCTGAATATGTTGCCCGATAGGGACCTCCTGCTTTTCCAGTAATCGTCATGAGTTTCAAAATCCTGATTGGAGTTGTGAGAGTGCGAGCACCGTGACCACTGGCCTCACATGGCTGTCCAGTGAATACTAGGTAGCTTCCCTGTCGGCTGAGCACTGAATTTAAGTATCTAAAAAGGAGTAGCATGTTGCTTTAAGCTGTGGTAACCAAAATTTGTGAAAGGCAATGCTTTAGGACCAGAAGCAGCCACGGCATCAGTAACAACTGGGGCAACTACCACTGGTCTACTAAGGATGACTACCTACAGTGCTCAATACCACACCCTCGAGGCTGGCGGTACCAATCATGTCAGTTCTAACGTACACAGCGTGTTTGGACATCAGTCAGGACAGGTAGAGGGTTTCTCCTACACCCATGAGAACAAGCAAAAGGGCGTTATCTGAACTGAGCAGACTCTGGTATTAATGGTTTCGCCGGAGACAGACTGTTCACATCACCTTACATAGAACCAGGTCGGAGCACAATAGACAGAAGAGAAAGAAGAAACAATAAAATAGGACACGTCCCAGGGAGTCTTCAGTGGGTGAATAATATCGATGGGGATAAAGAGCTTCTTTGCCGCTCATCTGACTTGTTTCTCTTCCTACACTCAGTCAAGTTGTCAGTGATTCTATGTCAGCTTGCTATTGGAACTGGTAGGGGAAGGAATATAGAGCACAATCTAGATCAGTACTGGCATAAGTCAGGAGTGAAACCGGCGCGAGGTTGAGGAATATCGAAGGAAACAGGTGAAGAGTACTATTAACAAAGCTCGGTTAGCTGGGTCTAGTATTCGGGTTCCAGGTAAGGAAGTATATCGTTAGCTGACAGGGTGTCTATTGTGCTGCTAATAGTTGTAAATCAGCTCCTATGAGGGGCGGAATCCGAGGGGCTGGGGCATTTAATTTGCAAAAATCGTGAGTGGATACTTCGAGCCTCCTTAGTTACAATGATTTTATTCCATTCGGCTACAGTTGCTGCAATGAAAATGGTCTTCTCTTGGCTTTAAAACTGAAGGAAAAGGAATATTTGTATGGGAGAATGGAACGGAACCATCGCACCCAAATTTGAGCAGAGTTGAGGATGGATTGTTGAGTAACTTTGTGTGGTAGATTCTGTGGATGTTGTTTGGGGAATGTGTATCAAGGGTGAATGATAGCAGTAGAGTAGATGGATGGACAATAGTGAAGTTGTCTGTGCGAGGAAAATCAAAGTGTGTGAGGGAGGAAAATGACGTTATGGGTGAGTGGAAGGCGATATCGTGTTGGGAGGCCAAAAGGGTGGAGAGGGAGGTTACATTGTAGGTGAGAGGATGGGGTAGTTGTATGAGAGATGTGGTATGGCATTAAGAGTGGGCCCAGAGGTTGCAACAGGATAACATATCAGATTATCAGATCGTACACGCCGAGATTTATTTTGCAGTACATATAGTCTAGCTGCCTCTCGACCAACCGGTCCAGCGTGTCCTTTTTGCAGTACTACAAATAATGAATGTGTAGTCAGAGTTATCAATCACGCTCTAGTGGTGAACAGTAGAGGGTGTATTCAAGGTTACAGGAATAAAATTAAGTGGGTGGCGATGGGTAGTTGGTTGAAATCACAATTCAGACATGCTTATAAGGTAAAAAAGTGTATCAGTACTTGTGCTTGGTAGAAGAGGTATTAGCCACGCAAACAAAACAAGTGAAAGAAGAAGACGCAATACGACAAGAGGGGAGACTTTGATTAATACACAAGCCATATTTAGTTAGCAATCAAATATCAAGAATGGAAACAAAATGGGTAATATACAATAACACATACCTGAGGACAAAGTGAAAGAGATGAGTGACTATGAGAAAGCAATCTGGTTAATAACCTATTACTATAATCAAAGGAGATGGAAAACAAATATGATTTACAAGTAGGAATGAGAGAAGATTCAAGCAACCAGACTATAAAGAGGAAAGGAGTTCATACTATAAGAGTATTCTGCAGGAGTCTGAGCAATGAAGAATAAGTATAAAGATCAACATATCATGAAAGATGAGAGAGGAGCAAGTAGCCTTACCAGAGGGGGGTTATAGAAGAACTTGAGGATATACTACGTTATCAGTCAGAGTAGGGGTTTGCTCAGAGGGTAGAAGTGTTGGTCCGTCTAATGATGTGACTCTTGAAAGAGCCACATAAAGTTGCCCATGACTGAAGGCAGGGGTGCGCAAATCTACACCAACCTGATCCAGGGACTGACCCTAAGATTTATTAACAGTCATGGCAAAGCATAGACGGACTGGGAACTGAGTACGCTCCAGGATAAAGGGTAGATCCTGCTTGGAGGTGGTAAGCTTGATCCTTGGTAAGAGACGGATCATGCCATCGAACGTTGCACACAGAATGGCAACTTGTAGGCAGGTGCGCCGGATTCCAAGTACCCTCATCCTGGTACCATTGCATCAGCCCTTCCTGCGACTCAGATTTCGGATCAGAATTAGTGGGGCACCAATCGTAAGTCTTAGGCAGGAGGGTGGAATAGATGCCAGAGAAATACTCTGCAAATATTCCACTACAAAGGGCTCAGCAACAGCAGCATCCTCAGGAATATTGATATGGTTAATGGCTTCAAACCTATGCTACACGCCAGGCATCCTTTCCACCAGTACATCATTGAAATCATTGACAGTATCATTACGAAAGGCGAGAATAGCTTTACCTCCAAGAGAGTTGTGAACTGTTACCGCCTCATCCAATAATGACTGTGGATAGAGATGATAACAGAGCTCATCAACTGTGGATACCCGATGAATATAAGCAGGCAGATGAAGATTACCATGATGGAGGGGATTAGTAACCATATTACCAAGAAAGGTAAGAAATACCTGGTTGACCTCACTGGCCATCATACGCATACTTGATTTGAGTTTCAAGATATGCAAATGAGGCCAGATTGAGCAATGTGGAATTGAGGCCAACATAGTGGACTGTCTAGTACCTCAGGGAATGACTGGTAAGATCTGTGCAAAGTCACCACCGAGTACTGTAGGAATCCCACCAAACAACTGCAGGTTACCACTGTTGCAGACATCCTTCAAGGTTCTGTTGACCGCCTCAAAGCAAGCCTTATGCTGAATGGGAACCTCATCCCAGATGATGAGTGAGGTCCTGCGAATCAACCCACGTAAATAGGCGTTTTGGCTGATATTCCACACCGCATTAGAGTCATTTGAAAGCGGGATCTTGAACCTTGAATGTGCTGTCCGGCCCCCGGGTAGCAATTGAGAAGCAATCCCTGAGGATGCTACGCAAACCACAATCTTTCCCTGGGCGCGGAAATGACTGCAGAGACAGTTGTAGAGGAACGTCTTGCCTGTACCTGCTGGGCCATGAAGGAAGAAGGCACCAGCAGGCACTTGCTGCTATGGCTCCTGCTCATGGCTCTCCACCGCTGCAACAATAGCATTGAAGCTGACAACCTGTTCCTCATTCAACTTCTGCTGCATAGAGTCAGACAACACCTGCTCCTGTACCATATCATATTCCAACTCCTCCCTCATACTCGCATTGCCCACTACCCCATTCTCCCTCTGGCTCCAATCCAGTACATGTTGTGGCAGGCCAAACTCTGCCAAGGATCTACCATATTCTTTGAGGAAATTCTGAATATGATAGAGCCCATAGTCATGAGCAAGGCCTGCCCCCATACCAGCCCCTCCAACAGGTACTATTACCCTAACTGTCACGAGCAGGTGGGCCAGATCACAGAAACTCTCTCTAAACTCCTCCCAGATGGCGAGTGGATTGGTGATTGTTGTATGCTGTAGGGCAAGAGAAACAGGTGTCGGAAGGCGCTCCCAGGAATAAACTCTTGTGCATCCATGAAAATAGCAATCCACTCACCATCATCCTCAAGCAGCCTCAAGGCAATGCAGGCGGCCTTAATGGTCTCAGACTGTATACCATCTACCGTCCTCAGGTCTTCAAAGCTCCTGGCACCACGTACAACTGTGAGAAGTAAGCGCAGGTAATAGGGTTCACCCATGAAGGGGCTGGCGGACCACATACGACGAATTGCAAATCGCTGTTTCCTCCGCTTCCATCCCACCTTAGGCACGTAGACAAAGTGCTCAGGAAATTCATGGTACAAATACTGTCTTCCATCTACATTCTCAGAGTTGTACTTAAAAAAGGCCAGAAGTGTACTGGTTGACCTATGGAGACACTCCTGAAGGTCACCAGCACTCTCCTGGTCTGGGAAGTACACGGCCTGCGGGCCGGGAAGATGCAGGGGGGGTGTCGTGACGTCAGGGAGTTCATCATGTGTTGTGAACTCAAACAAGTGCCAAACTACTTCAGTAGGACCAATATAACGAACATGGAGATGACACTTTATCTCATCATGATCTGAGTCCAGGATAGCAGTGGCACGATCCCCACCCTTGTAAATGTACTTATGAATGTACTTGACTCCCTTGACAGACCCGCACACCTCTATATTGATATGGGCTTTATAGCGGAGGGAGCAGTAAGCGCTGTTGGGAACTACTCTCTGATTGTCAATCAGGGCCGAAACATTCCCTCGACTGGTCCTCACTTGCACCGTAAAGGACAGACCTGTATCCCTCCTACGATAGAGAGGATAGCCATCCTTTGTGATAACGGTCTCCTGTTGGAATTTTCGAGGATAGCCCTCACGGCAGGTCTGGGCAGTAAGTGGATTCAAACCCTGCATACACAAAGTATCACCACTCCCACCAGGACAGTGAGAATGCACCATTGTGCTCTGAAGAATTCCACACAACTCCTGACCAATTGCATCTTACTCAGTTGGAATTTCTGCACTGATTAAGCAATCGATATTGGCAGCAGTCCGGAATTCGTGGTCAGTCGTCAGATACTCCAGGAGGTGTAGATGTGGGAGGCCCCGCTTGTGATACTCGATGCTCCAGACACAGCCCCACCAGGTTCCAAAGACTTCCCTCTGGCATATCTGGTCCAGATGATCACGTACCTTGAGATTGAATACATGTGCCAGCAGATCAGGTCTGTGTGCTGCTGTCTGATATGGCAGCGCTGCCCCCACTCTGTGTGCTCTCCTTGCAGTTCTGAGGTTGTTCTAAATAATATCAATCTTGGTCCGTCTTTTTTGATTTATTTCATAGCAATAGGAAAAGGAGCAAGACACACCAAGCACACCCGACATGTACGACGTAAACTTCCACAACGATCAGTGTCAAAATCTCCACCATTTTTTCCCTCCTGCAGCGGCCACATTTTGCCATGGTAAAGGCAATCAGGCTTGCTGGAGGGAATTATGGATAGGTGCTATTTGTGTTCCAGGGAGGATTTGGGCAAGCAGAACCCCAGTGGTAAATAGTGGATGGTTGTATGTTGTGAAGAATGACGAGGGAGTGTGGAGAGTGGAAATGGTTCGTGTGGAGAAAGGAGAGGTAAGAGGGGGGAAATAAGGAGTGAAAAGATTTTCGCATTTTCCTTGGCATCTTAGCATTTTGAGCCTCATTCCAAGTCGTGATCACATATACGCTGTATGGTACACACCATCACGGAACCGGAATCCAGACATGAGTGATATTTCATGATGCGTACCTTTTAGATCACTCAAATATAACATTAAGATAAAACTGCCCAGTACATATATGACTAGAAGCCCCTCGACCGACCGGTCAAGCGCACTCCTTTTGATGTAGTATAGATAAAGCATGTATACTCAGATATTTCTATACCTTGGCACACTTGTACCTCAGATGGTAAACTAAAGATCCCACAAATAAAATTGGCTAATTAGTTATTGGCAGCAAATTGAACTCACAATCCACGCATATTAATTAGTCAAAAAATGTAAAGTACTTTTGCTTTATTCCAAAATTATATAACAAGAGTAATGGAGACAGCAGGAAGAAGAAACCAGAACACAAGCGGAGAGACTTGAATCAATACACGCAAGGTAAACAGTTAGTTATTTAATATTGAGAATTGATAAAGAGTTTGGTAAACAAAAAGACATACCTGGCCACAAAGCGAAAGAGAAGAGAAACTATGGTGAAGCAACATGGTTAATGACCTATTATGCTAATCAAGTAAGATAGAAAACCAACAGGACTTACTTGTAGGAATAATAGGAGATTCAAGCAACAAGACTGGAAGGAGGAAAGGAGTTCACTGTATAAGAGAGTTCTGTAGGAGTCTGAGAAATAAACAATAAGTATGAAGACCAATATATAACAAAATAGAAGCGAGGAGAAAGTAAACTTACAAGAGGGGAGTTCCAAAAGAACTTAAGGATATACTACGTTATCCGTCTGAGTAGGGGTTTGCTCCGAGGGTAGAAGTGTTAGTCCGTCTAATGATGTGACTCTTGAAAGAGCCACATAAAGTTGCCCATGACTGAAGGCAGGGGTGCCTAAATCTACACCAACTTGATTGAGGGACTGACCCTGAGATTTATTAACAGTCATGGCAAAGGATAGACGGACTGGGAATTGAGTACGCTCCAGGACAAAGGGTAGATCCTCATCTGAGGTGGTAAGCTTGATCCATGGTAAAAGACGGATCATGCCCGCAAATGTTCCACCCAGAATGGCAACCTGTAAACAGGTGCGCCGGATTCCAAGTACCCTCATCCTGGTACCATTGCATAAGGCCTCCCTGGGACTCAGATTTCGGATCAGAATTAGTGGGGCACCGATCTTAAGTCTTAGGCAGGAGGGTGGAATAGAAGCTAGGGAAATACTCTGCAAATATTCCACAGCAAAGGGCTCAGCAACAGCAGCATCCTCAGGTACATTCACATGGTTGATAGCTTCAAACCTATGCTCCACACCAGGCATCCTTTCTACCAGTACATCATTGTAATCATTGACAGTATCATTGCGAAAGGCTAGAATAGCTCTTCCTGCAAGAGAGTTGTGAACTGTTACTGCCTCATCCAATAATGACTGTGGATACAGATGATGACAGAGATCATCAACTGTGGATACCCGATGAATATAAGCAGGCAGATAAAGCTTACCATGATAGAGGGGATTTGTAACCATATCACGAAGAAAGGTGAGATACACCTGGTTGGCCTCACTGGCCATCATACGCATACTGGTTTTGAGTTTCAAGATATGCAAATGCGGCCAGACTGAGCAATGTTGAATTGAGGCCAACACAAGTGGACTGTCTAGTACCGCGGCGAATGACTGGCAAGATCTGTGCAAAGTCGCCACCCAGTACTGTAGAAATCCCACCAAACAACTGCTGGTTACCCCTGTTGCAGACATCATTCAGAGTTCTGTTGACCGCCTCGAAGCACGCCTTATGCTGCATGGGAACCTCATCCCAGATGATGAGTGAGGTCCTGCGAATCAACCCACCCAGATAGGAGTTGCGCGTGATATTGCACACAGGATTAGAGTCATTCGAAAGGGGGATCTTGAACCATGAATAAGCTATCCGGCCCCCGGGCAGCAATTGAGCAGCAATTCCTCAGGATGCTACGCAAAGCACAATCTTGCCCTGGGCCCGGAAATGACTGCAGAGACAGTTGTAGAGGAAGGTCTTGCCTGTACCTGCTGGGCCATGAAGGAAGAAGGCACCAGAGGGCTCTTGCTGCTG
>Ga0307513_10006019_pt1 | contig 15920 bp, 17 predicted proteins | sample 15_EM_MG_FD_202174 | JGI IMG/M metagenome (GOLD analysis project Ga0307513, IMG submission 202174) | Populus trichocarpa ectomycorrhiza microbial communities from riparian zone in the Pacific Northwest, United States - 15_EM | ecosystem: Host-associated > Plants > Roots > Unclassified | place... | reverse complement strand
TGGACCAGAATAGACAATCGCTCTTCTTCTCTCTTCTCCCACCAGCAACGCACCCAAACCTCTCCTAAAGGTAAGACTTAGAGTACCTTGTGGTAGTTTAGAATATACCACCGCACCTGCTCAACAGAAATGACGGACGATCCTTCACTGTCAATGGGTCTGTGAGATACATCACAGGAGTTGCATCCTGGATTCAATTCATACCGAGTGGAAGTTTCACATTGTGCGAGACGAACGTGGAGGTCTGCGAAGGATGTGGTGGCTGTGAAACACCATGAAACTATGGCCAGGTTGGATGTGTCAGTAGAGATGGCATTGAGGAGTGGAACGAGCTCCAACCAAACACGTTCCATGTGGTAGCGGACTTGCTGAGTGTCCGGCTGTCCAAGATTCACGACGTCCCGAGCAGCGGTGTACCCATTCTGTAAAATCAGGTGCGCCTGTAATACGTCAGCCTCGAGTGGGTGAGGTGGCAGTGGGAGGGTAGAGGGAAGGGCCATGCCGCCGATCACCGTAACGACCATCCATCTCGCAATGACTATAAAGGCTGGCGGCCCACCCTACTACCCTCACGAAGCTTGCGGCCATGGCCACACCCCCTGCCGACCCTGTCAGGTCATTGGAGTTCTACTATAATGACGGAAACATTGTTTTCCAGGTGCGCACTCTTCCCTTTCTCTCCGCAGGGCCATGCTAACGCCAATTCCCCCGTAGGTTTCGAACGTTCTTTATTGGCTCCACAGGTCAATTCTGACATCAAGGCTCGAGTTGTTTGGCGGGATGTTCCAGCTAGAGAACTCCCAGTCCAAACTCAACGAAGGAGTTGACGATTCTCATCCCATTCAACTCGAGAGTGGTGTCACCACCCATGAAGATTTCGAAGCATTGTTGAAACACATCTATGGACCGTGAGTTGTCTGAACTATAGTAATCACGATCTCTTGACCGAATGGACCCGTTGCTAGATGGGATGCACCGCCATATCCAGTCCCATTTTTGCTTTCCGTGCTCAAGATGTCCACGAAGTGGGGGCTACCAGATGGGCGGGAGCGCGCAATCTATTACCTCGAACAAGCTGGCTCCAAGTTTCCGAACCTACTCAAATTCCATGCCGCAGTCAAGTATGACGTTCCGCAATGGGTTCGCCCAACCTTTGACCTCCTCGTTAGCAATGACTGGACCCTTGGTCATATGACAACCCTTGCTTCCTACGACCTATGTCCAGACCTTATCGATCTTGTCGTGAAGACTCGGGACATAATTTCTCGTGAACAACGTCGGCTTGCTACGATCCCCCCCCCAGTTCAGCACCACCCCACGTGCCGGTCCGATCAACAGGAGCGGTGCGAATCGGCATGGGGCGCCGTTTGGATTTTGAATATTGGTCGTCAGGTTATTCACGTTGATCCCCTCTTCCGCTTGGAATCATACAGAGCATCCGAGGCCATCCAGGCATTGGATATCCCTGCCATGTCTCACGGGTGTCTCAAGCTTACCGTAGAGGATGTTATTAGTCAGGACGGGTTCGATTATATCTACAAAGTATGTAGCGCTGCAGTGGCGCGACTCAACCTGTAGCAGCTAAAGTTGTGTTCTGCGTGATGGCAATCTATTTCGTGCGATGAACCTGAGAGGTGCGCGATGTCATTGAGGAATTTGTGCGATGTCGCCAACGGTTCTGTGCGATGCTGTCGGCGAGTTAGCGCGATGCGACGGCATGGGGAGATTTGCGATAGAAATCTTTTTTGGGCACTTTGAACGGCATATGCCTCAAGTTGTCTCACCCCCTCTGCCCCACAGGAAGCGGTGTTTGACCTTGATCAAGACGACCAACCCGACGCCGCAGAGGAGGCTGCACCCCGCGCGATCGATCTGGTCCCCGAGAGAGGCGGCCGATCTCCGGTCCGCCGATGTTATCGCGTTCTTGGCGGGACACACCGTTCCAAGGGAAGGCCACTCGCCATTTCGAGACGGCCCTCGGAACTGTGCTATCCTCTTTCTGCTGGGATGATCCACTGACGCGGGTCCATCGCCCTCTCGCCCATAGGCTGTTTTTAGGTGGAAACAGGTTCGACAACGCACACCCTCACATTGAACGAGCCAATTCACACGCAGGAAACGACGCGTACTACCTGGGCCACGCGATGGAGCTGCAGGCTGGGCTTTATATCGAGGTCGTCGGTTTGAGGAAGCAAGACGCCCTACGACGCTGACGTTTGTGGGCTGCGGAGGACGTGGAGGACTGTAGAAAGCTCGTCCGGCGGATCAATGGGGAAATGAACAATAGCAAGCTCATGCGGACGGTGTTATTTTCTGCGCGTGACAACTCTTCTTTCCAACCCTGGGGGGTACGCGGTAGCTTTCACAATTGCGTCGAGCTCTCCAGATACGTCCTCCCGCGGGTCACCGACAACCCATCCTCTCGTTCCGTCTGCCGCGATGACCTCCAATACGACTATTAGATCTGACCCTTCTATTGACCTCTTCACATACACCGTTTCACACCCGTATCCCGCTGCTTGTCGTCGATCTACATCCTCGGTCGTCCGTTTCACCGTCCCCCCAGCATCATGTTTGTCTTGCATCTGTGTATCCCATATACTGCCTGTGGCATTCAACGGTCTGGTTTAGCAATACCATAATTTACGGGCTGCTCACCTTGACCGCTACGCTGCAGATACTTGTTGCCGCCTGAAGACAACAGATCCTGATGCAAAGCCAGGTTTACCGGGCTTAGGGATGCTCAACCCCGCTAAATTGATTAGTGGTTCGTCGGCGTCGCCTAACGTCCCCCACGAAGAGCGTGCCTCAAGGTGCAATTAAGCCCTCAGACCATCTCCGTTGATCCAACTAACTCAGAGGCCCTGAGGGTGCAATGATTCGGCCGCCTCATTGTCGACTGTTCGGGGAACGAGGGTAGCGGCGAAATCGGGAGATGTAGGGTCCCGGAGATGATATAATCGGCAAGAGTAAAATACAACAAAGCAGCTATAGCAGGGAGAAAAGATAAAATGTGTACTCAATAACACGCCTCAAAATCTCATAGATTGACCCATCACCCAGAATTCGTCCTCTCCCGCTGTCACGAATAGGCTCAAGAGACTACCACGAAGACTTCCTTCGTGTCAATGGTGTGATATTCTTAAGCGGAGTTGGAGTGCTCGGATTCGGAGTATGATCTTCGCCTGGTTCCGGACTATCCTACATCTTCTCCATCTTGTCATCAGGTTTGATCTCGGTAGGTCTCGTCTACCGTGACGCACACGCCACGCCGCCAACCCAAGCGAGCACCCCAACTCAACGTCCCTAACCTTCTTCCCATCCACGGTTCAGTCTAAGGGCCAGCGACTTCCAACGCTCGTCGGAGTGGCTGCCGGTTCTGGAATTCTCGCCATTGGGCTTGAAGTCCCCGGCAGTCTTGGGGAACTTCCCCAGCAGCACGGCGAACCTCAGGGGGTTTATCGGGCTCCCAGGAGGGTCTACCCTGTAAGGAATCGAAGAGGATGTAGACACCTTTTTGGCTGTGAGAATGTCCGATACGCTTTCCGACGAAGGCGGACCGAGTGGAACACCAGTGGACATCAAGTGGTCACGGTCCTTCGCCACCATCTGCGGGGGGTGCTGAGGATGGGCGGGATCTTAAACCCTGACCTCTTTACATGACGCTTCCTCACTATGCTTGACCCTATACCTCTCCCGGTTCAGTTGCAACTGAGCGAGGTACTACATCCACCCCCCACCATTCTACCCTCATTCGCTCCACGTTTGCAACCTCGAGCGACACGGTGCATCTGATTTCCATCGTGAGTATCTCGGCAGCTATCGATGGAACTGGATTTACCTGGAGGAGGTTCAGGCTTCGCATTGTCCCGCACCGCGATCATGTTAGTGAGAAATCGTCAATCGACGAGAGACACTGAGATGGGGTTAGATGGGACCATAAGTCGACGGCATCGGGACGTGGGTTGCGCACCTGCAGCTAATTTGATACATCTCTGGCTGGTGCAAAATGTGACCTTCCCGACCCACTTCTCAAGAACGCCACTGGATGGCACGAGATCTGCACAAAGTGAGAGGATTGGCCGCCAGGATTGATCGTTGTCATCCTGCCCGCAATATAACTTCTTGCGAGTTAAAATACGCTTGAAAGTTTCGCCTGGGGGAAGTGTCCGTTAGGATGAATATGACACGGAGCTGTGGGTGAAACTCGCACGCCGTCAAGCACGTCACCTAAGACCAGAATCGGATGACGGGGGCGGGGCTGAGATGCCAGAGAGGGTCAAGAGGTTGTCGAGGGCTGTCGAGGGTAGCGTTGTATCCTTCGGGGTTGGAGACGGAGGAGAATCAGGGAAGAACAACTGTAATGGAGTCGTCGTCGACCATTCCACCATCTCAAAAATGTGTCTTCTGGATTCGAATGCTGGCAGGGTATGGATAGCGTCGCCGTGGCCCATGACAAGGGGGGGTTGGTTCGAGCGGGGATGATGGAGGACCGGCTTCGCGGGTGTCACGGGAGGTTTCTTCGTCCCTCGAGAAATCTCCTTCATTAGTTGTGGGGCCGCTCCGCCTGGGCTCTAGAAGGGTTGAACGAGGACGGAGAGATGGTCATGAGCGGTCTCGGGACGGCGCCATTTCCTGGTTATCGGCGCGACGATGAGCGATCGTGAGAAGCGCTATCGGAACGACCCAATACAAACATTTTGCCGCGCTCGTGCTCCTTGTTCCGCCCAAGTTGCGCGCGCCCAAGTGGATACGGAGTATGTAGCAGGTGCGTCTCCGCCGTGTCGTCATTATTTTATGGAAACTTGATCGAACCCTGAAGGAACCATAAATCTGTAACTCTTGTCTCTTATACCATTAGCCCTCGTACAATCTCTGTTATGGGCTACGTCTTCTGCAGCACAACCTGGGATTATCTTACGAGGAAATATGATCCTGCTGTACATGGAACTCGTCAAACGACGGGCATTGCTTCGCCTTAGAAGCCAATTTTCTACGGGCTGGACCCCAGTCGATAGCCCATTCCAAAACCTGCCACATGCCTTCGACCGTACACTACCGAAACCCGTAGTTTTCCTCGTGCGAAAGGCCGCGAGACTGCGGTCAGATCGAAGATCTTTCCGAGATTCGAGGTTAGTGCCCTCGCGCCGTATCCAAGAGATAAACGGACGACGCTGGCATGTCAGTCCGTCGGTAACACGCGCGATCGAAGGACTTTCCAAGTTGGTGTGCTTTCCGCCCGCAGTGAATTTCAAACGTTACACAACTGATCGCGGATATATTCAAACGTCCAAACCCTGTCGTTCAAGCACCCGAGGCGCTGACTCCGACCCATTGACAAGCTTCATTGAATGGCGGTGGCTGAGAATGCGGGAGATCCTTCGAAAGGGCTGATTCCGCTGAAAGCTAACCGTACATGGCATGTATCGAGCGGCGGCATCAACGAAAGTCCGGGCGCGTGAAGTCAGCTGCGCACGTCAGGTCACATCGTACATAGGGTGTGAGTGATGCACGGAAAGAATACCTGAGAGCGCAAAACTGATGGGGGCATCTACTTCAGCCAGACTAGAATCGCAAATTAGATGCAAATTAATCTAAGAGAGCCTGCGACAATTAGTTTCACGTACATGCGTGCGAATCTAGAGTACGACCGGAGCGCTTAACCAAACTTATCTACACTTACATACAGACACAGGGGATTCGAGGGGGAAAGATCGCTAGAACTAGTGCGCCTGCTGTGGTCAACGATCCGGAGACAATCGAACTACAGCATTGGCAAGCTCTATATCTTCGTTCGGTACCGCGGAAGTTAACGAGATTTCGTGTAATCCGTCAGGCACCCGTGGTGTGAGAGTTCCATTACCCCTTGACTCTCCTTGGCGTAGGTTGGTCATAGTTTCGAGAGACCATAGGACCCTCGGCCCTTCGGCGGCTTTCTTTAAGGAGAGCATCAGGCGTGTCGCCATAACCGGGACGAAAATCGTGTTCGTTCTGTGGAATGCAAGTCGACATCAGCGTCGGTCACCCAATCGTCGCTTTGGCGCCAAGGAGAAGAGAAACTTACGTCCCGGGAAAGAGCTGAATTTCTTCCTGAACACACGCATGCGATTAGTACAACACGATCGACCCTTGGGTGTAACCTGCGTCACGCACCGGGGCGACAAACATGAACAGTTGGGACAGAAAATGAACGAAAAAAATGAACATGAAGTATGTCGTTGCATCTCGCAGAATAGCATCCAAGAGGCTCGGTACTTTCGGATGCCTCTTCATCCCTTGTTTCTTGGCTGCGACAAAAATGATAAAAAAAGCAAGGACATCTATGATCCCACGAAGTAAGGAAGTGTGGAGTACGAGGCACATCAGAATTCCAGAAGTGAGGTCACGTTGGAGGGTGAGAGCGCACCAAAGCAGATCGATAGACTGTAGTAAATTAACTCTCCAAGTTTCCACCGCTTGTAAATGCAAACCTCGAACGCGTCCAAGTTTATCTCCGGCAACGGTTGCACTAAAGGCCTCAATGGACCACCCACGGACGAACAAACGGTTGAGAAACTTACAAGGACGCAACGCAATCCAGACAACGGAGAAAACTCCAAAACAGAACTGCATAGAAATCAGAAGGCCAAGTGCGCCACCAACTAACTTGTTCTTCCTTGTCAGGGCGTATATCCTATTGCCAAGCCACCGCACCCAATCTCAGTATGAATTCTCTTCAATCCGGAGGGGATCGTCCTACCTTAACGCAACCGCTATTTGGGCGAGAATGGTAATGGTGTTCGAATGAAAGGTTGGTAACCACTTAGTGTATTGGCAACTGTCAAACTATTAAATAGGGTAAGGGTCGACAGCGGGGGCGTAAACGCACAACTGCAGGAGGACTCGTCAATCTGGTATCGCGGTGGCGCCGTGGACAGAGGCTTACAGGTTTTTTGTAATGGAACATTGTGGTATGGACCCAGATAAGGTGCAACACGGGGGTATACCTATTCTGCAGCACAGTCAAGCCCGTCACAAGTTCAGGTATCTCCGGATGTCGTACAGCAATGAACAACGCGAATACTGTAGAGCAACCATATGAGTTATAGGATATTTGAATGAGGGAGGTAGGCTCACTCCAGGATCTCCTCCCATGCCAGGCGTATTTTATCTGTGCGACAGTCAGCACCGGATACCCCGACCAAAAGATAGAAGAGCGACGAACCTCATCTCCAAGGGTTAAAATGTAGTCATATATCCACAGACATTGTATAGAAACCATGAGTAACTGCGTGATTGTGGACGGATTAAACTTCGCTTTCTCCGGGGATCGGAGGGAAAATACCTTGAACGCGAATCTAGAGAGGTTCACTGAATTGAGGATTTACAGTATCATGCGAGACAAAAGGAAAACGCGCACAGCTGCTCTCCGGCCTGGACAAACGCCGCAGAATCCGTTCCATCCATCTAAGTCGGTCAACCTTCGTAAATATTGAAGTCGTCGAGAAGCAGGAAAGTCCTACCTGGATAGGATAAGGGAGAAAGTGTGAACCGTCGGGCAGTCCGCGTGTGCAGCCTGCGGGGCAAGGCGGGGCGAAAGGAACGAGGGAAAAATTGCGATGGGAGATGACGCATCCGCCTGTTATGGGATTTGGAAGTAGGAGGGATTGGATCGATTGAATGCTTGTGTCGATCATCCAGTGCAGGTGTGACCAGGCACCCACTAGAATCCGCGGCTCACCCCCATCGTTACAAGAAAATCCCGCCCATGTAGTCACATTGGGTACCGGTCATTCATGGTCTGGGAAGTAAGCTTGTAACACGCGCGCTAACTGTCGGAGGATATACCGTGACTCCGGCGGGAGAACCACGAATAAGGGGGAGCGGGACTCCTGTGCACCTCCCAAGTGAATAGAATGCAAGGCGCGCCTGGGATTCACGGAAACAGCGCGTCTACCACGGTGAAGTTGGGTCGCGGGGGCCGGATGCACGAACTAATAACTCTATGGTATGTAGCGTTTTTGTTCGTTGCTTGAGTTGGGGAGACCTTACCACTTTTGTGTCTGGCTCTCTCCCACGGCCCACCTATTATGGCCAAGCCCGTCACCGTTGCTCGTTTTCTTCCATAAATACCCCCTTGCAGAGGGACCTTCCCGCAGATGGAAGAGATGGTGCCGAAGAATGAGCCGATCGCTACTGCCTACGGCCGCATATTCTTTCCGTCAACGGAGCGGTGCGCCTCCCGTGAGCATTCCGAGACGCGTGTAGCGCAATCTGGCCAGCCCCAAGTCAAGTCGGAGATTCGGGAGTAATGAGCGGCGTGGGGTTGCGGGCAGATCCGCAGATCCGCAAAAGTCACAGGCGAGAGGAGATAGATGAATAGTGGGAGTGTGATACCAACGGGCGGTTGTTGGACTGGAAGGAGGGAGACCAAGATGATTTCCGGTTCCCCCGCACCGGAAGGTGCCGATGTGATCCTGGGTGGACCACCCCTGCTCGACCAAATCCTCATTTTCCGTGTCTGCGATTCGCCTCCATACAACCTGCTGAAGTACACCAACCGCCCTTCTTAACGTGTGTGTGCAACGCGCACGGACGATGAGGATATTCTGAAACATCGCTCACTGTGTGTACCCCGAGTCCAGGACCCCCTAAACTTGTCGTCCACTCGATTTATTTTACCGTAACTCTCGGGATTTTTCTGAGGTGGGATTAAACTTCGCTGAGCCCAATGCAACAGAACTGTGGCTTTTCCAACGGAATCTTACTCAGTTGTGGGTCCCACGGTCAAAACAATGCCAACACACCATAAGCGCTCGCGCTGACACAGTAGCCCAACCGTGGACGAAATCCCGACGTCTCAACCATTTTGAACAAGACGACAGGCCCCCTTCGTTTCCTGCTACATCTCACGGACGACGCCAATACGATGTCTACTGTTCTTCGGAAACGGCCCCCATCAAGCGGCGGGACGAAAACTGAGCCTTCTTGTGAGATATCTCGCCGGCGGTTCCACCCATTCGAACCAACTGACGACCCGCAGCCAAGAAACAACGGTTCATCGATGTCGTCAAGACATTGCTAGACATCGCAAAGGAATCGTCTGATGCATTTCCGCCTCTCAAGTCGTGTTTAGGTGGCATCAACGCGTTGATCAAGCACTACGAGGTGCGTCGGTATAAACTAACCCTCAATTCCACTAACAATTGTCAACTAGCAATATACCGATGTGAAAGACAAGCTTGGTGATCTTCTCCCATGGGTGGATAAGTTGCTGGTAACCTTAGGGAAGGTGAACCCCGATGACGATCGCGATGAGGTCGAGAGACGATCACAACTGGCAAAGTTTGTATCGTGTCTGGAATTTCTTGTCCACTCAAAACTGATCCTCTATGATAGATCGTTGGAAGAAATTGGGGCACGGTCTCTGGCATTGTCAGAGAAGGGGAAGGTCGCTCGGGTCCTCGATAAGACGCAAGATTCGGGGGAAGTCATCAAACTCATAGAAAAGTTGAGGCAAGCTATCCTCATCTATCAGGTCGGTGTCAGATACTATCAGCGTTGGAAGTTATTTACATGTGGACAGATGTCACAACAACAGTCAATATACAACCAAGTCGTTCACTTGACCGTGAGTTTCTACCCCCCACCTCCGACTCCGAGACTAAGCCGACGGCTTGTCGTTTTCAGTCATCCTTCGATGCGCTTTTGAAACTCCGTCAGGTAGGAGATAGTATACACCTCCATAGATGCCCAATAACCCGTTTCTAGAAATCGCCGGTCAATAAGAAGATAGAGTCTGTCCGTGCACGGTTAGATCGGTTTGGAGCCGAGGAGAATATCACGAGGAATCCCGATGAGTTTAGGCGACGGAAAGCTTTGTTCGAGTGCGTATTATCCATCCGTAATTAACCACTCTCCATGTTAAACCGGTTGTAGAGCTCTCGAGGGAATTAAGGACAAGTTGCGACATCTGTCCGAACCCTCCGATACCAATGACCACGCGGAGAGGGAACGAAACATTATCGCCGTATGCGATCTTGCGGACGACTTGAGGGATGTCGTCGTCGATTACCAGGTTAGTACCGGTATCAAAAAACGCACACAGGATAGTTCACTCACGCGGCCCATAGCTCTCGCAGCAGAAGGCAATCTACAACCAGAACTGTACATTGATTGTAAGTCACAGGACCCACGTTTCGACAAAGCATTGGATATTGATCGACCTTTGCAGGATGCAGGTCAGGCATAGTTCTACTCCTTGTAGGCGTAGGCTCATGATTCAATAGCCGAGCTGTTGGTGCTGAACAGCTGCCGACATACCGCAGCAGCAGAGTTTCGACATGGCGATCGCCGGGGCTGCCTTAAAGGGACCCGGGATGCCGTCTTAGACGAGATAGAGTCGTGGTCCAGAGACTTCAACATGTCCCCCGTCTACTGGCTGAACGGACTCGCCGGGACTGGAAAATCCACAATCACCCAAACCATCGCAGAGCGCCTCTTCGTTGATGGGAGACTGGGAGCGTCCTTCTTCTGTTCGCGCGATTTCGAAGACCACAGGGACCTCCGCTACATCCTCCCCACTCTCGCTATCCAACTCGCTTACAGGCACCCGGAATTTCGTTCAACCCTCGTCCCACTCCTCCGATCGAATCCAGGCATTGTACACGAGTCGCTCTACAACCAGATGGAGACATTGATTGTCGGACCCCTCAGTTCGTCGGACATCTCAACAGTCATCGTCATCGACGCGTTGGACGAGTGCGTGGATGAAGACCCGCAGTCCGCCATCCTCTCCGTCATGGGTCGATTAGTCGAAGGGATTCCGAACGTTAAATTCCTCATTACCGGTCGGCCAGAACCCCGTATCCAATCGGGTTTCCGCCTTGGACTCCTCCGCCCCTTGACTGATGTCTTTGTCCTCCATGAGGTAGAGCCTTCTGTCGTCAACGCGGATATCCGACTCTTCTTGGAACGCGGGTTACACGACCTCGCAAAGAGACAAGGGATCGAGCAAGAAGGTTGGCCGACGGACGAGCACATCGATCTCTTGTGTGAGAGAGCAGCTGGCCTCTTCGTCTACGCCGCCGCAACCCTCAAATTTTTGGACCACTCGTTCACCCCACCGAACGAGCAACTCGACATCATCGTAGGAGCCCCAGGGAGCACTACCTATGAAGGGAAGGCCAAATTACGGCCTGGCACAACCCTTGATCTACTATACCTTTCGTGTTTTCAAAACGCCTTCAATAGGACAAGTACCGGAGATGATGAAAAAGTGCGTTTGGTTATCGGCGCAGTTATCCTGGCCACGAACCCCCTTCCACCTTCCGCGATTGCTGCCCTGGTAAATTTTGGGAAACAACAAGTCATGAACCTACTTCGGTTAATCCAGTCCCTCCTCAAGCTCTCCGAAGATCCCGATTCTCCCGTCCTTCCATTCCACAAGTCATTTCCTGACTTCATCTTGGATATACATCGCTGTTCTGATCAAAGATTCCATATCCCTCCCCCGACCGGACATCTCAAACTCGCATCAAACTGCCTCACACTGATGAACAAGAGTTTGGAACAGAACCTTTTATCGCTCCCCAACTATGCATTGAATTCAGAGATCGAGGATCTACGGACAAGGATTGATAATCGGATCAGCCTTGCACTACGTTATGCCTGTAAATCCTGGCACAACCACCTCACTGAGGTGAGGGAGGACATTAAAGATGTTATTCCCGCTCTACGAAGCTTCCTGCGGGAGGGGTTTCTGGCATGGTTAGAAGTGCTCAGTGTCATTGGAGCTGCAAGGGATGCTGTCATTGCATTGGAGAAATTGACCCTCTGGCTACGAGAGGTTTGTTTTGGCCCAGTCTACTGGATTTCATGATACTCATGTGACCCTTGAATTAGGTGGTTCGAGATCATCAGCTTTTCCTCACTGCAAGAGACTATTTTCAATTTGTCACCAACTTCTTTGAGGTCATCAATGTTTCTGCTACTCATCTCTACCACTCTGCTCTGGAACTATCCCCTTCATCATCAATTGTCCGAAAGCATTACTATCACCAACGACCCCATCCCTCACCAAGAGTTGTAACTGGAAATGAAGATTCATGGGAACCCACTGCAGCTATTTCCACTAAACATTCCCATTACTTATCCTCTGCTTGGTCACCATGTGGCCAAACTATTGCTGTGGTGGCTGAGGATGCAGTAGAGATCTGGGATGCACTTACCCTTAAACACCTCTCTACCCCCCAGTCAACCAAAGGTACAACCACATTCAGGTGTGGGCTTACCTATTCACCAGATGGACACTCCCTGGCAGGCTGTTCTGACACTGCCATTATAATCTGGGATATCCAAACAGGTGGAGAGGTTACAAGGGTTAAATGTGAGGTTACAAGTGATGGACTAGAGCTTGTGTGGTCATCAGATGGAAAGACAATTGGTACTATCTCATCAGGGGAGTTGGGCACCTTTGTTGTGCATATATATGACATTACCTCTAACACAACCCTATCCCCTGGTACACTCTACTCAAGAAACAAACCACATATCTGGGCCTGGAACAACACCTTTCAAATTGTAGCAACTCATGAGGACCAGACAATTGTTATCTTTGAGGTTGGATCTACTCTCACCAAAACCAAAACATTCTCTTTCCAGTTTGATTCTCTCTTTGAGGCCTTCTCCCCAACCACTTACCGAGTTTCAATCTCCACTGTTGGAGACTGTGACCATAGCCCTGAGCTTATCATATTGCACATCCAAAGCTCAGAGGTCTTGCTGCAGAAAACTGGCTCCTATTGGCACTCTAGCTTCTCCCCTGATGCAAGCCTCTTTGCAGCTTTCACTGCAGACAAACTTATCATCTGGGAATATGCTTCTGGCCACTACAAACAGTGGAAGGAATTCCAACAAACCCCAACCCCACTCCAGTTCTCACCAACTTCATTATCAATCCTTGGCCATGCTGGTGCTCTCCTTCAAATCCTGCATTTGGATTATTCTCCTACCACTCTTACCATGAAACCCACCATTACTTCCCATGGTCAGCTGCAGGATGCCTTTTCTCCTGATGGTACTTTTATTGCTACTGTATACCATGGAGAGAACACAGTCACAATCACCAACCTCACCTCCCAAAATCCTTTCCCTTCCCAATTCATTGACACAGACTTGGAGATAACAGCAATGGTCCTCACAGGAAAGGTTCTCTTGGTAAAGGGTCCAGACACAATTGTGGCATGGCTACTCACAGAAGAGGGGATGGTAGATGGGATTGTTGGAAACACAAGGGCAGACAGGAATGACAGCCTTTGGGAGATATCACCACAGGCCCTTGCTGCTCACTGGGCAAGGCTGTTTAGGCGAGGGGGTGGGAATGATGAAAGGCATCTGGAGTTCTCAGTTGCAGATGAAGTTGCAGCCATCAAGCATAATGGATTTGTTATCCATGCTTACCACACAGAAACTGGGGAGGTCCTCAAACCAACTCAGGTACCTCAGAATCCTGGGCAAATCTGGTACCACTTCCACAGCCAACAGCAAGATGAGTGTGATCTCTATCACCGAGATTCATTCAAACACCAGCAACTCCTCCAATCTGAATGGCCAGTCTCACAAGCAACTTTACAAGAGGGCTGGATAAAGGATCCAGATGGGAAACACAGGTTATGGTTACAGCCTAGTTGGAGGTCAGCTGGGAACAATGTGAACTGGCTCCACAATGCTACAACCCTGAGGCTCAGAAACTCCTCTGAACTTGCCGTTGTTAAGTTTTGAGCCACTTGGCTATTCATCCAGGTATGGTTTTAATATTCTAGGTCTTAGCCCATGTAATTGACCCTCTCTGTTACAGTTATGCTCCCATTGGGTCAAATCCATCTGCCTATCCAAGACCTATACTGTACAATAGTGTATATCTATGTCATTGTCAAGTGTAAATGAAGTTGTGCTGAATTAAACTGTGCTTCTCAAACCATTGAATCCTGAATTCTGAAAAGTAGTGAGTGTATTTACCCAGGCCATTGGTTGTGTGGACAAGAGGGTCAGCTAGGAAGGAAACCCAACTTGCTAGCTGGATCAAGTACCAATGATGAGCCCTTTAATTGTACAAGGCCAACCCCAGCATGGGGGGTCAACACACCCAACTATGTGTACCCCCCTACCCACTCCCGACAATATTTCATGGCACGAACAACGCGTAGGCTCTTAATGACATTCCCCTCCATCAGACCTGCACCGGGGTTTGACATCCGCGTGGCGACTTTTAGAGTCTTTGTTTTTCCTCAGCAAAATGGCGAGCGGGACTCGCGCGGAATCTATGATTAAGCCCGGTCGAGTACATATACTCTCCGGTGGGTCACCGGCCACTAATCTCGCATGGAGATTCAAAAGGCACTCCTCTGGGAAGCTCGGTTCCGCGGACTACGGGTGAACGCATGATTCGCGGTGAATGTCGGAGAGGGAGAGGATACCGATCACTCCAAGATAGGCCCCGCCCACCCCAGCAATCCACCGGGGGTGAGTTCCACCAAGAGTGAGAGAGAAAACATATATATATGCAACGGTTGCATACCGTACTCGACAGACATACTTTGGCAATAATCGACATATCAGTATCGGGGGGGGGGGGGGGTAACATTCCGAGTCGATCCAAAGAACACTAAGAGATCGTTAGAATGTGGGGATTGAAGGTCGACAAGAAAGAAACCTCGAAAAGGTCGAGAGAGGAATTCGGAGATATAACAGAATGGGAAAAAGAAAATGGAAGGCCAGATAAGGACAGTGAATGGGGGGGGTAGGAAAAGAGAGGAAACAAGGTACACGAAAAGAAACTTCGTCGTGAGTAGAAAGATAGAGGAATCAAGTAAGGGAGAGTATTTGCACAAAAATGTGTCAAGAGGGGAAGGGGAGAGATAGAAATATAGAGGGAGAGACGTCGTGAACGTTCGACACAGGGAGAACGCAAGAACAAGAGAGCCAAAAAGACACAACTGACAACCAGAGAAGATGTAGAGGAGGAAACAAGGGGAATGGAATAGTTTAGACGCACGGTCCAGGAACTCGCTTGAGACTGTTTGGAGGCCGGGTGAAGAACGTGGGATGGGTGCGGTAAGGGAGGGGACGAAATATGTGACACGCGAACAAGGGGACGGGGGTGGGAATCGAGGGAGGTATTAGTACGTGTAATTGGAGGCAAAGCCGTGACGATGAACAAGGGTCACAAGGGAGGCGTGATAGCGGGAGGAGGGTATGAATAATTTACGGGGAGGGGTAGACCAGGAGTCGGATGAAACAGAGGTAGCGCAATTTTCAAGCCCAGGGATAACACACAAAACTCGAAAACGAAACAAAGCGGGGGAGAGACAGAGGATACTGAGACAAGTCCAAGGCAAGTACTTCTACAAAACAGACCAGAACAACACGAATACGTCAATACAAACTCCAGCGCCAGAAGAATATGGTAGAGCGGGAGGACGTACTTTTCTACTAGGGGTGAAGAGAGGACGTCTCATCTAATGTCCAGAGAATATCTCTGTGATCGTCCTTCTCCTCTCAGCCTTCTTCCCCCTCGTCGTGGATGTTCCTCCCGACCCTCTAGTGGTACCAGGGCGATTATCCGATCCATTATCCCCACTCGACCTCGCTCCATCCAACGACATCCTCACCGCCTTCCCAATGGTCCTATTCCTCGCCATCGTCCCACTCCTCTCACGATGAAGCTCAGATTCCGTACCAGACACGGGACTGTTCACGACCTGGCTGGAACTGGTTCCTGTACCCCCGCTCTCCGAATCGTAGTTGCTATACGAGGCCGAGGACATTCGACTTCTCTGTTCCCGCTGCCTGAGTCCGTTGAGGGCAAAGACAGAGATCGTGGATGGCCGAGAGAAAGTGACGGCTGGGTTCCACCCGCTGGAACTTGTCCGAGTGAGACT
>Ga0307513_10006018_pt1 | contig 15921 bp, 14 predicted proteins | sample 15_EM_MG_FD_202174 | JGI IMG/M metagenome (GOLD analysis project Ga0307513, IMG submission 202174) | Populus trichocarpa ectomycorrhiza microbial communities from riparian zone in the Pacific Northwest, United States - 15_EM | ecosystem: Host-associated > Plants > Roots > Unclassified | place... | reverse complement strand
TTCAAGTTCCATCAAGGCGGATTCTTTATGTAAACAACTACAAAGAAACGATGACCTAAATCCGGCAACTAAGTCCGTTTATTTTTGATCAAGCTACATCCCCTCTCTGCCTTATCTATCCACACCACGGCTACCTTACAACATCGGTCGTAGATCCTCCACCTGATCCGAATTTTCAGGGATGCCTCATATTTGTCGTGCCGCCTAGTAATCCCACTCACTACATCACAAACAGAGGGCTTCCAGGGCGACACTGCCACGCCCCAGCCATATCGTTGGTCACTGCATCCCAAAACCCACCCACCTGTACTTAGAACATACTTCAACTACTCCTGAACCACCCCGTCCTCACCGATATTCCTGGCATATACAACACTCCACGCTTCCCTCTTCCGTTCCCATGTATTCGGATTTCCCATTCCGCGATTTCCAAACTCACTAGTCTTAGTGAAGGTCCATAGTCACTCGAGCGGGAAACGCCTATTCAATGGCTTGTACCCCAATATAATATAATGGTGTATTTTTTTTTTCTGTAGGTTACCCATCAATACGACCACCGCCGACCGGATATTGAAATTTACAAGAAATTTATTGATCCTGCCAAAATTTGTATAAGTAGACATATGGGAACAAACCAGATTATTAGCGAATCCCTGCCATACCGATAGCGACCTATAACGTAATGGAGAGGATGGGAGGGAAGGAGGGAGGGGATATGGCAGGGAGTTCCAGGAGCGAGTTGACATCCATCCGAGTCCTTGGGAAAAGCCAAGTTATTTTCGAGGTGTTGAGGTTTTTAACGCCGGAGCTCTCGATTCTTGCGACTGTGTTTGACCCATGAGCCTTCAAAATCAAATATCATGACATCTACTTTGTAAGGTGATAGGATGAATTATTGAATATATGTGCTTCAATCATTAGATGACCCTCAATCAGGCCCGGGCCCATGGGTAACTTTCATTTAGCGGGGAGTGATCCCTTTAAAATCCCTTTTCAATTCTGGAACTCTATATCTCTGGAATTCTTGAACCTATGGAGGATTTACCTTGTATTCTGTCACTATATATGCCCCCGTCCACTCGTTTTGCGCCCAGCATGACCTTGGAAACAAAGCAAACGACCTGCGTCTGAGTACTAAAGAATCTCACTTGGGTTCAGCTGTTCAGCTGTCCTTCATACCGCCGCAGTCCCTGCTACCCCTACACCCCGCTTCATGGGAGGGGCAGGAGTGTATCGGGGAATGTCTGTGCGGTGCAGCAGAACATAACAACCCCAGTTGTGGTCGGTTCGCTTGCCCTTCAAATGAACCAGCCCGCCATGAACGAGGAGAAATTGAATAATGAGAAACTTGGTCATCAACTTGCTAAATAAATTCATCCAGGCTCGTCGTCAAAGAGTAATGGAGGAAGCGCTGGAGGAAGCGCTGGAGGAAGAAGAGAGCCAATCGTGCCGCACAAGAGCTAGGCGCCCAAATCGAAGCCGACATTTTGGCCAAGGAGCTCCAATACCAAGCGCGTAAACGTGCAAATTCAGAGGCCACGGAAGTGCCCGCGTCATCCGCCAGCGGGCACGGGGATGTCAATACGTTGATGGAGAGTTTCAGTGAGATGGATTTGTGGAATGGCGTCCATTTCAATACGGTGAAGTTGTTCCACCCTCGCACCGGTACGTTGGGTTCCATCCACCGCCTATGCGTTTCTGACTCTCTCAATCCTAAAGCCCATCTCGGCCTCCTCTACATGGCTGATCTTATCGTTGACGACATGAAAAGCCCCACCGTCCCGCTTGAACTCTGCCTCGTTATTTTTCAATCACACTACTATACCACCACCCAAGGCAGGACAAAGCTGAATCAGGTCGAGTCGGACATCAGGAATCTCATCTCCACCCGTCACTCGAAGCTCTTGTCGATCTACGGGGTCAAGTTAAACCTCCCGCATTCGGGTGGCCCACCACAGCTCATGGTGTTAATGGAGCAAGCACCAGCATTGACGGTGCATGGCGTGTTGCAGGATTGCGAATCATTGAGGGAGGATAGAGCTTCTGCGTGTAATTTCTTTGTTGTCCCCCTTTCGCGTTTTTCACAAACTCCTTTCTAGGACAACGTCAGTCATAGCCTCGCCACTCTAAAATCAACCCACCACAGCGGTGTAGTGCACAGAGGAACCACAGCCCGCTGCGTCGGCCTCACCTCAAACGACAACCCAAACCAACCCAAATCCATTTAACTCTGCAAAGCCACCTTTCATACCCGTCTACTCGACCTCCATCGATCCAACTCGTTCGGACCACATACACCCGTTCCTGTTGAGGAATCGCTCAGCGTTGGATGGGTTTCCAGAGATGCGCAGAACGAGTCTTCGTTGTTGTACACCCGCCAGCGCGATATCCATGATGTGGGCATTGTGGTCATGCAGATGCTTATGAGGTTGGACGTGGTGACCCGGGTTCAGGACCCTCAACCGGCCATTCAAGTTTTTACGTCTGTCTCTCTTTTTTTTTTCCTTGCAGTTTTTGATTGAAACTCTCTCTTATGGCATCGATATCTCCCGTTATCGCCAGGCAGCTCATGATCATGCTCGAGCCACCCAAAAAGTAGTTGGTCTCGTGCAACTCGCTTCTATCAGACATGAACGGTGTCATGCAGCTGAATTCATTACACCATATATATATAACAGAACATTAATCCTAAAATTGATGATGAGGACGAACGTGTGGTTTTCATATATCAAAGGCCGCTTGAACCCACCCCCAAAGCCTCAAACCCACCACGAACATTTCGAACCTATCGCAAACACCTCAGAGCCCACCCGCCAAAATCCACCTCTCCAGGCTCTCCTTGATTAAAAGCCTTCCTCCCAATTGACAAAAAATGGTTCAGGCGCTGTGTACTAAATCCTATACCTATTTATGATGTTGCTGATACCTCACAAGGGGTTGAACTTGAATACCGAATTCAGATGGAGAAGTGTTGCGAAGAGCTGTTTGCCTCCCGCAGGGTGTGTGGAAAATGTGGATGGTTTGGTGGGATATAGTTGTCTTTGAGATTCGAAATGTCGCGAAGTTGGCAGGGGAATTGAAATGTCGGGGTTTGTTCGTCCTCTCATCCCTCTACATTCTTTTTGTCCCTCATCACATCCATCCCATCCAGTTGGTACCCTGGTAACCTCTGCCCACCTTTACTTACGTCCACCTTTATAAGTTCAAATTTACTTGCAGAAATACACTGCATCCAGAGGTTTACCGTCCATATCAGTGGGTGTCCAAAATGGAAGGAGACGGAAGAGAAGCGAAGAGGGAAAGATTTCTCACGAATATTTGAAAAGTTCGTCAGACATTTATTGACTCGCGTTTTGCCATCTTAAATTGTGACTACTCGTCATAATTTAGTAGAAAATGATGTATTCCTCTCAGCAAAATCCAAAAAAAGTCCGCGCAATGCGGACCCAATGTCTGGATAAATGTTAAATGATGATGATAATGGTTTAAAATTGCAATTTGAAGGACTAGCTATGAAAATCTCATCCATATGGTATCATTCAGGTGGTATTTATCCCAAGATATATTTTTTAGAACCAGTTGCAAGCTTCATGTACTAACAGGGGTGAATATGCATAGTTCCCATGGGTTGCAACCCTCCACCTCAGGCTCTTTTGGCATTTTCGTGACCGATTAAATAACTTAAAACTTCGAGAACTAAGCCTGTATTTATCCTTGAGTAAATTTTTCTAATTAGGGGTATTTAAATGTGCAGAGAGGGTTCAAAACCGTTGAACGCGACATGGTGGTAGCTCGTGAGAACATGGCAGTGCCCGGCAAAGGCGGCTGGCAGATAACATTTGGCTGTGGCAGATAACATATGGAGCCGTTTATCGTTCTACATAGCAATAACAAAAATTATAAATAGGCAAATTCGCGGTAATTATGGATAGCTACGAGTTGGCGAAACCTAGTGAAGATAGAATCTGAACAGAGGATAGGAGGAGGCAAACACTTGAAGACCGGAATCTGCCGGGAAGATAACTGGCAGATAACAACCCACCCATATGGACGGTAAACCCATCCAGAGGCCTCTAGAGCACTTCATTTCCCCTTTTTCCCCTTGTCCAGTGCGGTCGGACCGGCAGCCCTAGACTTGTGACAGGTCCTATCGTGTGCGTAAACTCACGATTCTAGGACCTGTAACGCGGGTATTGCCGGCTCAAGGTTGCGCGCTATGATCGAAAGTGGGGCCTTCGGACCGAGTGCCATTTTGCAATTTGGCTGGCAGCCCAGCCGTGAATTTCATTACCTTTGCTCTTACCTTTCTCCTCCCATCCCTTGAACCACACAGTGCTTACAAAAATAGGCTCCAGTACAATTACGAGAGACGACTTCAACGGCGAAGGTTCAAGGACGCTATCCAACCGCTGCGAGAAAATTCACACCCCTGGCGGCGGCCGCTGTCAAAGGAACATCTGGAGCCGGGAGGTGGCTTTGCTCCCCTCAAGAGTCAAAAATTCTCTCCAACTCTCCCAGAAGCGGCGCCAGTCTCGTCCTTGATCATTCTTGCTTAGGGGCCAGATTGAGACGCTAGGAAAGGCTTCGTAGTTATGCTAAATCCATCTTTTAACCCGCATTCTTCCATCTTCTGTGTGATCAACTTGAAAACGCCACCTACTCCACACCAGTATCTGTAAGTTCTCTCTCATCATTCTTAAAATGAACGTGTCGCTATCGTTCACTCGGGTGAGAACAGGGACCCTCACAAACGCGCGAGGGCTTTGGTTCATTAGTAGGTTACTTGAATACATAAATCCGTACCTACGGGATACTAAATAGGGTGCGAGGAATGAAGAAAGAATAATAAAAAAAGGCGCCGTAGTGGCTGCCCAGTGATAACCATTTGTGGTTGTGCTCGACACTGCCACCATACATAATTCCAACAATCATATCCCGACAAAGGCCGCTAGTCAGGGCTACAGTATATGATCGAATGAAATTTTACGTGTCAGAGAAAGAAAGGAGGAGCAGAAAAAGTGAGATCTGAGGGAGGGCTGGGATGTACCTTCCTTTTTTGGGTCTTTTTCTTCAAAAGGGCAGTCGGTGATGTCCGAAGGCCCCACTTTCGATCATAGCGCGCGACTCGAGCCGGCAATACCGATCCGTCGCGCGAGAGCGAGCCGCAGGCTCGCTCAAGGGCGACGGATCAAGGGGGTCGTTTGAGCCGAGCGCAGCGAGGCGAGAATTGCGAGGAGATAAACTTGTTGCGAGGCGAAAACAGGCCTGCACCATGAGCAGGTATCTGCCAACTCCACTCGGCCACCTGTAGAACTCGCTCGTCACCCACCAAACCAGCTGGATCTGCACACTCGCACAAGGGTCCATGGGGTTTGACAAAGGGAATAGATTGACGGCAAACGAGTACTCGTGATAGTCGTCGCTGTCAAAGGGCACTGTGAATGTGCGAAAAGCCTGTAGGACGCCGACACCACAAAAACTCGGGATTTAAACGACAGAATGACGAAACCCATCTGGCGAGTACACCATCCGTCATCGTCGAGGTTGAAGATCAAGGGCGCCTAACATTCCAAATAAGGAAAGCCGCTTCTAACGTGTCCACAGTGATTCCGACCATTTGATCATGAACGTATGTTTTTCCAACTCGTTATTGACTTTTTCATCTTGGAATAGGGAGTCTTCAGTCCATGTCGCCTTCATCGACAAGGGAAGAAGATGGTTGCGTGGGTACCGTTTTTTTTTTTCCCCTCCTCTCTCGTCCGCTTCACCTGTTTCTGTATCGCCTCGATATACTCGGGGTCCTTCTTCCAGGTGTCTTCGTCATCGCACATAGAGCGTCGTATTTCTTGTCCGGCAGCCCATGCTTTTCATCCAGGGTATTGTTCCTATGGTGCAACACCTTGAGCCCCTGATCACACCCCTCGCACGCGATGCCATCATAGCACTTTTGGACCAGGTTTTTCCATCGCGGCAAGACCAGCATGGGGCTACTGCTGACCACGACTCAACGATTGGCGCTTGTGATTTCTTCCAGAACAAAGTGAGCTCAAATTCGCCTTTAAAAACTGACCCAAAAGACATTACTAACCGCTGCAGCATAGTTCCTCGCGGGTGCTTCTTCATCCATGACCATCCCTTGGCCGGCATCATCATCGACCTTCATCGTTTCAAACCTCGCCTCGCGAATAAGCTCATCTCCAAAGCGCGTCTTTTCCTTTCTAATCTTGCTGATTGAATTCCTGAGGTTGTCATTCTCATCTTCGAGTCTAGTCATACTATCCACTCTACTAGTTTGGTGGCGCCGTCCTCCTCGATCCAGTTTGGGATGTACACACTCAGCACACCACCGTTCGGTCCAATTTCGCGCACTCCTTGCCATAGTCCACCCCCTCCCACCATCAAGGAATCTGACAAGGCCCTCAAGTATCTCTTGCACACAGTTGGGCTCGCAGAGGGTATGTAATCACGCAATAACATTGTTCTCGTGTATTCCCTAGATGGTCAATCGAATTGTACATACAGCCACCCGTCCTCACCGGCGTTTACTCTGGCAGAAATCGCAATCGCGACATCGTCAGCGAGTTCCAGCAAGAGTATGCTTGTACAATGTGAGATATTGAGACGCTCGTCGGAAAAAAAAAATACACCGTGTTCAATTAGGTATTACAATCCTTTATTCTTCCGACACATAGCTCTATTCATTTATTCGTCCGAGGTGTTGTAGCCGTATTCGACAAGGAATTCGAAAATATAATATATCGAGGGTTTCCTCATATAAGGACTGGTCACGAGTCTACGACAGCGTTATCAGGTCCATATCAACATCTGAATATTCTTTTAGATGTTCGTTAGTCGCCAAAGCGTTTTTCCATTCGTTCCGGCTCGCACGTGTGCGATATCTGCCACATTCGAGCGCATCCCGCCTTCTGGAGCCACTCAACTCGTCGTACTATGTACGGTATATACAGCGTCCGCACGGAACGGTATATTCCCGTCGCCATGGTCAACGAATTACCAGCAGACCAGCGACTGAAATTTGGACTCCTTACACAACCCCGTGCTGTTGAGGGTCATGTGTAGACTTAATACGATTTTCTGTGAGCGGGAAGCACTGGGCTTGGCTTGACAGCCTGGGATTAAGAAGGCTAATCTTAACAACACCTCGAACGTGCAAAGGTAGGTATTTTTATGAATTTACTGAGAAGGGGCACTGAGAAGGCGGAATTTTAAAGTGAGTCGCGTCATTTACCAAAAGAACAGGGAACCTGACAAATTACGGGAAATCTTTTATTTTTTGTAGCCCTCCACGACGGCTAGCTTGGGACATAATGACATTCCGGATTCCATACTTCTCCGGTTCACTTTGGCGGTCGTTCCAATCGTCAAGGAACTGAGTAGACACTTGAGATATTCACAATCACCGCTCAGTCATCACGGCATAGACACATGACTGTACAAAAAAACAAGGATTTGTAGGCCATTATTTGTGAGTCAAGACTCCAACATTTCCGCTGTCTGATTCTTTCGTGTACATTCTAGGCAATAAGTTTAACCCGTCTGACATGGGAATGTGTCTCCTTAACCCATCATGTGTACATCTGCGCTGGGATGAGAGATTTCCGACTCCACGTGGTGTTAGAAGAGGAAAGTATTTAACTCAAAAACTCTCAACAATGGCAAGATATTGTGAACTACTGTCGACAGAGAGAGCTTCGACTCCATAAACATACCTCAATTCGGCAAAGATACAATTTCTTTTCCGTGGTTTTGTTGCACCCGTGACCCGTATCCATAGTCGTGGGTGTTTTGTGAGTAATGACGGATCTGGTGTGGGGTTTGATACCCAAACTGAGACTGAGTTCCGCATCTTCGTCCCGCCACCCCTTTTCACTGATGCGACAGCAATGAAAATAGATAGAATTATCTGCCCTCAAGTCCTCACATTAAACCATTCTGGGCTGAAATTTGAGACAGCAAGACATGAGTACGGAACGAACTCGGTGTATTTATATGAAGACTGAAGTTGCGGGACTCAGAACGGACTTGGGGAAAAATCCAGCGAGGTCAGGACTCTGGTTGTCGTCAGCCTTAGGCCACACAAAGTAGTGGCTAGTGATATTGGTCTACTCATTTCCAAGGGCTTGCGTTGTTGTTTCTCCAAAATAAGGATTCAAGGCATGGCACCTATCTCCTCTTCACTTGTGCAAAAGGAGTAACCAGCCCATATCTGCCATTTCGCATCGCTCCCTAAACCTGGACTATCAAGTCACCCATAAATCATTATTAAACCTTGCAATACAGATGGAGATAAGTAGAATACCGATCCAGAACAGCGCAAGATCTGGAGCTCAATCCCCATCGCACATACGTCCGTCAGGTGGTTGTACTTACGAGACTTGAACTTGATTAACATCTACAGTGGAAAATATAGTTAGAAACGTTTCTGTCATAAGGAACGGCAAGGTCGGTCAACGTGGTAGGAATAACTGGTGCTAATGTTCTTCTCTTTCACAAGACCGATACACATGTTCCAAGTTTTCCCCTTTTGACCAAGCCTTGGGGCACTCTAGAGTTCTGTGTTACACGACCACCTACATAGCTCTGTGGCATATAAGGACCCCCAATCTTAGTAGACATATCCTTCATTGAATTGGTACGTGAAATTCAACGCTCTATCGAGTTCTTCCTGGTCTTAGAAGTTAACTACCAGTACTAGTGTCGCCTCGCCGCCGCCGCACCTCACACACACTGGCTCTGCCTCTCAACACGCAAAATTCTTCGTTGCTAACAATGTGGCGTTCCATTGGTTCTGCTTTCTCCAGCGGCAAGAATGTTGGCGTCATTGCAGACACTGCCAAAATTGTTGGTACCCTAGCCTGCTAGGAAATTTGAATGTTACTGACAGCTCCCCAATCTAGGACTCGGACTCGAAGGCGGCTCCCGTAAACTTCAACACCATTGTCCACGGCGTTGGTGGTATGTCCCATGATTCCTCCCCACTTTGAAAAATTGAACATATCTGGATTCTTAGGTCGTGCCGCTGCCACTCATACGTACGACGGAGTGTTCTACGCCTATATACACAACGTACGTGCTCATTGTGACTTAACTACTAGATACTCACAAGTTGAGACCCATTATAGATCAGAGACATAACACCTGGCGCATTGTGATAATTTTTGATAGCAGTGACACTGCAGATGAATGGTGGCGCGCAATGTCCACATCGACCATCCCCATCCTCGTAAATAACATCCAGCGTGTTACGCCCCAATTCTACACTCACGATGTCAACCTTTGGAACTTCTATAAATTTTTCACTGAATCCAGCATAACCTCGATCTCTGGCTTATTCAGGGGAAAGATGTTCCTTGTCCTCGAGAACGATCGTGATGGACGAGGTATCAGCATTATCCCACCACAGGTACTTGTCTCTGCGACTAGTGGCAACTGGTAGGCATCCTTTCTGGATCCTGCCAAATTCTTGGTGTATTAATGTGGTATTTTTCCAGGTTTTCCATCCGTTCGAAGATCAATTCTAACCAACATTGGTACTACGACGAAGGACTCGGATGCATCCTTGTCTCGGACACCAAACGTACTTTGTTCAGAATCTCTGCGCCAGATATGCATGAAGGTGCGATCATGATCGGTTCCGACGATGTTACACTTGTTGCACAGCATCATGGATTTGTCGTCCCCAACGAATCATCGGTGGCACGTGTTTTGGGAGTTACAGGTGAACAACCCCAGGCGTTCAAGTTCAAATTCAAGGACTTGAAAGAAGGGAAATTCATTCCTGGTACGGAATCTATTCCATCTCCTCTGTGCTACATCCCGCAAGGAGGAGCAGGCACGGGATGGGTGCTTGCTTAGTGCAACGCAAACTTTCATTTGTTGTTGTTCAGTTCTAAATAAGAAGGTGTACGGTATCTCACGCGTCGTTGTTACCCCGAGTTTGTGCTCTTGGTCCTTTAGTAGCTATCAGTCCCTTTTATTGGACTTGTAGTTTTATCGCTTCGTACTTTGATCACTCGCATTTTGAAACAAATAAACCATGAAGATCTTGACCTTTCCATGAATGGAACAACCGAGCCGATCTTGATTATGCCTATCAAGAATCTCGCTATGGAAATGATCAGAGCTCACTGTATACATGTGTGGTGGCATCCCCCCTTCATCTGGGTCGCTGTCTACTTGAGTGTCGAAGCTCCTATCCGGAACGTTCACTTCCGAGTCTATGATGTGCGCCGGTGGTGTTGTTGGTTAGCGTGGCGATTTGCAACACTTATTCTCAGACCTTAGATATGACCAAAGCCCATTGTCGCTTTCTGTCGCATGGGTAGTGTTATTAGAGCTCATTGTATGTCTGTGTGTTTATGGAAGGGATGTCGGTATTACAATACTTGGTACAGATCAGAGACGCGATGAAATACATACCGTTGAGCTCGAATGCAGTGAAATCCTCGGGTGCCAGTCGATAGTAGATTGGTGATAATTTAACAGTTCTTATGTATCATGTCCTCGTGCCCATGTTCAACGGGAACACCATTCCTCGCGTCAACCCTATTTTCGGAAAAGTGCAATCACTGTTCCTCAAGAAGAAAAAATAGAACCCATGATATTCAATGTCCCGCTCTGTGAGGTGCGCAAGGTCAAATGTTTTCCTGCCAAATTTTGTATGGGGCACACATTCTCATATCTAACCATATTTCTACGTCAATTTAAAATGATTATGTATATTTTAGACTTTTAGTTCCCTCCACCAAACAATCGAACATTTCCTTGCATCCTCTGTATCCCGCAATGATTTCAAGAATAAGTACCTTCATTTCTGTTCTTGTTCCGCGCCAGTAGACTGGCCGGCTTCTGCGACTTCCACAATTACACCAATGTTTTCTGTCATCTACACCATCCTTCAGCTTTAGGATCATCCAGTGGCCAACCCCCTAATTATTAATACTATCCAACCTATTTTCTAGCTTTTTTGTACTAGGCTTCACTGGGGAAACATGGTGATGGACAAAGACATGCCACCACCGCAGCCTGCTCGAAAATCATTTTCAAACATTATCAAGTGCCGCGCTCATGTTTTCAGCGGTATAGCCCACACTCACTCCGAGACCACTTATCAATATGGAACACCTTTCCCAGCGCGACATAAATCTCCCGGGCTGGAAGAAGTTCCTCGGCACTCACTTTTCCAGTTACATGCGTCCGGGAACAATGAGAATTTATTCAGCCCTCGAACGCTGTCAATGCGTTCAGTCGATCTATCTTCTATTCCTGCTGGAAACATACGTCATACTCATCACATCGTACCTAACACAAATGCGGGCCCACAAACGCGAAAGAGAAACAAGGGTCTCACTACAGATCTCCCGTGGTCGGAGACACCGCATGCGTTCAACACGGAAATGTCGAAGACAAGAAGCGGTTAGCCGTCAACGACGGAGAGGCTCTAGGCGACAACCCAAGAGCAGGTTCAAATGAATCATACAGTCTTTCCCCTTACACTCGTATTCAAACGCTGTCATTTTTCAGATACTTGTCAGCCACAACGATACCGATAGTTAAGCTTTCTAATAATGGGCGTTAGTCAAAATGCACGACCACGCAAATGGTCATAAACAAATGGACAAAAATATAAAAATCAAACAAAGGAGTGATGTGGTTTACAAACGTGAGGAATACGACTTGAGTGATAATTGATCGAGCAACATGGAGGGACCCTATCCTCGGTCGCCCCCTGAATTCCCAACATCCTAGAGGGGCGAGCGTGAGGCAGATAGTGGGCCACGTCTATTCCAATTTCAACATAGAAAGCGCGTTTGGTGATGCGAGCAATAGAGACGACAAGGTTCTAAAGCACACCTCTGCAACAGAAGGCGACGAATACTATCCAGATGCACAAGTATGGGTAGTAAAGAATGAGGAGAAAAATAAGCACCGAACCAAACTCAATTTTCATCCTCGGGTTTACGGCGCTCGAAATGGGGTCAATCGGGCGCTAGTGGAGAACTGGATGGTAAATCTTGAAGAGGGACCAGAGACGTGCCTGGGAGAACATTAAATTCGATGCGTTTAACACCACAGGGGTCGCATGCCCCGGATGGCGTCGATGTTAAGATTAGGGGATAGGTGCACCTAGAATGTAAGTGTTAAATGTAATTCCAATTCACGAACAGGAAAAAGCGGGCACTAACCATGGTACAGAGACCGTACCTTTTGTGTCATTCGTGAATACTCATTGACAAAACGACCATCTCAACATGGTGCACCGAAACTTGCAGAAACAATCTAAGATGAAGGAGATAGGTTAAATTTTAAGAACATCAAGAGGAAAGAACTTACCACGAAGGTGCGAAGTTAGGTGAAAAGACCATGAAAACGAGGGATAGAGGACTCTCATGACTGAAACGTCGAAATCGGAGGAAGGATACCTTAACATGTGGATGTGAGTCATGATATGGGACAAGGAGGATCGTTTACACCACTTACGGGTGACTAGCTAACTATTTGCGGCCCAATATCCAGGATGACAATAACAGGGAAAGGAATCAATTAAATTGGTCGACGAGAGACCATCTCGACACCAGAGCATCCGCTTGAGGGAGTCATTCAAGCCAGAGCTGCCGATTATCTAGTGGCGAAACACGCGCCGACCGTCGACCGCTGAATACACAGGAAAACCTTACTTACCTATAGGTTTGGTGCAGCCACTCCTCGACGCCCATCCCTAGATCCATCACTGGCTCGTTTTGGCCGAGAATCGTGTATTGGGACATACATCCGCCGTCCATCACAGAGGATCCACACAGATATAGAATGCTTATTTCACTGGACACGCAAATTCAGTGGGACGGAGAAGCTGCATTGCCAGTAGCGTCGACCGCTTAGGTCGAGCGCCAGTATGCCAGGAAATGTAACTAGACTGACCAAGATATTACGCGATGGTCAAAAGTGTCGCATCCACGGAAGCTTGTAGCCATGTGTTCTTAATAAACATTGAATATTGAGGGATGGATGGGAAGAGAGCAAAAAAGTATGCGTGGCTCAATCGTGCTTTCCACTTTTTCTCGTGGGAATTTCCATCCATGCATCGGACTTTGTCGGACCGGCCTCGAACTTCAAAGACAGTCGCGCAATACAGACAGTTGTGTTACTTACCCCAAACGACCACTTCCCCGAGGCGAGAATACAGGGAATAGAAACTGCGCCTGCAACGATTATCTGCGGCGCAACGGCAGCTAGAGGTCAGGACTCGGCATATTGATATACGTTGTATTACCCCAAACGACTCAATTCCCCGTGACTGTTTTTCTCAATACTTTGAACTTTAAGGTTGGCCCGAGGTTTGTGGTGCTTATTCTCCTTCTCATGTATATCGCGCCGCCAAATGACCTATTTCTTCATTCTCCATTTCCACCCTTTCCTAGCCGATTTTTTTTGAAACGTACAGTCTGTTTATGACACGTTCACTGGAGTTCCAAATTTCCAGTGGGTATCACTCTTTTTCTTTCTTTTATGCCTAACTGATTTATATTCATCCCAGCTATTGTGCAGCCTCATTGTTTTCATGGGATTGTGGTCATGTGCATGGGTTGTATTCAAACAGTTAACGTGGAACCCGCTAAATTCTTCAGCTGGCCTCGGGAGCCACCGCTGCATATTGGAGCAGACATTTTGATTTTAATTTAACACCATCCTTCCGAGGAGAGACGTGGAGGGGAACACCTTTGAGGCCAATCAATTTAAGTCACGAGTATTGGCTATCACTGAGGGCTTGACAATTAAAAGAAACCGAGAGAAGAGGGAGCAATACAAGCTGATTAACTGTTGAATTCTACAACAATGAACATGAGCGCCCGCATGTAATTGAACATAACAATAAATACCAAGTATATCACTGGCAGCGAAGTCGAGAGGGAAGAAGCCTTCTAAGGTTGCCAAGTAACGCTTCCTCGGTTATACGACAACGAGGCGAGAAATGTTAGCCGGATTCATGGCCTCATCAGTGTCGAACTCCCGGGGGGGGTGCCGAGGTATGGTTCCGATTTGCGCATGTAGAAATTTGAATGCTTTCGCTCGTGCGCCAATTTGACGTCAATAAGCGTTGATGAAGTCTCAGAGAATTACTCTCTGATCAGAGTAATAAATCATGTTGTAGGGACGAGATTGCATTTATGCATCAAGTAATACTACGAAGCCCATTTATTGCAGGTCTAAGTATGACTGACTCGGAGGACATCTTTCAGATGCCGGGCGCCACATCCTTACTTCCAGGGAAACGAAGACATGAAATTGTAGGGAGATTCTATATCGGTAATGTTGTGAATAAGATGCGGATTAAAGGGTGAGTTTCCCGCGAACTGACCTCCGTGAAATCCCCTATAACATTTTACGTGTTGCAGTTGCCACGTTTTCTGAACATTATGAAGGATACTCCATCCCAATTTGGAACAACAGGCAAGTTATCAAGCAGAAAACATGTTACGTGAAGCGAGTGCCCAGCGACGGCATTGTGCTGGAAAACTTAGGAAGTAGCCACTGTATCGTGGCCAAGAGATCTAGAAAAGAGTACAATTGACAGACGGACGCAGGGATCGAAGTATTCAGGGTAATCGGTTACGATATATAACAGAATCCCGGAAGACGCCGCATTTTAAAATTTGCTTCGTGGCAAACCCAAATTGCAAAATGGCCCCGGAAAAAAGCGAGAGAACAGGCATGTGGACCGCTCGAGTTTTCTGATAGCGCAGCGTTATACTGTGGCTAACATCCGAGCCTCCTGAAATCTAGAAGAAAGCCTGGGTATTTGATTTAAGGAAATTGGTCGAAATGTAGAGCTGGAGGAGCGAAGATACCTGGGCATCGAGGGCCGAGGCTGAGTCCAATATCCCCCAATTTGCCGGATTGTTATGTAAATAAAATTGCCGCAAGGCAGGGCACTGGGCTTTCCTACTGTATTTGAACAAATTAGCGGGATGTGGGAGTGACGGGCGGAATTTTCCACAATAGAGAATACTCTTTTGGGTGTCCTCATGTCCATGACCCACAAGCTAAAAATGCCCCTACTTCCTTTCCTATACCCCCTCCTCTCTCTACCGCAGAGGCCACCATAAAACGCTTCCGCCTTTTCAAGATAACAGTGAGAGTTGATGGTTTTCACGTTGACAGCTGATATCAATCACCACAGGTCATACATCACACAACCACCAGATGCAGAAAAAAAAGGACCTCACGAAGCGACTTGCCGACAAAATTCTGTTGTCCATTTTTTCGTATTTTATGGAGTTGCCCTCGATGCTACCGCCTTCAGCTGGAGAAATCGGACTCACATTGCTGGTGGTCTGTCGTAGATGGCGCCAAGTTATTCTCCAGAGCCCCGAAAAATGGACGAACGTCGTGGTCTCCCCTACCGTTTCCTCGAACAGCTTCAATGCTCACGTCAAATTCGATACGTGCTGGTTGACACTCGACGTCCGCCGGTACAGCGGCCATTGGCTTTACATTTCACTCCTCCACGACCACACAGTGCCGCTGGCACAGCAGAACACGGATACCGCAATTCAAACTTCCGGGGTTGAGATTGATATGTTGAAGAATATCATCTTCCCTGCCGCAAGGCGGGTGAAATGCCTCTCCTTGCCCTTTTGCTCGAACCACGTGGCCGAATCGTTTCTCACCTCCCCGCCTGGTCATTTTTACTTCCTCGAAAGCGTGGAGATGCGCTTCCTCGAGTGCGATCATTCTGCGACCAGCATGAGGGCAGACTCAAAGGCGGGGTTGACAAAATTCTCGAAACCCATCACTGTTTTCCAAAATTCGCCTTTCCTTCGTCATACATCCATTATCATCAACAATGGAATGAACCCACTTACACTCCCCTTGCCGTGGTATCAGTTGACGACGATTAAT
>Ga0307513_10006015_pt1 | contig 15930 bp, 15 predicted proteins | sample 15_EM_MG_FD_202174 | JGI IMG/M metagenome (GOLD analysis project Ga0307513, IMG submission 202174) | Populus trichocarpa ectomycorrhiza microbial communities from riparian zone in the Pacific Northwest, United States - 15_EM | ecosystem: Host-associated > Plants > Roots > Unclassified | place... | reverse complement strand
TTCCTTTCCGAGCGCGAACTCGGCGCCCTGAACATTTCAGGTGCCGGCCGCATCACCGTCGACGGCACGAGTTACGATCTCGCCAAATATGATTGCCTCTATATCGGCAAAGGGGCGCTGGATGTCCGCTTCGAAAGCGCCGATGCCGCCGATCCGGCGAAGTTCTACCTCGTCTCGACGCCAGCGCATGCCAGCTACCCGACCGTGCTGCTCACCCGTGACAATGCACGGCAGCTGACGCTCGGCGAGATGGCAACCGCCAACCAGCGGACGATCCGCCAGTATATCCATCCCGAGGTCTGCCAGTCCTGCCAGCTCACCATGGGCTTCACCATGCTGGTATCAGGCAGCATCTGGAACACCATGCCGGCCCATACCCATGACCGGCGCATGGAGGCCTATCTCTATTTCGATCTCGAGCCCGACCAGCGCGTCTTCCACTTCATGGGCGAGCCGCAGCAAACCCGCCACATGGTGGTATCCGGCGAGCAGGCGATCCTCTCGCCGCCCTGGTCGATCCATTCGGGCGCCGGCACCAAAAACTACAGCTTCATCTGGGCGATGGCCGGCGACAACAAGAGCTTCACCGACATGGACCATATCGCCATTGCGGATCTGAGGTGAGCGCCATGACCAATCCCTTCGATCTTTCAGGCCAGGTCGCCGTCGTCACCGGCGCCAATACCGGCATCGGCCAGGCGATTGCCGTGGCCTTGGCGCAAGCTGGTGCGGCGATCGTCGCCGTCGGCCGCTCGTCGATGGACGAGACCGAGGCGCTGGTCACGCAAGCGGGCAGCCGCTTCCATGTGATCAAGGCCGATCTTGCCACTATCGAACCGGTCAAGGCGATCGTCGCCGAGACGATCCAGACCTACGGCGGTCTCGACATCCTCGTCAACAATGCCGGCATCATCCGCCGCGCCGATGCGATCGACTTCACCGAAGAAGACTGGGACGCGGTGATCGACGTCAATCTGAAGACCGCCTTCTTCCTGTCGCAGGCGGCTGGCCGTCACATGATCGACAAGGGCAGGGGCAAGATCATCAACATCGCCTCGCTGCTCTCCTTCCAGGGCGGCATCCGCATCCCGTCCTATACCGCCTCGAAAAGCGGGCTTGCCGGGCTGACCAAACTGCTTGCCTGCGAATGGGCCGGCAAGGGCGTCAACGTCAATGCGATTGCGCCCGGTTATTTCGTCACCAACAACACCACGGCGCTGCGCGAGGATGCCGAGCGCAATGCCGCCATCCTCGCCCGCATTCCGGCCGGGCGCTGGGGCACGCCCTCAGAACTCGGCGGCGCTGCCGTCTTCCTGGCGTCATCGGCCTCCGACTACGTCAATGGAACGGTGCTGCCCGTCGATGGCGGGTGGCTCGCGCGGTGATCGCGCCAGCCGATCAGGCATAGAGCCGCTGTGACGCGGCGGACGATACGTCCCTGATGAGGTCGGCCGCCTTTTCCGCGATCATGATCGTCGCGGCGTTGGTGTTGGAAGAGATCAGCCGCGGCATCACCGAGCTGTCGCAGACGCGCAGGCGATCGATGCCGCGCACCTTCAATTCAGGATCGACGACGGCGCTGTCGCTGCCGCCCATGCGGCAGGTGCCGACCGGATGGTAGGCCGAGCGCGCATATTCCCGGGCAAAGGCGATATAGTCATTCTTCGTACGCACCGTCTCTCCCGGCATATGGATGGCGCGGACGAAGGGTCTGAAGGCCGGCTGGGACAGGATTTCCTGGCTGATTTTGATCCCATCGACCGCGCGTTCGAGATCATAGGGCTCGGCGAAGGCATTCGGATCGATCGCCGGGGCGACACGCGGATCGGCCGAGCGCAGCGTGACGCTGCCGCGCGAGCGAGGGCGAACATGGTAGGAATTCAGCGTGCAGCCGTTGCCGCCGGGCACGCCGCCGATGCCCTCCTCGACACCGGCTCCGGGGAGGAAATGGAACTGGATATCGGGTGTCTCCTCGCTGCGGTCGCCCCACCAGAAGGCGCCGGCCTCGACGATATTAGAGGCGACCGGACCCTTGCCGAACAAGGCATATTCCAGCCCGGCCATCACCTGCCAACGCCACTTCTTGTAGCGGTCGATACCATAAGAGCCGGAGAGTTCGGCCAGCACATCCACGTCCATGTGGTCCTGCAGATTGCAGCCGACTTCGGGAAGGTCGCGCACCACGTCGATGCCGAGCGCGCGCAGATGATCGGCGGGCCCGAGGCCGGAGAGCATCAGCATCTTCGGGGAACCGATCGCGCCTGAGGTGAGGATCACCTCCCGCTCGGCCCTCAGCGTCAGCGGACGGCCGGATTCGACGATCTCAACACCGACCGCGCAGCCGTTTTCGATGACGATTCGGTTCACCTGGACGCCGGTCCTGACCGTCAGATTGCTGCGGCCCGCCGCCGGTCTGAGATAACCGACGGCGGTGCTGCTGCGCTTTCCGTTCCTGGTCGTCGTCTGATAAAAGCCGGCGCCGGCCTGCTTGCCGGCATTGAAATCGGCGTTGAACGGCAGCCCGGCCTCCTGGGCAGCGCGCACGAAGACGCGCGTCAGCGGATGGGGAGATTGGGAGCTGACGCCGAGCGGACCGTCATTTCCATGATGCTCGCCGCCAAATGTGTCATTGCCTTCGGACTTCCTGAAATAGGCAAGCACATCGCGGTATCCCCAGCCGGTGCATCCCTCGCTATCCCGCCAGCCGTCGTAGTCCTCAGGGCATCCGCGCGTGAAGACCTGCGCATTGATGGAACTGCCGCCGCCGAGAACACGCGCCTGCGGATAGACCATCTTGCGTCCCATCAGTTCGCGCCCGGGCTCGGTCTCGTATCCCCAGATCAGCGGACCGGCTGTCATCTTGAAGAAGCCGACCGGCAGGTGAATATACATGTTCTTATCGGGAGGCCCGGCTTCCAGCAGCGTCACCGAGATATCGGGATCCTCGCTCAGCCGAGCGGCAAGGACACATCCCGCCGACCCGCCACCGACGATGATATAGTCGGGCATTTACTCCTCCTCAGGTGCCGAAACGGCGGAAATTTCCTCTATCTCCGCCATTAAATCGATTGCACAATCTCAAGTCTCTTGCCGAAGGTCAAGAGAAAGGGTACGGTTATAGTCTTGAAGGGTTGTCGTACAAATGCTATGACGAGATCGCTTCAGAATTCAGCTGCCGGGGAAAAAGGACGGCATCTGTTTCGTGGTCATTCAATGGGAGGATATCAAATGAACGACAGGACTCTTTCACGTTTCGGCGTCATCAATCGCCGGTCATTTCTAGCAACGGTCGCGGCCGGCGCGACGGTCGCCGCACTTCCGAGACAGATCTTCGCAGCCGACAAGCCAACCCTGGTCACCTCGATCCGGTCGCTGTCGAACCCCTATCACGCCGTCTGGAAGACGGGTGCGGAAGCTTTCGCCCAGGCCATCGGCCTCGACCATGTCACGCTGGTTTCGGAAGGCAACAGCGAGAAGGGGATCGCCGATATCAAGGCCATGCTCGCCAAGACAGGCGGCAACATGGTTTTGAATTCCGACCCCAACGACACGCCTGACGCGCGCCCGATCGTCGAAGCCTGCGCCAAGGCCGGTGCCTATGTCGTCACCCAGTGGAACAAGCCGGCGGATCTCCATCCGAAGGATTTCAACCCGAACTACGTGTCGCATATCGAATTCGACGGCATTTCCAGCGGCAAGCAGATTGCCGAAATCCTGTTCAAGACGATCGGCGGATCGGGTGGCATCATCGCTCTCGGCGGCCAGATCTCCAACACCGCCGCCATCGAACGCAAGAAGGGGCTTGAAGAGGCGCTGGCCGCAAACTCCAACATCAAGCTGCTCGATTTCCAGGTGGCGAACTGGAAGTCGTCGGAAGCCTACGACCTGACGAGCAACCTGCTCACCCGCTTCGGCGACGACGTCAAGGGCATCTGGGCGGCAAACGACGATATGGGAACGGGCGCGCTGGAAGCGCTGCGCGGCGAAAATCTCGCCGGCAAGGTTCCTGTCGTCGGCGTGGACGGCATCAAGGCGGCAGTCGATGCCGTTCGCAGCGGCGAATTCGCCTGCACCGTCACGTCAGATCCGTTCTGGCAGGGCGGCATGGGCCTCGCCATCGGCCTCAATGCCCTGCAGAAGAAGTTCGACCCCGCCAAGGAGCCGCCTGAACATCGCGAATTCTACGGCAAGGCCGTCCTCATCTCCAAGGACAATGTCGAGGAATATTACAAGACCAACATCGACTCCCACCCGACCCTCGACTGGAACGACCTCTGGGGACGTGTGACCGGGGCGATCCGGGCCTGACCGCCTATAACTCCTCCCTGCAGTGCGCGGCTCCTCCCGCGCCTGCTCTTTGCTGGCGAGCGCTTCGGCGCCCGCCAGCTGTTTCAGGTGATGCAAGAGGTGTAGTCTGTTGACCGTCAATGCTGATCATATGAAAACTATCCCGGATGCCGCGCGGACGTCGAAGATGCCGATACTTGCAAGCCGCCTGCTTAGTCCAACGGCCGTGCGACGCCTGCGCACCTATGCGCCGTTGATCGTTCTGATCGTACTCTGCATCCTGATCTCGATCGCCAATCCCAATTTCATTGAGCTTCGCAACCTCGTGCGCATTGCCAATTCGGCGTCCGTGCCGCTGACGCTGGCCATGGGCCTGACATTCATCATCCTGCTCGGCAGCATCGATCTTTCGGTCGAGGGATCGCTCTCGGTCGCGGCGATGGTGGTCGTGCTTCTGGCCACCAACGATGCCAACGCCAATCAATATGGCTGGCTGGCCGTGATATCAGCCATCGCAGCCAGCACCGCCATGGGTTTTGCAAGCGGGTTGATCCAGACCGTGCTCAGGATTCCATCCTTCATGGCGACGCTCGGCGTCTGGTTCATCGGCCTCGGCATCTCGGTCTATATGCTTGGCGGATCCGCCGTCCGGTTGATGGACCCGTCGATCCGAGACCTCGCTTTGATGCGCCTTGCCGGCCTGCCGCTTGCCGTCTGGGTGGCGCTTGCCGCTTTTCTCCTTGCCTGCGTCATTCAATACTACACCCGCCTCGGGCGCCACATCATGGCGATCGGCGGCGGCGAGGACGTTGCTGAGCTTTCCGGCATCAACCTGCGCCGCGTGCGCGTTATGGCTTTCGGCCTCGCGGGCTTCTTCTTCGGCGTCGCCGGTGTGCTGGCCGCAGCCCAGCTCGGACGCTCCGATGCCGTCATCGCCGACGGGCGGCTGTTTGCCGCCGTGACCGCCGTGGTCGTCGGCGGCACGGCGCTGACCGGCGGCGAGGGCGGGGTCGTCAACACGCTTGTCGGAGTGTTGATCGTTACTGTGCTCAGCAACGGCATGATCCTTCTCGGCGTCTCGCCCTATGTGCAGCAGACGGTCCAGGGCCTGATGATCATCGCAGCCGTCGCCTTGTCGCTCGACCGGCTCCGTCTCAAGATCGTGAAGTGATCGCCATGCTTGCAGCAAACTCAATCAGCAAATCCTTTTCCGGCGTTCCGGCTCTCAAGAACGTCTCGCTCGAAATCCGCCCCAACGAGGTGGTCGGCCTGATCGGCGAGAATGGTGCCGGCAAATCGACCTTGATGCGCATCCTTGCCGGAACCCATCAGCCCGATAGCGGCACCTTGACGCTCGACGGCAAGCCGCTACGGCTCAGAAACGCCCGCGACGGTGCCTTGAACGGCATCGGCATGGTCTTTCAGGAGCAGTCGCTGCTGCTCAACCTCTCCGTTGCCGAGAATATCTATCTCGGCCAGGAGAGCCAGTTCGTCATATTCGGTCTGGTTGACTGGAAGGCGATGCGCGCCGCCGCAAGGCGCCAGCTCGAGAAGATCGGCGTCGACATCGACGTCACGGCGCGCGCCTCGGAACTCACCTTCGCCGCGCGCCAGATGGTCGAGCTGGCGAAAGCCCTGACGCTGGAGGAAACGGTGGCGCGGCCGCTCGTCATTCTGCTCGACGAGCCGACATCGGTGTTAAGCGGCAGCGATATCGACGTTCTCTTCAAGCGCGTCCGGTCGCTGAAGTCGCGGGCAAGCTTCGTCTTCGTATCGCACCGGCTAGACGAGGTGCTTCGCATTTCCGACCGCGTCTACACGATGAAGGACGGGGAGGTGGTCGCCGAACACCAGGCTGCCGATGTCACCGGCCCCCAACTGCACGAGATCATGGTCGGGCGCGGGCTGCAGAATGCCTACTACAAGGAAGACCGGCAACTGCCGCCGCAAAGCGAGATCGTCGTCGATGCCTCCGACTTCGGGGCTTCAGGCGCCTTCCGCCATGTCGACCTCAAAATCCATGCCGGCGAGATCCTCGGAATTGCGGGCGTCGTCGGCTCTGGCCGCGAGGAGGTGACGCGTGCGATCGGCGGCTTCCTACCCCATACCGAGGGCACGCTGAAGATCAACGGCGAGGCCGTGCATTTCCGCTCTCCCGAACAGGCCGTGCGCAAGAGCATCGGCTATGTCCCGCGCGAACGCCGGGTCGAAGGACTGGTAATGTTCCTGTCGATCGCCGAGAACATCACGCTTGCCGATCTTTCCGCCGTGATGAAGAACGGGGCGATCAGCTACGCCAAAGAGAGGCGGCTTGCCGCCGACTGGATCAAGCGGCTGCGCATCAGGGCGCCCGGGCCGGATATTGCCTGCCGCAAGCTCTCGGGCGGCAATCAGCAGAAGGTGGTGCTCGCCCGCTGGATGACCGCAGGCTCGCGCATCCTCATCCTCGATCACCCGACGCGCGGCCTCGATGTCGGGGCCAAGGAAGAGGTTTACGAACTGGTCCGCGAACTCTCGGCGCAGGGCGTCGCGATCCTGCTCATCTCCGACACGCTCGAAGAGACGATCGGATTGTCCCACCGCGTCCTGGTGATGCGCGATGGAGCGGTGACCGCGCGTTTCGATGCAGCACCCGGACAGAAACCCGATCAGGTCGACCTTGTCCGGGCGATGGTGTGAGGAGCAACCGATGAAAAGCCTTTCAGACATCAGATCATTGCTTGCCGCGGGATGGATGCAGGGTGCTATCCCGCCGGCCCTTCTCGTCGTGCTCGTGCTCATCATCGAGATCGCAGCACCCGGCTTCCTGACCGGCGAGACGCTGGCGCTGCTGCTCTCGAACACCGCCGTTCTCTTCATTCTGGCAACCGGCGTCACCTTCGTCATCCTGATCGGCGGGATAGACCTGTCGATCCAGGCGGTCGCCTCGCTTGCCAGCGTCATCCTGGCGCAGCTTCTGCCGCGCTTCGGCCTCGGCGCCTTCCCGATCGCCATTCTCGCCGGCCTCGCCTTCGGACTGCTCAGCGGCTACGTCCATGTCCGGCTGAAGGTGCCGTCATTCGTGGCGACGCTCGCAACCGGCGGCGTGGTCGCCGGCATCGCGCTCTGGGCCGCGCAAGGCCGCGCCATCACCATCGAGGAGGGCGGCCGGGCGAACATCGCCTGGATCAACGATACGGTCGCGGGCGTCCCCACCGTCGTCATGATCGCTGCCGTGATCGGCCTTCTCGCCTTCTTCGCGCTTCGTTATACCCGCTTCGGCCGGCAGAGCCTCGCGGTCGGGGCCGGCGAACCGGCCGCCATGGCCGCCGGCATCAATGTCGATCGCACCAAGATCATCGCTTTCGCCGTCTCCGGCACGCTCGCCGCTATCGCCGGGACGATCCTTGCAGCCCGCCTGTCGAGCGGTTCGCCCAACCTTGCCAACCAGCTTCTGCTTCCGGCGATCGCGGCAGTCATCGTCGGCGGAACGGCAATCACCGGCGGTCTTGGCGGCGTGGCCCGCACGGCAGTCGGCGCATTGATCATCTCGATCGTGCGCATCGGCATGACCTTCGTCGGCATCAATATTTTCGCGGAGAACGTCGTCTTCGGAACCGTGCTCATCCTTGCGGTCGCAATCACCATCGACCGCAGCAAGATTGCGATCATCAAATGAGCGCCGAAGCACGCCAGGGCGGCAACCGCCCGGGAGAAAAACGGCGCCGCACCGGACGGCCCGGCGCCGTTTTCGAAGCTTTACTGCATCGTGTCGAGGTCGATCAGTTCGATCTTGTAACCGTCCGGGTCTTCGATGAAGGCGATATGCGTCGTGCCGTGCTTCATCGGGCCTGGCGGGCGCGGAATACGGGCACCCTGTTTTTCCAGGGCCGAGCAGACGCCATAGATATCTTTGACGCCGAGAGCCAGGTGGCCGAAACCGCCGCCGAGCTCGTAGGGCGTCTCATGACCCCAGTTATAGGTGAGTTCCACAACGGTATCGGTCTCCTCGGGACCGTAGCCGACGAAAGCGTTGGTGAACTTTCCTTCCGGATAGTCGTCACGGCGAAGAAGTGTCATGCCGAGCAGCTCGGTGTAGAACTTGATGGACCTGTCGAGATCGAACACACGGATCATGGTGTGCATCATTCTGAATTGGCCGGGCGTGTCGCTCATTTTACGAATCCTCCTGCAAGTTATCGTTTTTGCACTGATTTTTCGAGTGGGAAAGCCGAAGAAGCTTGCTGGCGCACTTGATGTTAAAAACCAGTGTTGTATGATAACCATGTAAGTGACCTTGCTGTCCAGTCGTTTTCAGTTCAAACCGGAGCAGTGCCGATGAATGCCCTTCCGCCCTCGCAGGCAAATGCGCTCGCTGCTTTGTCAGCCGCGATGCCCGCGGGCATGCTGTTGTCGGATGCGGCAGATATGGAACGCTACAGCCGCGACTGGTCCGGCGATCATTACGGCCGTCCCTTGATGGTGGCGCGGCCGCGATCGGTCGAGGAAGTCAGCCTGTTGATGCGCTGCTGTCACGAGCAGCGCATCCACGTGGTTCCGCAGGGCGGCCTGACCGGTTTGGTCGGCGCGGCCGTGGCCAGTTATCCCGGCGGCGAGATCGTCATATCGCTGGAGCGGATGAACAAGGTCCGCTCCGTCAATCCGATCGATTTCGCCATGGTCGTCGAGGCCGGCTGCATCCTGGAAGAGGCAAAGCGGCAGGCGGAAGCGGCGGACTGCATGCTGCCGATCACCTTCGGCGCCCAGGGAAGCTGCCGCATCGGCGGCAACGTCGCCACCAATGCCGGCGGCTTCAACGTGCTGCGCTACGGTATGACCCGGGATCTGGTGCTCGGGCTCGAAGTCGTGCTCGCCGACGGCCGGATCTGGAACGGGCTGAAGACGCTACGCAAGGATAATCGCGGCTACGACCTGAAGCAGCTGTTCATCGGCAGCGAGGGGACGCTCGGGGTCATCACGGCCGTCTCGCTCAAAGTATTTCCGCGGCCCACCCAGGTCGAAACCGCGCTTGTCGGGCTGGCATCTGTCGAGGATGCGATGGCGCTCTATGCCCGCGCCCGGCGTGAATGCAGCGACCTCCTGTCCGCGTTCGAGCTGATCCTGCGCGGCGGCATCGAGATCGCCATCGGCGCGCGCGCGGATCTCAACGACCCGCTCTCCGAAGCCTACCCCGTCTATGTCCTGATCGAGGCTTCGGCCGGCGGACGCGTCGACCTGAAGTCGCTGCTGGAGGATTTCCTTGCCAATGCCGGCGACCTCGTGCTCGACGGCGTCATGGCATCGAGCCGCGCCCAGGGCGAAAGGCTGTGGCTGCTGCGCGAGATGATGGTCGAGGCGCAGGGCCGCGGCGGACGCTATCTCCGGACGGATGTTTCCGTGCCGATCTCCAGCATCGCCTCGTTCGTTTCCGATGCGCTGACAGCGCTCGAAAGCTCCCATCCAGAAGCTCTGGCCGTGACCTACGGACATGTCGGCGACGGCAATATCCATCTCAATATCGTCCCGCCGATAGACATGGCGGCGGAAGACATGGACGGATTGTTTCATGCAACCGAAGAGGTCATCTTCGACATCATCGACCGGCACGGCGGCTCGATCAGCGCCGAACACGGCATCGGCCGGGTCAAGCAGCAGGCCTACCTGCAGCGGGCCGATCCCTTGACGCTTGAGCTTGCAGGCCGAATCAAGGATGCATTCGATCCCCTGCACCTTTTGAGCGAGGGGCGTATTCTCGCCCTGCGGGACGGGGTGGAGGCAAAGCCATGACGTTGAAGCTCGACAAGGTCAATCGCGGGCCGCATCTTTCGACGCTGGTCGCAAGTTCGATCTCCCGCGAGATCGCCCAGGGCCGCCTGAAGCCCGGCGACCAGCTGCCGACGGAGCAGCAACTCGCCCAGACATTCGGCGTCAGCCGCAACGTCGTGCGCGAAGCCATCGCCCGGCTGCGCTCGGAAGGGCGGATCTGGTCGCAGCAAGGGCGCGGTGCCTTTGTCGCCGACCAGCCGAACACGACGGTGCTGACGATCGATTATGAAGCCCTGCAGCAGGCGGCGGCATTCCGCAGCCTGTTCGAACTGCGCGGCATCCTCGAGGTGCAGGCAGCAGCCCTTGCCGCCCAGCGGCGAACGAACGACGACGTCGCAGCCATGCGCAATGCACTCGAGACCATGTCGAACGCGCCCTATGGCAGCGTGATGTGGCTGCAGACCGACCTGGAGTTTCACAAGACCGTCGCCGCCGCGACCGGCAATGCCTACATGGTCCAGTTCCTGATGTTCGTATCGGAACGGGTCCGCGACAGTATTCTGGCATCGGGCAACCAGCAGAAATCCGAGGAGCTCGCCAGCGTCACGCTTGGCGAACACCAGCGCATTCTCGATGCCATAGAGGCGCGCGACGCCGAGGGCGCACAGGGCGCCATGCGCGCGCATCTCGCCGGCGCGGCACACCGCGTCGGTTTGGCTGACGAAACAACAAAATAGACTTCCAGATCAATATCCAGGGAATATCAGACCAATGACGGGAAGACTTGAAGGAAAGACCGCGGTCGTCACGGCGGCCGGGCAGGGAATGGGACGCGCCGCCGTGTTGGCGTTCCTACGCGAGGGCGCTGCGGTTCGCGCCACCGATATCGACGAATCCAAACTCAAATCGCTGGGCGATCACGCCGGCCTTTCCACGCATCGTCTCGACGTGCTGAATCCTGACGAGATCAAGGCCTTCGCCGCTACCGGCGATGCGCCCGATATCCTGTTCAACTGCGCCGGCTTCGTGCACAACGGCAACATCCTCGACTGCGACGAAGACGCCTTCGACTTCTCGGTCAATCTCAACATCCGCGCGACGTATCGCATGATCCGGGCGTTTCTGCCCGGCATGATCGCGCGCGGCGGCGGCTCTATCGTCAACATGGCCTCCGTCGCCTCGACCGTCATCGCAGCGCCCAACCGCTTCATCTACGGCACGACCAAGGCCGCCGTGATCGGCCTGACCAAGTCGGTCGCGCTTGATTATGTCGGGCAGGGCATCCGCGCCAACGCCATCTGCCCGGGAACGGTGGAAAGCCCCTCGCTGCAGGACCGCATGCGCGCACTCGGCGATTACGACCAGGCGCGCGCGAGCTTCATCGCCCGCCAGCCGATGGGACGGCTCGGAACCGCCGAGGAAGTCGCCGAACTCGTCGTCTATCTCGCCAGCAATGAATCCGCGTTCATGACCGGCAATGCGATCGTCATCGACGGCGGCTGGGCAAACGCCTGATGCATTCTCCTTCTCTGCAAAACGGAAGACCCACATGAAACTCCTCAGATACGGACAGCGCGGCTCCGAAAAGCCCGGCATTCTCGACACGGAGGGCAAGATCCGCGATCTGAGCGGACATATCGACGATATCGCCGGCAAGGCGTTGACCGCCGAAGGCCTCGCCGGCCTTGCCGGCATCGACCTTGCGAGCCTGCCCGTCGTCGCCGATCCCGGCCGCCTCGGCCCCTGCGTCGCACGCACCGGCAAGTTCATCTGCGTCGGCCTCAACTATGCCGACCACGCGGCCGAGACAGGCGCGGCGATCCCGGCAGAACCCATCCTCTTCATGAAGGCGACAAGCGCCATCACCGGCCCGAACGACAACGTCATCATCCCGCGCAATTCGAAGAAGACCGACTGGGAGGTCGAGCTCGGCGTCGTCATCGGCGACGAGGCACTATATGTCCCCGAGGCCGACGCGATGAAATATGTAGCCGGCTATTGTCTGATCAACGATGTCTCCGAGCGCGAATTCCAGGCCGAACGCGGCGGCCAGTGGACGAAGGGCAAATCGGCCGACAGCTTCGGCCCGATCGGCCCCTGGATGGTGACGCGCGACGAGATCGCCGAACCGCAGGACCTGAAAATGTGGCTTTCCGTCGACGGCGTCATGCGGCAGAACGGCTCGACCAGGACGATGATCTTCGGCGTCGCCTTCCTCGTCCATTACATCTCGCAATTCATGAGCCTGCAGCCGGGCGACATCATCTCGACCGGAACGCCGCCGGGCGTCGGCCTCGGCATGAAGCCGCCGCTTTTCCTGTCCGCCGGTCAGACGATCCGGCTTGGCATCGACGGTCTCGGCGAACAAACGCAGACGACAGTCAACGCCGTCTGACAATGAAAGACCGGGCGGTTGAGGCCGCCCGGTCTGGAAATCGTAGAGCAATGGAAGCTATCATTCCGCCGCGTCCGGCATTCCGGTGAGCGTCACGCCGTTGACGGCGGCGATCACGTCGGAGAGCGCCGGCACGAAAGCCTCGCCCTGGCCCGCGGCAACCGCAGTGGCGAAGCTGTTGCGCACGGCGGCGTTGATCGGGTTGACGGCGCCGGACGCCAGCGCGAAGGACGCCAGGTAGGACATATCCTTCAGCGCATTGACCATGGCGAAACGCTGCGCATTCTCGTTACGGTTCAGCACGAAATCGAAGAAGGCCTGGTAGAAGCCGCAATCCATGCGGCTGCCGCGCAGAACGCTGTCGAAAACCTGCGGGGTGAGGCCCGCCTTGGCGCCGAGCATCAGCGCTTCCGAGTAGATCGCCGAATAGCCCATCGACACGAAATTGTTGAGAAGCTTCATCGTATGGCCGGTTCCGACCGGTCCCGTCGGCACGATGCGGGCGGCAAACGCCTCGAGGATCGGACGCGCACGGGCGACGGCCTCCGCCGTTCCGCCGATCATGACATCGAGCTTGCCTTCGGCGGCCTCCTTCGGCGTCCGCGCCAACGGCGCGTCGATCAGTGTTATGCCCTGCGGCGCCAGCTCTTCGGCGAGCCTGGTCGTGACCGATGGATTGGAGGTCGAGCAATCGATGACGAAGAGCGGCTTGCCAGCAGCAATGATACCATCTGCGCCATGAAGGACCTGCTGGACCTGGTCCGATCCCGTCACGCAAAGGATGACGACGTCGCTTGCCAGCGCAAGTTCTCTCGGGCTCTTCGCCTCCGATGCGCCGCTCGCAATCAGCCTTTCCACGGCATCCCGTTTCCGGTGCGCGAGCACCGTGACAGGCCAGCCCTTGGCAATGAGGTTACCGGCCATGCCCGATCCCATCGCCCCCAGACCTATAAAGCCGATATGCTCCTTCATCCGTCTTCTCCCTTTGTTATCAGTTGACGTTTGATCGCATCGTTTTGCTTTTCCCGCCAGTATGCGCTAGCAACAGAAAACGCGGCCGGCGCGGCCGTATCGACACGCAGGATTTCGAAACAGGATGACTGACAGGGACAGCGCGGTCTTCAACACCATTCAGCAGACGCCGAACCTGCGCAGCGGCCTTGCGGATACGTTGACGGCGCAAATCGAGTCCGGCGACCTGAAGCCCGGCCAGCGACTGCCGACCGAGCAGGCGATCATGATGGCAACCGGCGTCAGCCGGACGATCGTCCGCGAGGCGCTTGCCACCCTGAGGGCGAAGGGGCTGATCACCACCCGCCAGGGCCTCGGCGCTTTCGTCTCGAACGACCCGACGCCCAGATCCTTCTCGATCATTCCCAACGACCTGCAATCGATCGACGAGGTCCTGCGCGTGCTGGAACTGCGCATGGGGATCGAATATGAAGCCGCCGGCCTTGCCGCCCTGCGCCGTACGCAGGAAGATATCGAGCGCATGCAGGATCGTCTCGACGCGCTCGATAAGGCGATCGAGGAAGGCGGATACGGCGCCGAAGAGGATTTCGCCTTTCACAGGTCCATCCTGGTCGCGACGCAGAACTCCTATTACGGCCGCCTCTTCGATACCTTCGGCAACTCCATGGTGCCGCGGCAATGGGCGCGCCTCGACAAGATGACGGCCGCCGAGCGCCAGCGTCATGCGACGCGCATGCGTAGGGAACACCACGCGATATTCGCGGCGATCCGCGACGGCGACGAGCCTGCCGCGCGCCGCGCCATTCGAAGCCACCTGTCGAAGAGTGCGGCGCGCTTCGAAGATCTGCGCGACGCCAACGCCTCGTCCTGAACTCTCGCGCTGGCCACAGGGTATGCCGATCGGGTCGTCGCCCATCATGCCTGTCCCGTTATCCCGCCGAGATAGAGTTCGCGCATCAACGACATGTTCTTGAGTTCGGCGATCGGGCCGGAGGTCGCGATGCGGCCATTCTGCATGAGGTAGCCGCGCGTCGCGACAGACAGTGCGAGGCCGGCATTCTGTTCGACGAGAAGAACCGATGCGCCGAAGGTCCTGCCGATATCGAGGATGATGGCCTGGATCTCCTTGACCAAAAGCGGCGAGAGACCGAGCGAAGGCTCGTCGAGCAGCAGCACACGCGGGCGGGCCATCAGGCCGCGCGCGATGGCGAGCATCTGCTGCTGGCCGCCGCTCAGCGATCCGCCCCGCTGCTGCCGCTTGGTGGCAAGGATCGGGAAAAAATTCTCCATCGTCTTCACGTCGGCTTCGATCGCGGCGGTGTCGCGGCGCGCATAGGCGCCAAGACGCAGGTTCTCCTCGACCGACATGTCGGCGAAGATGCGCCGCCCTTCAGGCACCAGCACCACACCGCGCTTGGCCATGATATCGGGCGTGCGTCCCGTCAGGTTCTCGCCGTCGAAGGTGACGCTGCCGGCGCGCGGCTTCACCAGGCCGACGATCGTGCGCAACAGCGTCGACTTGCCGGCGCCGTTCGGCCCGAGAATGGTGATGATCTCGTTTTCGCCGAGCGTCAGCGAGACGTCGCGGTTGACGACGGTGGCGCCATAGCCGGTGGTGACGTTCGATACCGAAAGAAGGGTCACAGCGCACCTCCCAGATAGACTTCGAGAACCTTGGGATCGTTGAGAACCGCCTGTGTCGGTCCGTCCGCGATCTTCGAGCCGAAGTCGAGCACAACAAGCCGCTTGCAAAGCATCTGCATCAGCTTCATGTCGTGGTCGATGACGCAGACGCTAATGCCGTGCTCGGGAAACTGCTTCACCAGGCCGACCAGCGTTGCCGTTTCCCTGTCGTTCAGACCGGCGGCCGGTTCGTCGAGCAGGATCAGCGACGGACGCGTGGCGAGCGCCAGTGCGATGCCGAGCAGGCGCAGGCTGCCGAACGGCAGAACGCCGGCGCGCTCATCGGCAAGGGCCGAAAGCCCGACGAAATCGAGCAGCGATTGCGGCGTCGTCCACGGATAGGGCCTGGACGATTTGCGGGCATGCTCGCAGGCGATCCGGACGTTTTCCATGACGGGAAGGCCGGGAAAGGCCATGGCCTGCTGGAAGGTGTAGCCGATGCCGGCGCCCGAGATTTCATGGGCAGCGAGATTGGTGATGTCGCGCCCGCGCCAGGAAACACTTCCCTCGGTCGGTTTATAGACGCCGGTCACGACATTGAAGAGCGTCGTCTTGCCCGAACCGTTCGGCCCGACGATCCCGAGAATCTCGCCTTCCTCGATCGAAAGATCGACACCCGCAAGAGCGGCCACACCGCCGAATTGCTTGCGCAGGCCCTTGATGTCGAGAATGGCGTTCATTGGCTCGCTCCCGACGGGCGGTTGGAATTGGCCGCCGCCTTCCGATCCACGGAGCCCGACAGGCTTTTGAAAAGGACCTGCCAGCCCTGCAGCATGCCAGCAATCAACCCGTTCGGCAGCAGCAGGATGACGGCGATCAGGCAGACACCGTAGAGGATGCGCGATTCA
>Ga0307513_10006014_pt1 | contig 15931 bp, 10 predicted proteins | sample 15_EM_MG_FD_202174 | JGI IMG/M metagenome (GOLD analysis project Ga0307513, IMG submission 202174) | Populus trichocarpa ectomycorrhiza microbial communities from riparian zone in the Pacific Northwest, United States - 15_EM | ecosystem: Host-associated > Plants > Roots > Unclassified | place... | reverse complement strand
AGCGGAAGGCATTGAAACACCAAAATGTCGTTCTGAGGGGAAGGAAATGGTACGGTTGGGTGGTCTCGAACCACCGACCTCAGGATCCACAATCCTGCGCTCTAACCAACTGAGCTACAACCGCACAAACAGGCTCGCCCCGAATTTCAGGGCCGCTTTCCGGGTCAAATACGGGCAGTCCGCATTTTTTGCAAGTCCCAACTTGTGCCTTGCCATGAAAAAACGGACTGGGAGATTGCCGGGCGTAAAAAAACCGGGTGGTCACCCACCCGGCTTGTCGGATCAGGATCGGCGCAAGCCTTACGGCGCGCGGATCGGAAGTCAGACCTTCTTGAAGCTGGACATGGCCTTTTCGGCGGCGTCCTTGCCTGGCTTGGTGACGCTTTCGGCAACCTTCTTGGTGGCTTCCTGCATTGCCTTGGCCTGTTCCATGGCCAGTTCGGCCTGCTTGCGGATGAAGGCAGTCTGCAGTTCGAAGAGTTCGGAAACAGACTTGACGCCGAGCAGCGCCTCCATGTGCGACAGCGAATTTTCCGCATTGGTGCGCAGGGCGTCGATCGCCTTGAGGCCGAGTTCGACGGTGCCGGACTGCGCGCTTTCCAGCGTCGCTTCGACGGTCTTCGTCGCGTCTTCTGCGGCCGTCTTCATCTTGGAATAGGCTTCCTTGGACTGCACGGCGCCCTTTTCGGCGAACTCGCGCAGGCTATCGGTAACCTTGGCCGGATCGAAGGAGGTCATCGAAAATACGTCGTCGGTTTTCTTGGTAGCCATGATCAGCGCTCCTGTTTCGGGCCCTCTCCAGAGGCACCCTGTTGATGATGTACATCATATAGCCCAGATTATTGTGCATTGCAACATATTTGTGCAGCGCATATAAAATTTGGGCGATCGGCATATTAACCTTCAAAAACGAAAGGCCGCCGCCAATCGGATGGCGCGCTGGACCCTTGCGGACGCGCCGGGTATTAATAGACTGTTAATAATCACGTCCCAGTGACGTTTCTGCCAACAGGTCCGTTCATGTCCGCAAAATTGTACCCCTTCATCGACATCGCCGTGCATGAGCGGGTGCGCGGGCACTTTGCGCGTGGCGATGCGGCGGTCCTGTTTTCCGCGGACATGCGCCAGGTTCTCTGGTCGAACGGCGAAGGCGCTTCCCTTTTCGGCACGCCGTCGATCTACGATTTCATCGATAGCGGCACGGATACAGGCGACGTTGCCTTTCGCCAGATGGAGGCAACCGCACTTCAGCTGGCGCGCGTCGGCGACAGCCGCTCCTTCCTGATGCGCATCGGCGCCGGCTTTCGCCGCATGCCGGTCCATGCGCTGGTGGAGATGATCAGCGTTCATCCCGGTGAAACGGCAATCCTGTTTACAGCGCCCGGCAACGTCAAGGCGCGCACAACGGCGGAAATCGCCCGTACGATGATTTCGGGCTTCGACGATCCGGACACGCATATGGCTGTGCTTGATGGCGATGGCGGCATCGTTGCCGCCTCGTCCGGCTTTGAAAGCCTCGCCATGACACCGCAGACCTGCCGCGCGCTGGTCGCAGCCGTGGCCCGCGACAGCGACTGGCTGGTCAAGCGCCCAGTTCCGACCGGCAAGGGCCACCTGCCTGCCGCCATCGGCAAACTCTCCGATACCCCCGCCCTGCATCTGCTGTTTGCCGTCGAGACCATTCTCGGCAATCTCGATCCTGGTTTGGATTTCGACGACGAGGCGATTGCCGATACCACCGCGCCTGCGGATAGCGAGTCGGCTCCTGCAATCCTGAACGATGCCGCACCCGTGTCCAACACGGTCGAGCCTGTGGATGCCGCTGGCTTTCTGCCGGAAACACTGCTTCCGGACGATGCCGAGGCTTATGCTGCAGACCCTGCATCAATCGAGCCGGACAATGTCGCAGACACCATCCCGGACGAGACTATCGGTGCGGACGAACAGGCTGGCGGCGAATTGGTTTCTGATGCCGAGGAACTGCCAGGCGCTTTCGATCCGGAAACACCATCGGCGACCTATGCCGAAGCCGAAGCGGCGTATGACGAGCCTCTGGACAACGGCGTGAACGCTCCGATTGACCCGGAGCAGTTCTATATCCCCGATGCAGGCACAGAAGTCGACATGGACGTTTCCGAGGAAGCCGACCAGCCGGAAGCAAACGACATCACGCCGACAACACCCGAGCCGGAACGAGACGCTGCAAACGAGGCCCCTGCCGCGAGCCAGGAAGACGATATTCCGATTACTGAAGAGGCTGAAACGGCCGTTGAAGACGACGACACCTCTTCCGGCGGTTGGATCGACGAGACGGCGAGCGAAAACATCGCGACTGTTGCGGATGAAGGCGAGGCCGCTGTCGAGCAGACGCCCGCAACCGGAGAACAGGCCGCAGTCGAGATGGTTGGCGAATTGCCATCACCGGCAGACATCGAGGCAGACGTCGAGGCAGGTGATCTCGTCTCCGAAGGCCAGGAAACCGGCTTCGTCTTCAATCCGGGCAGCCGCGCGGTGCGTTTCGTCTGGAAGATCGATTCCGATGGCCGCTTCCGCGAGATTTCCGACGAATTCTCCATGGCCGTCGGCCCGGCCTCGGCCGATATTTCCGGCGTGACCTTCAGCGACATCGCCGAACGCTACGACCTCGATGCCGACGGCAAGATCGGCGAACTTTTGAAACGCCGCGACACCTGGTCGGGCAAGACGATCCTGTGGCCCGTGGAAGGCACAAGCCTGCACGTGCCGGTGGATCTCGCAGCGCTTCCGACCTATTCCCGCAACCGCGAATTCGACGGCTTCCGCGGCTTCGGCATTGTCCGCGTCGCCGATGCAATCGAGGATCCGCGCGGCACCGGCCTTGCCCTTGGCCTGCCGGTCGCTGAACCGATCGACCCGAACGAAGACAGTCAACAGAATGTGACCGCACTGCCCGTCACCGAAATCCCAGCGCCCATGGCAGAGGGCGACCTCGCCGCGGACGAAATGCCTCCGACTGACGCGGACCAGGGCGACACGCAGACGACAGAAGACAATGGGGATGATGCGGTCGTTTTTGATGACGCCACGACACTCCAGGGCGATGACGCAAGTTCCGAAACAGAAACGCTTTCCGCCGAAGCCAGAGACGATGACGATGACGATGACGATGACGATGGTCAGCTGATCGGCGATATTGACGATACGCCAGCGAATGAAGACACGTCCGAGGACCCGTTCCGCGGCGAGCGGCCAGCGTTGCAGATCGTCGAAAATCCGGGACGCCGCTCATCGGACAAGGTCGTGCGGCTGGACAACCATCGCCCGCAGGGCGCTGAAACCCTGACGCGCGGCGAACAGGCGGCCTTCCGCGAAATCGCCCGGCAGCTCGGTGAGACCTTCGGCAAACGGCAGGACGGTCCTCCGCCGGTTGCGACCGACGAGCAGGCCGAGACTTTGGAACCGGTCGTGCAACCGGAAACAACGGAGCAGGAGCCGGACGACACTGCAGTTCCATTGATGGCGGAAATGTCGCCGGAGACAGACGCCGAAGGCAGCGTCGCCTCGACAGCGGATGCCGTCTCGGGCGCTGAACTCGAAAACGATCCGCCGATGGCCTTTGTCGATGTTGTGGATGCCTTGCCGACCCGCAGCAGCCCACATGCCGGAAGCCTGAACCAGGATCTTCTCGACAGCCTGCCGGTTGCGCTTCTGGTCCATGCCGGCGACGAACTCTTCCACGCCAATCCGGAATTCCTGGCGCTGACGGGCTTTGCTTCGCTTGAAGCGCTGCGCGAAGAAGGCGGCATCGACGCTCTTTTCGTGGCGGAAGAGGACGGCCTGTTCGACATGCCGGACGGCACGATGATGCTGATCCGCAATGATGGACGGCTGGTCCCCGTCAATGCCCGGCTGCAATCGATCCGCTGGGAAGAAAAGAGCGCACTGGTGATGGCGCTTTCGGCCGCCGCTCAGGATGCAAAGCCTGCGGAAATCACGGAGACCGACGTCGAAGAAAAACCGGCACCTGTTCCGGCAAACCCCGACCATGCAGCCCTCGAGACACTGCAGATGGAGGCGGAGGAACTGCGCTCCATTCTCGAGACGGCCACCGACGGCGTTGCCATTATCGGTGCCGATGGCGAAATCCGCTCGCTCAATCGCTCGGCCAGCGCCCTCTTCAACTACGACGACGGGGAAATTCGCGGCAAGCCGTTTGCCATGCTGTTTGCCCATGAAAGCCAGAAGGCCGTGCTCGACTATCTGGCCGGCCTCTCCGGTCACGGCGTCGCCAGCGTGCTCAATGATGGCCGCGAGGTCATCGGCCGTGAAGCGTCCGGCGGCTTCATCCCGCTGTTCATGACCATGGGCCGGCTCTCCTCCTCGAACGGCTACTGCGCCGTCATCCGCGACATCACCCAGTGGAAGCGGACGGAAGAGGAGTTGCGCAATGCCAAGCGCGCCGCCGAAACCGCCAACGCCCACAAGACCGACTTCCTCGCCCGCGTCAGCCACGAAATCCGCACGCCGCTCAACGCCATCATCGGCTTTTCCGACATGATGGCGAGCGAGCATTTCGGCGCGATCGGCAATCCGCGTTATGTCGAATATGCCAATGATATCGGCCGCTCCGGCCGGCACGTGCTCGACATCGTCAACGACCTGCTCGACATATCGAAGATCGAGGCCGGCGAGATGGACCTGGAGTTCACCGCCGTCGAGATCAACGATGCCGTGTCCGAGGCGGTTGCGCTCGTCCAGCCGCAGGCCAACAGCCAGCGTGTGATCATCCGCACATCTTTGTCCGGATCCGTGCCGAACATCGTCGCCGACAGCCGCTCGATCAAGCAGATCGCCCTCAACATCCTGTCGAATGCCATCCGGTTTACGCCGTCGGGTGGCCAGATCGTCGTTTCGACCGCCTATGAAGCCAATGGCAGCGTCATCCTGCGCATCCGCGATACCGGCACCGGCATGACCCGTACCGAGCTGGAACAGGCGATGAAGCCGTTCCGCCAGGTGACCACCGGCGCCCGCAAGCGCGGCGACGGCACCGGCCTTGGCCTGCCGCTGACCAAGGCCATGGCGGAGGCAAACCGGGCGCAATTCTCGATCAATTCGGCCCCGAACGAAGGCACGCTGGTGGAAATCTCCTTCCCGTCGCAGCGGGTTCTGGCGGATTAGCAACGAATGCGTTAGGAAATGTTGAGCGTTGCGAACCAGTTTGCGCGCCCGCGTTTTCGACCTTTGCGGTGCTTTGCCCGCGCTGTGGAAAGATGAGCCTTGCCGTCTGTGACCCCTGCCCTGAAGCGCGCGCGGCTGTTTGCCGGGATTGGCGGCGCGCATCCCATGCTCGCTGCAGCAGCAGCGCTCACCTGCATGGTCGTGCTGCTTCCCGTGCTGGCGATCGCCTGGCTGGCCGTCACCGGTGGCGACAGCGACTGGCCGCACCTGATTGCCAATGTCATACCGCGCGCCGCCGGGCGCACGCTGCTCTTGATCGCGCTGACCGGGATCGTCACCACCATCACCGGCATCGTCACAGCATGGCTGGTGGCCAGCTGCGATTTTCCGCTGCGGCGGTTTCTTGGCGCCGCGCTGGTGCTTCCGCTTGCCATTCCCGCCTATATTGCGGCTTATGCCTTCGGCGAACTTTTCACCTTCACCGGTCCGCTGCAAACCCTGGTGCGGGCCATTTTCGGCTTTCAGTCGAGCCGTGACTACTGGTTTCCGGATGTCCGGTCGCTGGGCGGCGCCGTGCTGGTGCTGGGTTCGGTGCTTTACCCCTACATCTATCTCGCCTGCCGGGCGATGTTCCTGATGCAGGGGCGCGCCGCGGCCGACGTGGCGCGCACGTTGGGGGCCGGGCCGCTGAAGGTGTTTCTGAAGGTTCAGATCCCGATGGCCCGCCCGGCGATCATGGTCGGCGTCACCCTCGTCGCCATGGAGACCCTGAACGACATCGGCGCCGTGGAGTTTCTCGGGGTCCAGACCCTGACCTTCTCGATCTTCGACACCTGGCTCAACCGGGGCAGCCTCGCCGGGGCGGCACAGATCGCCTGCATCATGCTGGCCTTCGTCATCGTCCTGATGATGATCGAGCGCGCCGCGCGCCGGCGCCAGCGTTTCGCAAGCCAGAAGACGACAGCGGGCGTCCATGATGCCGTTCGCCTGCGGCTCACCGGCTGGAAGAAATGGGCGGCGATGATCGCCTGTCTGCTGCCAGTCCTGTCTGGTTTTGCCGTGCCTCTGATCGTGCTTGGCGGCTACGCCCTGAAACGCCTCGACCAGTTCCTCGAGCCGCGTCTGTTGAACGCGCTGATGCATAGCATCCTCGTCTCGACCTCGGCCGCGGTGATCACGGTCGTCCTCGCCTTCGTTCTGGCCTATGCCGCGCGCACCAGCCGCTCGCGCTTCATCAGCCTTGCCGGGCGGCTGTCTGCCTTCGGCTATGGCGTCCCACGGTGCTTGCCATCGGCGTGCTCTTTCCACTCGCGGGCATCGACAACGGGATCGATGCCTTCCTGCGTACCCATGCCGGGATCTCGACGGGGCTTCTTCTGTCGGGCACGGGCTTTGCCATCATCTACGCCTGTTCGGTGCGGTTTCTGACCATGGCGGAAGGATCGATTGAGGCCGGTTTCCAGAAGCTTTCGCCGCACCTCGACATGGCCGCGCGGACACTCGGGCGAACAAGCGGCCAGACGCTGAAAAGCGTTCTCCTGCCGATGATGCGTCCGGCGGTTCTTTCGGCAGCGCTGATGGTGTTCATCGAGACGATGAAGGAACTGTCTGCGACCATCATGCTGCGGCCGTTCAATTTCAACACGCTCGCAACACTGGTCTACGAGGATGCCTCGCGGGCAAAGGTAGAGGATGCCTCGGTGGCCGCGATCATCATCATTCTCGCCGGAATGATCCCCGTCATTCTGGTGTCGCGTTCGCTCGAGCGCCGACGATGAAACCGTCACCGATTGGAATTCCGGGCAAAAAAAGAGGCAGCTCGCGGGCTGCCTCGATAAGTTGAATGCTCAGAAACCAACGCTCGACAGGGGTAAAGACATCATGTCCGTTTCAGCATCTCTGCTGTGAGCAGCCCACTCATTGGGCGCCATCAAGTTGAGATCACCATGCGCCGCCAATCCCTAACAAAACCTTACCCGGGACCTCTAAAATTTTAGTGATCCGGCCCGAACCGTAAGCTTTGGTTAATTCTGCGGGCCGGAAAGTGTTAATGGAAGCCACGGGACGGAAGATCGGACCGATCCCATCGGGCCTATCACCTGTCCTTGGTGTGAGCCTAGATTTTCAGTTGCGGCAGGTCGGCGAACAGATCCAGCGCCTCGGGATTGGCAAGGGCTTCCTTGTTCTTCACAACCCGTCCATGCACCACGTCGCGCACCGCGAGCTCGACGATCTTGCCCGACTTGGTGCGCGGAATATCCGTCACGGCGACGATTTTCGCCGGCACATGGCGCGGTGACGCACCGGTGCGAATACGGGTCCTGATGGCCTTTTCCAACGCCTCTGTCAGGCTAACGCCGGCCGCGAGCCGCACGAAAAGCACGACGCGAACGTCATCGTCCCAATCCTGCCCGATGCAGAGCGCCTCGGCGACCTCCTCCATCTGCTCGACCTGGTTGTAGATTTCCGCCGTGCCGATGCGCACGCCGCCGGGATTGAGCGTCGCGTCCGAGCGGCCGTGGATGATGATGCCGTCATGCTCGGTCCACTCGGCGAAATCGCCATGGCACCAGATATTGTCGAAACGCTCGAAGTATGCCGCCTTGTATTTGGCGCCCTCGGGATCGTTCCAGAACATCACCGGCATGGACGGGAAAGCCTTGGTGCAGACGAGTTCGCCCTTTTCACGGCGCACCGGCTCGCCCTCATCGTTCCAGACATCCATGGCAAGGCCAAGGCCCGGCCCCTGGATTTCGCCGCGCCACACAGGCTTCAGCGGATTGCCGAGCACGAAGCAGGAAACGATATCGGTCCCACCGGAGATCGAGGCCAGTTGTACATCCGGCTTGATGTCTTCGTAGACGAAGGAGAACCCTTCCGGTGAGAGCGGCGATCCGGTCGATGTCATCAGCCTGAGCGTCAATAGATCATGGGTGCTGACCGGGGTGAATCCGCCTTTGCGAACGGCGTCGATATATTTGGCGGATGTGCCGAAGATCGCGAACTGCTCGGCTTGCGCATAGTCGAACAGGACATTGCCATCCGGATGAAACGGCGAACCGTCATAGAGGCAGAGCGTCGCGCCGACGGCCAGCCCCGAGACCAGCCAGTTCCACATCATCCAGCCGCAGGTGGTGAAGTAGAAGAGCTTTTCATCTTCGCGCAGTCCGCAATGGAAGCGATGTTCCTTGACGTGCTGCAAAAGAGTGCCGCCGGCCGAATGGACGATGCACTTGGGCACACCCGTGGTGCCCGACGAAAACAGGATGTAAAGCGGATGCGAAAACGGCAGGCGGGTATATTCCACCGGACGAGCCTCGAACGGTGCGATGAACTCTAAAAGCGTGCGCCCATCCTCCAGCGAGAGCGCAAGCGAGGAGGCATCGCCGGCATAGGGTATGACCAGCGCCGGGACACCGAGCTTTCGCGTCACGGCCTGCACCTTGACGGAGACGTCCTGCAGCTTGCCGCCATACCAGTAGCCGTCGCAGGCGATGAACAGCTTGGGTTCGATCTGGCCGAACCGGTCGAGCACGCCCTGCTCGCCAAAATCCGGAGAACAGGACGACCAGATTGCCCCGATGGACGAAACCGCCAGCATCAGCGCGATGGTTTCCGGCATGTTCGGCATCATCGCCGCGACACGGTCGCCCTTGCCGATGCCCATGGCGACAAGCGCCTGCTGCAGCTGCGAAACCAGGGCATGCAACGCGTCCCAGGACATGCGCGACGCGGCCTTGTCTTCGCCGCGGAAGACCATCGCATCGCCGCTGCCGGTCTTTGCCAGAAGATTTTCGGCAAAATTCAACGTCGCATCAGGAAAGAACCGGGCGTCCAGCATGATGTCGCCATGGACAACAGCCCGGTCGCCACGGTCCCCGATCACCCCGCAATGCTCCCAGACGGCAGTCCAGAAATCGCCGCGCTCGGCGACCGACCAGTCATGGAAGGCGTCATAATCGGAAAACTGCCGTGAAAACCGCGTTTCGCACCAGGTGATGAAGGCACGCATCGGCGTCTGCGCGATGAAGCTCTCGGACGGTGTCCACAAAGGCCGATCTGACTGCATGCTGTCCTCCACTCCGTTGCCTGATTGTATATCATGCTGCGACGCAAGATAAACAGCTTGCCCCTGCCCGCAATGCCACCGCAGCGACATTTCCCTTTCCGACCGTTTGATTTCTTGCAGTCGAAGGCCTATCCAGAGGCCGGGATCGGCTGCGATCGCAACAATCGTCGGGCGTCAATGAAAAACCTCTTCCAGAACAGGATCAAGGCAGTCCGGCTCGGCGCACTGTTGCAGTCGAATATTCTCCGGCTGGCGATGCTTGCGGCCTTTCTCCTGCTGGTGCTGTTCAAGGTCGCCTTGCCACTGTTCGTATCGACGGCCAGCGTCAAGACCAACATGGAGGACGCCCTTTCGTCCTGGACCGGCGGGCGGGCAAGCATCAGCGGCGACCCGACGATCAGCTTCTGGCCGCATCCGCAACTGACGCTTCACGACGTCACCATCGTGTCGGATGGAAACAATCCGCAACTCATGGCGAAAGCCGATGCGATCACCGCCGATTTCGACGTGCTGGCGGCCCTGCGCGGCACGCCGGTGTTCTACGATTTCCGGCTGCTGGCGCCGGCATTCCGCATCGAGCGACTGACAGACGGTTCGCTCAACTGGCGCAGGGCCGGATGGATGGCGGACGCGATGCAGGGCAGGCCGGACCGGAAACCCGTGCTGGGGCAGGATGCGCCGATCGGCGATATCGCGATCGAAAACGGCGCCCTCGACATTATCGACCAGCCATCGGGCAGAGCCTACCGCATCACCGACATCACCGGCACCGTCGCCTGGCCAACCCCGTCGGAGCGAATCCGGGCGGACCTGTCCGCCGTGATCAAAGGGGAAGTCGTCAACTGGTCGTTTGCCTGCGATGAACCGCTGTCGTTTTTCTCGGGTCTCTCTACGCCGATCAGCACTGCGGTGACCTCGGCGCCGTTCAATTTCGCGTTCGACGGCGCAGGCAGTCTTTCGACGAGTGCCTTCTTTTCCGGGCAGTCTTCGTTTTCGGCCCCTTCCATTCTGGCGCTTTTTCGCTGGGGCGGAATGGATCTCGGGCAAAGCGCAGCGCTCGGCGCCATCAGCCTGGATGCGGCAATGACGGTCGGCAGGCAGGCGATCAAGCTCGACAATCTTGCCTTGGCGATCGACGGCGGAAATGCGACCGGCGTTCTCGACATCACGCTGCCTGAAGGCCACCTTCCGCGCATCGGCGGAACGCTGGCCTTCGACAGGCTTGATCTCAACACCCTGTTCCTGGCGCTCGCTCCCCTGCCTGCCGCGTCCGACGGGATTGCGAGAACGGTCGATACCCGCTTCATGGAATGGCTCAGTCTTGATCTGCGCCTGTCGGCGCAGCAGGCAAGTCTCGGACCCGTGATGCTGACCGATCTTGCGGCCGGCGCCATGGTGGGAGGCGGCAGGGCGTCCTTTGATATCGGCGACAGCGTTTATGCCGGCGGTTCGCTCAGCGGCCGCATTGCCATAGCCGAGCAATGGATCAACGGGGGCGGACAGTTGGCGCTGTCGCTGAAAGGCGCCGATCTGGGATCGGTCGCAAGCCAGTTCGGGCTCGAAGGCCCCCTGCCGCTTGGCCGCGGCAACCTCAGCCTCGATCTTTCGACCGACAAGCCTATGTGGGCAATGACAAGAGGCGATCTGTCCGGAAGCGTCCGGCTGACCGTCAACGACGGAACGCTCGTCAACTTCAACGAGGCGACCTTTGAAACGCTGGTGGCCAAGGATGCGTTTTTCAATCTTTCGGAGGTTGCAGCCGGGGCGTTCTCGTTTTCGACAGCCGATATCGAAGCGACCGTCAAGAACGGCGTCGCCGAATTGACGAGAACCGATATCGCCGGCGCGGAGAAGACACTCTCGCTGTCGGGCCGCATCGATCACCGGACCTTCAGCCTCGCCCTTGCGGGTGCTTTGAAATCGACCACGCCGCAGCCGACAGCCGCGCCTTTGCGGTTTTTCGTCGGCGGGTCATGGCCAAACCCGGTGATTTCACCGCTTTCGGTACTCATCCGGCCCTGAAGACCGTGGATCGTCTGCGAAAGACTTATGCGGACTGGCTGATAAGCCTCTAAAATAAACCACCGAATCAGCCTGCAGGAGATGTGCCCGTGCTGCGTTTTCTGGCCGCCGTTTTCAAGATTGCGCTCGCATCGCTGCTGGCGGGGGCCGGGCTTTCCCTGTTCAATATTTCGTCGGCACAAATCCTGGAGCAGATTGGCATGACGCCCGATGCGGTCTGGACCTATGTGCTGCAGGCGACGAACTGGGCTGTACCCAATATGCTTCTCGGATCGATGATCGTCCTGCCCCTATGGTTCCTCACCTACGTCTTCCTGCCCCCAAGGGAACGCGAGCGCGATTGACGTCAAGGATCGCACGGCCTGCGGTATCCGACTTTACGATTCTTCGTCGAGCGCTGCCAGAACCCGCTTCAGCAAGACGTCCTCATCGTGAACGCCATGTCGGTACAAGGTGAGAACAAGCGCCGCAACGGGATCGTTTGCATCGCTTTCCACCGAAATTCGTCGTGCCGCCCGCGCCCTGTCAAAAACACGCTGACAGAGATCGACGTGATGCGGCAGCATGGGCTCATTTCGCCATTTGCTCATTGCAATGTCCCCCGAAAGAACAGGTTGCCTCCGTCCGAAAGCGGAATCAACTTTAGACGCCTCACCGTTTAAACGTGCGGAAACTGTTCAAATCATGTCACGATCGCCGCCCGACACAGCCGGAGCGGCGCAATGCACAACTAATGTCCGAAGGCAGCCTGCTCATCCTTGACGCGTTGCGCCTCCCTGCGACGCGATACGATCGAGGCGATCAGCACGCCGACGGCGACGATGCCGATCAGGATAGTGCAGACGGCGTTGATCTCCGGCGTCACGCCCAGGCGCACCTGGCTGTAGATCTTCATCGGCAGCGTCGTCGCCCCCGGCCCCGAGGTAAAGCTGGAAATCACCAGATCGTCCAGCGACAGTGTCAGCGCCAGCACCCAGCCAGAGAACACCGCGGGCGCGATGATCGGAAGGGTGATTTTCATGAAGGTGGTGACGGGCGTTGCCCCGAGATCCATGGCCGCCTCTTCGACCGAGCGGTCGAAACTCATCAGGCGGGACTGAACGACGACGGCCACAAAGCACATGGTAAAGGTGATGTGAGCCAGCGTCAGCGTCCAGAAACCGCGGTCAAAGCCGATCGCCACGAACAGCAACAGCATGGACAGGCCGGTGATGACTTCCGGCATGACCAGCGGCGCATAGATCATGCCGGAAAACAGCATGCGCCCGCGAAACCGGGTGTAACGCGTGATCGCCAATGCCGCCAGCGTGCCCAAGACGGTGGCACAGGTGGCCGAGATCAGCGCCACGCGTAACGTCACCCAAGCGGCATCCATCAGTCCCTGGTTGTGAAAGAGCTGCACGTACCATTTGGTCGAAAACCCGGACCAGACGGTGACGAGCTTCGATTCATTGAAGGAAAAGATTACCAAAAGCACGATCGGCAGATAGAGAAAGGCGAAGCCGAAAACCAGAGACAGGATGTTGAAGCGGGACCAGCGTTGCATGCTTATCTCCCCTCGCTATCGGCTTTGGCCTGCGCTTGCTGGAAGAACATGATCGGCACCACCAGAATGAGCAGGAGGATAGTGGCGACCGCCGAGGAAACCGGCCAGTCGCGATTGGCGTTGAATTCGTTCCAGAGCGTCTTGCCGATCATCAGCGTTTCCGATCCGCCGAGCAGATCCGGAATGACGAACTCGCCGACAGCCGGAATGAACACCAGCATGCAGCCGGCGACGACGCCGGGCATCGACAGCCGGAAGGTAACCTGCCAGAAGGCGGAGATCGGCGTACAGCCGAGATCCTGCGCCGCCTCCGTCAGGCTGTGGTCCATTTTTTCCAGCGCGGAATAGATCGGCAGCACCATGAACGGCAGGTAGGAATAGACAATGCCGATATAGATCGCCCAGTTGGTATTGAGAATGATCAGCGGCTGGTCGATCACCCCCAGCGTCAAGAGCAACTGGTTGAACAGCCCTTCCGGCTTCAGGATCGCGATCCAGGCGTAGACCCGGATCAGGAAGCTGGTCCAGAACGGCAGGATGACGAGCATCAGCAGGGTCGGGCGGATGGTGCCGGGTGCCTGCGCCATGCCGTAAGCAATCGGATAGGCGATCATCAGCGTCAGGATCGTCGAAATCCCGGCAATCCAGAGGCTGGACGCATAGGCCTTGATATAGAGCGCATCCTCCGTCAGCCAGACATAGTTGGCGATCGAAAACTGCCGGATGTCGGCCAGGAACCCCGAGAAACCATCACTCCAGTTGAACACCGGAAGATAGGGCGGCATTGCGACTGCCGTTTCCGAAAGCGAAATCCGGAAGACGATGAAAAACGGTATCAGGAAGAAGAACAGCAGCCAGGCATACGGAATGATAATCACGAGCCGGTTGAAGATTGCCGATCCGAATTTTGACATGGCTCAATCCCTCAGCACGACGCCGGCATTTTCATCGAACCAGATCCAGACTTCCTGATCATAACCGATCGGATCCTCGACTGAGCGCACGGCATTCAGCGACGATGCCTTGACGACGCGGCCATCCTTGAGCTTGACGTGGAAGACCGTCATGTCGCCGAGATAGCCGATGTCCCAGACAACGCCTTCCGCCGCATTGATCGGCGCGCAGGCCGGCCGGGTGCTGCCCACCCTGATTTTTTCCGGTCGGACGGCGAAGCCGGCTTTGCCACCGACGGCCGGTGTCTCGGGCGATGCAACCTTGATCGACAGGCCGCCTTCGGTTTCGATCCGGACGAAACCATCCTCGACCGCAGAGACGGTCCCGTCGAAAATGTTCACATCGCCGATGAAGTCGGCGACAAAACGCGAGTTCGGCGCCTCGTAGATTTCCGGCGGCGTTGCCACCTGGATGACCTTGCCATGGGCCATGACGGCGATGCGATCGGCCATGGTCATCGCTTCTTCCTGGTCATGGGTGACGACGACGAAGGTTAGTCCCAGTTCCTGCTGCAGATCCATCAGTTCGAACTGCGTTTCCTCGCGCAGCTTCTTGTCGAGGGCACCGAGCGGTTCGTCGAGCAGAAGCACCTTCGGACGCTTGGCGATCGAGCGGGCGAGCGCGACGCGCTGCCGCTGGCCGCCCGAGAGTTGATGCGGCTTGCGCTTGGCGAACTTGTCGAGCTTGACCAGTTTTAGCATCTGGTCGACGCGCTCGGCTATATCAGCCTTGGGCATACCGTCCTGCTTCAATCCGAAGGCGACATTGCTCTCGACCGTCATATGCGGAAACAGCGCGTAGGACTGGAACATCATGTTGACCGGCCGCTTGTAGGGCGGAATGCCGGCAAGGCTCTGGCCATCGAGGATGATCTCGCCGGAACTCGGCTGTTCGAAGCCGGCGAGCATCCGCAGCAGAGTCGATTTTCCGCAGCCGGATGCACCCAGAAGCGCGAAGAACTCGCGCGTGAAGATATCCAGCGAAAGATTGTCCACCGCAACGAAATCGCCGAACTTCTTGGTGACGTTCTTGAAGGAGATGAACGGCTTGGACGCGGGGTCCGACCATGGAGCAAAGGAACGCCGGATACTGCCGAGTGATTTCATCATCGATCCCCGAATGACACAGACGGGTGCATCCCTCGCACCCCGATTAAGAAAAAGCCCGGATTTTTCAAGATCCGGGCAATTCGCTTCATCCTTTATTGGCCGGTGACGACCTTGGTCCAGAGACGCGTCACGACGCGTTGCGTCTTGGCGTCATAAGGACTGACGGTGAAGAGCTTGGCCAGCACTTCCGGCGTCGGGTAGATCGCCGGATCGTCGATGATTTCCTTCGAGATGAACTGCTGCGATGCCTTGTTGCCGTTGGCATAGAAAATATAGTCCGATGCCTTGGCGACCATTTCCGGCTTCATCATGAAGTTCAGGAACTCATGCGCTTCCGCGACGTGAGGCGCATCGGCCGGAATGGCCATCTGGTCGAACCACATTTCGGTGCCTTCGTTCGGGATCGTGTAGGCGACCTCGACACCCTGATTGGCTTCCGTGGCGCGATCGCGTGCCTGGAAGATATCGCCCGACCAGCCGACGGCCAGGCAGATATCGCCATTGGCGAGCGCATTGATGTATTCCGACGAATGGAACTTGCGGATGAAGGGCCGGACTTTCAGGAGAAGCTCTTCTGCCTTGGCCAGATCATCAGGCGATTTGCTCTCCGGATCGAGGCCGAGATACTTCATCGCGATCGGCAGGATATCGCTCGGGGAATCGAGGATATTGACGCCGCAATCCTTCAGCTTGGCCAGCTTTTCGGGGTTGAAGAGGATGTCCCATGTATCGATCTTGTCGGTGCCGAGTGCTTCAGTGACCTTCTTGACATTATAACCGAAGCCGACGGTGCCCCACATGTAGTTGATCGAATACTCATTGCCCGGATCGTATTTCTGAACGCGATCGGTAACGACGTCCCACATGTTGGAAAGATTGGGCAGCTTCGACTTGTCGAGCTTCTGGTAGACGCCGGCCGAAATCTGGCGAACGAGAAAATTGCTTGTCGGGACAACCACGTCGTAGCCCGTGCCACCGGCAAGCAGCTTGGTCTCGAGAATTTCGTTGCTGTCATAGACGTCGTAGACGACCTTGATGCCGGTTTCCTTGGTGAACTCCTCCAGGATGCTG
>Ga0307513_10006013_pt1 | contig 15932 bp, 14 predicted proteins | sample 15_EM_MG_FD_202174 | JGI IMG/M metagenome (GOLD analysis project Ga0307513, IMG submission 202174) | Populus trichocarpa ectomycorrhiza microbial communities from riparian zone in the Pacific Northwest, United States - 15_EM | ecosystem: Host-associated > Plants > Roots > Unclassified | place... | reverse complement strand
TAAGACCTTATTTGTGGAGTCAACGCTTGCTGACAAGCCTCAGTGTTAACCAGACCAGAGGCCAGCTCGTGCACTGTCCCTACTATAAGCCCTTTTCTTCATTAGATAGTGGAGCCCCTTCCCCACCCTTCCTCGCTACCGCCGATCACTACTTTGAGTGGCGATCAATTTACACTAATACTCCCCTTGCAGTCATCACATTCATCGTCCACCCGGCTTTCTCTCAAGAGAAGCCCCTCGTCCATATCCATCAACACCCCCTCTTCCTCTGTGAGTCACTTGTTGTTAGCTGGTGGGACTTTCCAACTGCTCTACCTGGAGACGTCGTTGCTTGGTTACAAACCCAAGCCGACCTTTATCCTCAAGAGGAAAGCTTCTGGTTATTTTCACACGCTCTCGCCGACTTCGTCGACAAGTTCTGGAAGCCGGTCTTCCCTTACGATCACAGATTCCCTAACCTCCGCCCAGATCGAGCTCCTCGTCTTCCCCTCACCCCAAACCACCCATCGCTTACTACACCTCTGGTGCCCAGCAATTAGTAAGCAGGCATCCAACCCTGACAGGCAGGATGGATTTGATTGTTCTGGAACTGCCGCCTGAAATGATCGAGTGCGTAACCATAGAGGTTGTGGATTGACCACTGCCTGGAAATCGAGATTGCACGTATCAAGGTCTCCTGGGTTGGACTCGGGTCATACCTGGAACATGTCCGCATCCATTGTAAGAAGATCTGGGGCTACGAGGGATACATTTCAAACGAATGACTCACTTCTTTTCAAACCACAGGAATACCTCGAAGTCAGCACATGTAATCGTCGAGGGGAGAATAATTGGGCAATCGTCTGATTTTCCCTCCAAGGGGTCATTGCTAATAATGGAGAAGGCAGAGGCGAAGAAATTGCTCCCCCAGGCGAGGGCATGAAGTGAGAGCCTGTAAAGGGTATTTTCTGCCTAATAGACGTTACCATTGCATAGCAGCTGACAAATTTACTAGAGGCATACCTGTAATATCACGGGGTCCGTCAATGTTGGGCCCTGACAATAGAATGTCTCATGTCGGATAGGTCGGCTCCTGTGTTGGTACTCCCCACTTGACCGCTGCATAGGAGTCTGCATTGCAGGGGGTGTGGGAGGGACTGAGAGATCCATCTAGGTTGACGTGTCATGCAGTTGGAGGAGGTGTGAGTGTACGTACAGTGAGTTTCCTTCCCTCGCCTTAGCCTCAAGGCCTGGCTGATTTCACCATAGCAGCGGTGTCTACTGGATGCGAGGACTTCACTTCTTCTCCTGCCTCCTTCTCCGTCTCTGTCTCTGTCTCTGTCTCCTACGTCTGCCCCCTCTCTTTTCCACCACCTTTCTCTTCTCTTTCCTCTCTCGACCTCTCTCTCGACCTACTTCGCAATCACTGCTCCTCATCTCCACGTCTTGCTCCGCCACCACCACCCTTTATTCCCGCCCTTACTCCATCACCGTCGCTCGCCCAATGCCAACAATCTGTATTGGCTCTCTAAAGGACATTGAGGGCTGCAACTGCAACCTGTTTATCCCGAGGAAGTCAAAGAAAAACAAGTGCAAGAGTTGTGGGCACCAAAAGGTTTCCCACTCCGATATCCCTACTACCCCCCCACCTCGAGGTACAAAGGTCGACACTACGGCCATGGCCAAGCCACAGGGGCACAGCAAATATACTGACCGCCTGTACAAATCCCTCAAAGCTACTGCCGTCCATGAGGACGCCAGGAAGGAGACCCTACAGGGCTTCCGTCCACCATCTCCGCCAACCATGGTATGTGCTGCGAGTATGTTAAAGCATTACGTTCATTAACCCCACCGTGTTGTACCGCTAGCCTGGTGTATCCTCTGTGAAGGGGAAGGGGAAGGGGAAGGCGAGGCAGGTATCCAGTCAAGCTGTTCCCAAGACGGTAAAGTTTGGCAGGATCATGTTCTTTCCATGCGGTGACCAGGTATTATCTCCTTCCTTGTTTATTCCAATGCGGTTTGCTGAATACTACACTCCAAATAGAATATTGGATGGTTTAACTTTCCGACGATCAACTCAACAGTGTTACAGCCATGGGTGAATGCGGGCCTCACTATCGAAGCCGACAAATCTGCATTTGTGTTCCAGCTTAACTGGGGTACTAAGCAACTCAACGCCTTCCTCTGCACCCTGCTTCCCGGGCTGTTTGCCTACTTCGACTCAGTCACCCCGGGCTTCAGAGCCATCCAAGACGAGCCAGACGATATTGGAACGAAAAGGATCGACTATTCTCTCCCGTATATTCTTCTACATAAGATCAGGAAGAAGTACTTTGTCGTCGATGAGGCGCATCCAATTGGTGCAATGTACAAAGACAACCTCGCTGGGGATCAGACAAAAGGGGCAGGTTTTAGAGCGAAGAGCCTATTTCTTGGTGAGTCTCCTCACTCCATCGTTTCAGTTCTTCACCACGCAAATCTAACAATATTCCTAAAGTCACTAGGGAGCCAATTCCTCAAAGCGTCTTAAACGATTGGTTCGCTCCGTCTTTGGCCCCTATTGTCCCCATTGCCCCAGTTACATCCCAGGAAATAGCAGCCGGGAAGAAGCGGGCCAGAGCAGGTATGTAACCTTTCATCCAGTGCTCCAGCTGCGATCTATACTAACCTATCAAAGATTCCATATCACTCTCCTCCGATTCAGAAGACTCAGGCAACTCAAGGGATACGGTTATTGTGGATGATGAAGAAACGGAGACCGACAACATCAAGATCATTGAAAAGCCCCCCAAGAAGCGAATTCGCCGTACATCCCTCAATTCCCACTCCCAGCGAGGATAGCACTAACAGAATATATCTAGGCTCATCCCCACGGTCCCAAGACTCCCCTTCCCCTCAGTTTGTCGAGGGTTCGTCTAAGGTCTGCAATCAGGACCTCGATGGCTTAGCCCAGCAGTTGCAATATTCTGCGTCATTCGAAGAGGACCGCAATGGTGTATGGGTAAACGACGAAGAGGCAGATCTATGGAACTTCTAAGATGTGTCCTCGCACCTCAATATACCCACCCGAACATTTTCTTCCTCTTGCACAGCTAACTCATCGTTGTTCCTTACTCAGTCACCCTATCTTCACAGGACAGTCATTCTAACGCACTCGCAATTACGATAACTCCCCCCCTCTTTTGCGCCCACCTATCCCCTCACACATACTTACCCACGCGTCTCCTTAGCCTATAGATACTACATGATTAATTGATAGAATCGGATTCCTCGGTGGGACTAAGTTGAGACCTGCAAGGGGGGCCAATAGCGGTTACCAGCTTATGCAGAACGCCATTGAATCATGTGACATGGCCCAATTTCGATACCCCCTATGCGCCCTGCTATGCAACTACTCCCAACTGGGGGGGATCACACACACCTGTGGAGTGCCGTAGCCCCCTGCCTCATCAGCCCCCATGGGGGCAGGGGGTACCCATTTATCAGAGTTCTTGCGTGCGTTTATTGAGTGCTAGATAGCGCAATAAATGCACATCCATGTATTCCGTACGAAATATAACGGTTCAGTGATACCTCGGCGTGAACGCATTTATTGGACAACGTTCAAACGCAATACATATGAATGGGACCGCTTTGAAAGGCGGGGATCGCGTATGTTTGCATTTAAAGCGTTTAAACGGCGTGGTTGCGTATTTTCGCGCATTTACGCCTCAAACCAATAGACGGTCCGTTTTGTGGCAATAATCGCAAATAGCCACTATTTGCGTTGAAAGGAGTGCATTCCCCGCATACAAAAACGTGTTAAACAGGAATAGTAAGACTTGTAGTCTGCGGCCCATATAAGGGCATTGAAAGGTCCTTTAATCGGTATTTATTTTTTGTCTACTCTGTACAGCATAGATTCAGTTCCAGCTGTTTTTCAGACGATAGATACACTCGACATCTTTTGTTGTAAAATCTTTGTTTACATTTGCGGAGCTCAGAACCGATGTATCTTAGATCCCTGGGAATTTATTTCAAACGACTCCTTCAAGGAAGACCATGACCACGCTTTTCCGTCCACGTTGCACGCGCTCCTTGGCTCCCGGTTATCGTTTTGGTAGACGTTGTACATCCTCAAGCATAGATCAAGACCATTCTCCTCGCGAGAGGTCTGCATTTGAGAAAATGCAGAACGTTGGCTCATAGGGTCATTTTCAAAATTTTGAGTGATTAGTCAAAAACACATGCGGTGCCCCACACATAGCGTCAGCGGAGCTCCACATGTAAACAAAGATTGTGTACGGGTGAGAAGCACGAGTGTCTCTATCGTCTGAAAAACAGCTGTCACTGAAGTGGAGGAAAGTGATTGGCTACCCAACGCTTTGAACCTCTCGTTGTGGGACGCTTTTCCGGACAGGGCAGCCACCCACCACTCCCTGCACCGAAGCTCCCGCGTTCATGGAGGGTCCCGCATTCCTTTTCCGGCTGAAGGTTTGTTTCCGTTTTGGCATCCCCCCTAATTACCTGGACAAGGGTCGCGATGACGATTGAAACACATTTTAAGAACGGGGATATTCTGCATTCTCCCCATCATTCTCTATTCAATCTACGCTCGAATCTAACTAACTCTCCTTGGAAGTGGTGGTTCTAGTCGTAGCCGGATTAGCAAGGATTTGCATCTCTCGAGACTGGCGATTGTTCGGGGCAAGAGATCCGAGTCCATAGGGATCGGGATGAGACCAGGACCAGGCGCCATTGATAATAAACCTAGGAGACCGAAACGAACCCTCTTCGGTAAGATAGGAGATCACGTCGAGGACTTCCGGTGGTGTCCGAACTGCAAAGTGGAATGAATTCACGAGGCATCTCGCATGGACGGGCACACTGTTGATTCCTGGCTCATAAACTCGAGCCTGGGTATGCGGTAAACTATGAGAACCAGGGAGGGTCAACTACGCTCGAGAATCAGATCAGGAGGTTCCTGCCTTCTGACGGGATGTCAGTCAAAGTAGGTAGCGCACGTAAATTCGACGAACGTAATGGATACTAGTCGCTCTCGCAAGATATCCAACGGCTGTCCGATAGTCAATCCGTCGTCTGAACAAATGCCGCCCATCGACGGTGTGATTCTTGAACATGGGAGGATGTGGAGATCCGGCGCCGAAGGAACGGAAATGGCCAAAAAGCCATGATCAAGTAGGCTGGTGACCGGCCCCTAACACTTGATCACGTTGCCTAATACGAGCAACGCGATCAGTATTCGGGACTGGTTACGAGTCTAATGATCAAGGCTGTCCTCTCAAATCGCTGTCGGTTCGCTGTCCGGTCATTCACGAATACTTCCGTCTCTGCACGATTGTTCTCCGTTCAAAATGTTGCGCCGCTGCTCGCGAATTCTTCAAACGTCACCAAGAACGCGACCTTCGTCGGCGCAAGCTCGCACATGCCAAACTACCCACGCAAGGCCCACACGGAGTTTCTGAAAAGGGGGTTGCCTCAGGCCCGGTTTTTGGATCTCGATGAGGTCGCAAAGGAGCGCGAGTTGGGCTTGAAGCATATGATCCCCGACCTGGAGGTGTTTGTAAAGTTCTGTGGTGAGCGTTGCGAATCTACTTCGGTGCCCAGTGCTCCGCATTCAATTTCCGCCCACGACTGATACAAGTTGTTATACCCTAGAGCGTTCCGAGAGCTTGAGACCCTTCCCCGTTTTCCTATAACGCCAGACCCTGCTTGCGGCATGGATATTCGAACTTACCTCCATCCGGGTATGACACCCACGGAGTATTATCCTCACCTCGAGCTCTCTTAACGCTCCTCGCGTTCGGTCGCACAAACCCGAGCGTTCTCGATGGTAACCTGCCAGCCCGGGGATCAACTTTGAACGTCGAAGAATCCTCCCATTCACCCCCAACCCCCAAGCAAGTCCGGTACTCACCTCCTTCTCTCGATGGGAGGCTGGATTTAGGTTCTGTGTTCGGTGTAATGACTCGAGGTCTAGGCTATGAACAAAAGGTGTCGAACAGCTCCAAGTTTGATTCGACCTGTCCTCGACGCTCGCCCTCGCAGGAGGTTCTCTCCATTACCTTCCTACACAGACACCCACTCATTCCCACCCAGGTTCCTCGGCACTGACCCTGAGCTCCGTCCTGGCATTTTGTCGGGACACATCCCGAACACTTTTTCACCTCCACTCAGCCTTTTCTCGCCCAAAACACGAGCACTGCGCCCGGAGAAACATACACGATTTTCAAGTCCCGTGAGCAGATCCTTGACGAGCTCAAAAAGGCTGTGGGCGAGGAAGAGGTTCAGGGGATCTTAGAGGATAAGAGGTGGTGATGAATTGTGGAAGCGAAATGACCGCGGGGTGCCAGGGCTAGGGTTGGACCTACTTGATATGAAAGGTGCCACCTTGTACGGTGAGGTGTGTTCATCTGCTCTCACATCTGCGACAGGTGGACTGATCGGATTGCCTGTAAAGCTGGGCTGAGTACGCGATGGGATCCCAGACCAAAATCGCGAAAGGAGAGGGATGTCTTTGACTTTGCTGTGCTCGTCTCTACATTGTGCAAACTATGGACCGTCCTTGCTTTCTTCGTGTTTCCCTGCGGATGGTGTGACGCCGGCTTCCTTCTGAGGCTCACTGTTTTCTAGGTTTCTGTCATGCCATTGGGTCATATCACATCTCACCGTTGATCCCACCACTTGCAGAGGCAGCGAGCGCGATCCACGTCCTTGACCTTCGGACTGTACTCATATCATATCACGTCTGGATGTGGACTCTACCTGCATCACTCCAATACAAGATAGTGTCCATTATATCCTATTACTCGTATATCTTACATCCTCCCGCTTCACTCTAAAACATCGAATCGACAGAATTTAAATATTTTGCGTGTCTCATCGAGAACGCGCTACAGAATCTGCGGTTAGCCCGGTACTATCAAGTTTCCGTCTGGACTTACGGGACCAGGGGCATTGCTTGCGGACCAGATGTTCAGGATCTCGTTCCCGATTCCCTACTCCAAGATCTCGATGGGACACCCGATGCGCAGGTCGTCCACGAGTTGTCCTAACTCGGTGTAGTCTTCTAGGCGGTCATGTTCGAATCCACTGGGTCCTCGCGCCACTATGATGGTTTTGAGAGGGATACCGCAGTCCCTCCTTCTCTTCGCAATCTCTCTCAACCCCGATCCCGGTCCAAGAATCACGATGCATTCGAGGTATGGGAAGGGAGGTGACGAAGAGTTGATTGAGGTAAGTAGACCCAGCAAGCTGTGTCCCTCGCAGCGGAAGGAGATGGAGACGAGGTCCGGCATCGCTGTGTAGGTATGATGAAACCCTTGACTATCGCCAAAAACAACAGCCCACGATATCCAGCTCCTTCACGTTCTTGATGTGGGGTGGATGAGAAGATAGGTCCCCTCCTAGGCCGACGAGAACACCCTGAACCTCTTCACGGGTGAATACATTGCAGGTGGTCATTTCGAGAGAGCCTCCCAGTCCATCGAGACGAATGAGGAGCTCTGGTCCCTGCTTGGAAGGTGTGAGGATCGCAAGTATGATGCGGCGGGCGCCAGCCCTTTCCACCATGAATTAGGGGGTTTCTGTTGGCTGGTGGGAGGTGAGTCAGAGTAATCGGCGTATGCGAAGGGGCAACGAACACAGTGGACCAGAGCCGCTCCCGCAAGATATCCACCAGTTGGCTGATAGTCAATCCGTCGGCTGGACAAATGTCACCCATGGATGTTGTGATTGAACTTGAAAGGGCGTCGACTTCACGCAGCACGGGGGGACGTGCGATGTCGGTGAGGAGACCACACGCGTCTAACAAGCGTCTAACCAATGGAAGATATATGTGGCTGTCCCCCAAAATTACCGTCAATTCGCTCCTCGGCCTCAGTACTTAGTCATTACATAACTCATCCCCGAACTACCACAAAGGAACGTAAACCGGGTTTGAAGCATGTGATTCCCGACATAGAAGACGTCGGCCAAGCCCTGGTGAGTGTCATGAATCCACTTCGATTGTCTCCCCGCGACTCGCGTCTTCCTGCCTTTCACCCGCGACTGATACATTCGTTGTATCCCAGAAGCTTGTGGGATCTCGAGGACTTCCCCGTCGTTCCGTAATGCCAGACTTATCTGGGCGGTACCGACATTCGAACGCGCCCCCTTCCCAGGGACGATACCCTGTATTGTTCTCCTTGTCCTGGATGGCGAACTACCAGCCTGGCAGTCGACTTTGAATGCCGAAGAATCTTCCCATCCACCCTCAGCCATGAGCTAGCCTAATATCCTCCTTCTCTGTCATGCGGGGTATTTTATATCGAATTCGGGGCTTGAATTCGGCGCAATGACTTGGGGTCTTCGCCATGAACAGATAGTGCGGAAGAGTTTCAAGTTTGACTCGCGCTCACGGGGGGTGCCCTGCGCTTCCCTCCTTCCTTTACCAAACCCCGCTCATTCCGTTCAGGTCCCTCGCCACTGACCCTGAACCTCGCCTCGACCCCGGATAGAGCGCAAGCTCCTGCCCCCTGCCCGCATGCTCGGAGGGTCCGCAGCCGACCTTCATGTGGACGTATTAGTTGTGATTGTCGTAGGAGGGAGATTAATTTTCCGATGTTGGATCCCCGTGTTCCGAGCTGATCGGCGAATTACAGCGGGCCTGATCTGGTTTAATGTCTCTTGGCGCGCCGGTCAGCTTCACCTTGCCACTCAAGCTCAAGGCCCGATCACCATTCACCGCGGAGAATCAAACCCAGTATCTTTTCTGGGAACGCTGGAATCACACTACCCTCGCGGACCGTTTCGTAACCCTTCGTCACCCGAACCGTGGGTCGCCAAACGAAGCCGTTGCGGGGTTGCTTCCGGATATCACCCGTATGGTTGGCGCGTTTCGGCGCTTGGATGCGTGACGAGCTCAACCAGACATTTCACATTCTCGATAACAATCAGTGACAATTAGAGTTATAATCTGGATCGAATAGCTGTTGCCTTCGTTGCATCCCCGAGATGACTGAGTACCGAGGTGCTCATTCATCGTTCATGTTCTTCCGTCGAACATCGCTTATCAAATTCATCTTGCCACAACATCCGAGAACTGCGCTGTATCCGCGCCCATTACCCTCGAACTCGAGGAGCTGATCATAGTGGTTCGGAGCGCAATGTAACGGAACGCGGCGCGGAAACCCGGATCACCACTTTTCGGACGAACTCTAATGTCCCCTCGAAAAATCGTCCTTATCTACTTCGTCTCTCCACCAAATCTTTCGGGGGTTGATGCTGGAAATGCAGTTAGATGGTAAAAAAAACAAGCAAACTTCTAGGCGATGAAGTGATCAGCGGCTGCTTGAGCGTTTATTGATAGCGAAACTTGGGTAATTCTCGTGACGGAAGATCCAGGATCACTGGTGCATGTGGAGACGTATGGATATCTACACGGCTGCGGTGGCAATCAGTGACAATTGGAGCTATAATCTGGATCGAATGAAAGCACGTTCTTCCACGCATGTATGTCTCCTGCGTGGGTTTCAACCGGAAACCTTGACGAGCTCGGATTCTACGGGCAGCCACGGGGTTGTATGCACTTGTTATTTCGTTACACCTACTGTAAATTTGCGGGTGAACCCCGAGTGTCCGTAGAAGCGGTGACAAATATATATGCGCGAACTGTTCTGCAAAGGGTTACTTGTGAGAGTGGAGTCTTTGGAATCACATGAGGAACGCGCCAACAACCGCCAACCTTCCACCCATCTCAAGGGGTCCGACCAGGGCCTCATATATCTCGGATAACTACCACCTCCCGAACCTCTTGTTCCGACCGAAGATCCGAACAAGGGTTAGGGGCATGGCACTTAGCGCACGCAGATTGAGATTCGCGAGCTTAGCGCTTCTCCTCATCCCGCGTCTTTCGCGTATTTACGCACTTACAGCAGATTGCAGTGAGGCAGGCGGGCGCGCGGATTTGAGTCAGGGAACAGCTGACGTTGCCTTGTGTGAATGGGACGGGGACCCCATCATGTGGTTCCGTAAACATAACACGTGACTAATCAAACCCAACCAAAACTTGCGGATCACCCAGACAACTGCTATTACCATTCCGACCAACCAGGTGGCGCCTGCCGTCACTGCCGTCACTCCGGCCCAACCTGAATTGTCCGGATGTTCAACTGGGTTGGATTGTCGTGGGGGTTTGACTAGAACCTTCTTGTGTCACGTGTCCCCATCCTGCGATCCCTTCATGTGAGACGCTGCGATACTTGAACTGATGACCACCTGCGCGTTAACCGGTTCCTCTCTTAGGACTACCGGTCTCTATCGGTGCATCGCGTCCTTACGAACGTGTCGGTAGTTGTAAGGGCGGAAAGCCATTTGCATGCGAAAGCAGCCCCGACTAGCACCATTGATGTCTAGTCACCTGTTGTGCCTCATGGTTCTCCGAGGACAGGAGAATGAAGGGGGAGATGTATGTCCAGCATCGGCGGAAAGGTCGACCACCTCTAGAAATTGGCATTTTTTCGACAACTTGCGTGCGCATGTGGCTTTCCCAGTCACGTCGAAAGCAGTCGGCGATTCCTACTCTTTTATACTCTGGGACATGAACGGGGGCCGGAATGAAAGTCTTGTTGTCACCACAGACACAAGTTCCTGTAGGCCTTCGGAGACCCACACTAGATCCATCCCTCAACCACATGTCGTATTCTCACGCGACTGCCCCCAAGTGCACTCCCCCGTGTATAAAAATGCTTTTGAAGGATGCGAATTCAGCATATCTCTCGCTCCTTGCTCCCTCCTGCGAGCGCCGGCCCACTCGTATCAATGTTTCCCTTCTACAACCCGACAGCCTGGGTATGTTCTCGCTCGAGCGGCCGATGTTTCTCGAAGACTGATGACAAGTACAGGCTATCCAGAACCCATGGTTCCGTGAACATTCCTCGCTGGCTGGCGCCTTGGGAGAACAGGAGGTAGTTTCTCCCCGAGCGTGACCCCGTCCAACCGTTGACCCCATCATCCCTTAGAATCGGTGTATTCCCTTTGAAACTTCTGAATGTCATTCGTATAAGCCTGCCCCCGAGGCTGCTGCCAAATCTGGACCAGAGCCTGCCCCGGAGTCTAGCAGCCGTCACAACTACTATCACAACGACAACCACGAGCAAGGACATGGAGGGGGTGGCAGTGGCATTTGTGGAACCAACAACGACAGCGGTACCGAGGAGATCGCCGACCTCTGCGGTGAGGCTCCTCTCTTTTGTCGGGTAGGGGAATGCCCCTACTGGCACACGGAGTCAAGACAGGTCCAGCGACATCGGAATTGTCACTTTTTGACTCGCTATGGTTACACATGCCCGAACCAAACAAACACCTGTCGTAGCCTGGGGTGGAGTTACAGGCGCAGCGACGCGGTTATCGTACATTGCAGAGGGTCCCCGGCGTGTGACAATGCCCTAAAAGTTAACCGCGGAAAAATCCCATGCTGGGGAAGACCTGCGACCGAGGAGGATTTGCGGCCAGAGGATCGGAGCTTCCATATCCCCTACAAGAAATTCGACGGACGGAATATACGTAACCGCGGGAGCGGCCGAGTCTGACGGCGGGTGCTTGGACAGCGGGTACCTAGGTGCCGAAGCACCTCAGTGCTCCGGGCTGGCATCGTCGTATAATCGATCCCTTTGTCCATCAATACCGCACTCTGTATTTAATCTAGTTGATCTAGTGATGCACTGTCTGTTAATCATTCTCTCTTGTGTCTGGAAGGTTGTGCGAGTCCCAAGCGAACGTAGTGGTACGGATAGTTGGATTTGCTCGATTGATCCGTAATTGACGCCTCACGCGAGTCGGGAACCCTCCGATAAGATCCCGGGCAAGATAAGCGGATTTGGGGATTAGTTACACGAGGGGTCGGTGAACTAATGAGACAGTGTTTATGGGACCCGAAAGGATGAGGGAACCTGGGGGAACGGTCCCATCCGTCGACCTTCCCATATCGCGCCACTCGGATCGTGGGACTCCACATGTAGAGTTTGCCCAGAGTTTGCCCAGCCGTACCGCCTAGTAAGTGCGTTGAACTGAGATGCACCCACGTCCCACACCCCGCACGTTACACCAAATAGGTGGCCATATTCACTGGCATCGGGCTCAGAGCCCCGGACTCCTCTATAAAAGCGTGATCGGAGGTTCCTAGTCGCTCACACGTCTCCGTCCCCTTTGACATGCATTGGACACGCACTAACAGACCGACCCCCTCGCTTTGCTCGACAAGGAGGCGATCAACCCAAATTTGGGTTGAAGCGTTGAATTCCCCATTCAAAACCTTCGGTTACTCGACAAACGGGCTGCCGATGTACATGTGTGATGCGGAGGGAGCCTCCCTCCGGGTCTATCCCCCTTCCGCCAACCCGGTACTCGTGCCCCAATAAGGGCGTTCACGGTTGCAGCGACTGCAGCGTCTGCAGCTGCTGCAGGCGCTGACTGGGCGATCAAATCTCCTTCGTGCCCTTCGATAGCGGTACGGCGCTTCGGCAGGGTCTGATTCACGTACTTGGGTTCGAAGTCCGCCGATGCGCGTTTGATAGCGGTTCTAGTCTCACTACATTTGGTAACAAACGATGACGAACGCGAGGGTCTTCACCTTGCCTCGCAGTTGGAGGACATACATTTTTGTATGTTACATGTTACTGATGACTTCTAGTACTGTAGGTATGTGAATTGAATGGTTTTCTGGTGGCCACAGCCAGATGTGTTCTAGTACCAAGAATTGTATTGCCTTTAAATGTTATCGAATGTAGTGAGACTAGAAATTCCTACAAACCGCCATCACGCGCATCGGCGGACTTCGAACCCAAGTACGTGAATCAGACCCTGCCGAAGCGCCGTACCACTATCGAAGGGCGCGGGTAAGGAAATTTGATCGCTTGGTCAGCGCTGATGCACTTCAGCGCTCAAATTCCCGGGACGTTTACGTCCAGGGTCTTAGGGACTTTTATTGCTGAAACCAGGATTTTACGGTCAAATCAGCACAGCCACATTGTGGCGATCACATGTTTACCCTCCTTATTGTTCTGTCTCGGTCGTCCCGCATCTTGGGTAACAAAATAGATGTATGATGCGCCGCCTGCTCCCCTTTCCCCACTGCCCCGCCATGACATCCTGTCCCCAACAGGTTGGATCCTCGGGGAGAGCGAAGTCTCTCTCTATCAGCGCTACTTCCGAAGTATCGCAAATCTCTGCTTCCATCATCTACAACCTCGATCTGGCACTCCCCCTGGCAACGGACCAACAGCTCGTTCCTCCGCCTCCAAGCAGGACCTCTCTGATATCTCCTTCAGTCACAGATAACCTGACTCAAGTGATTTCGACCCCCCAGCCTGAAGCCCGTGAGGTACTGTCCTCCGTGCTGGAAGGTTGCCGCAGCAGTGCCGCGTTTTGTAATGATCTGTTTTTGGACTGCCGTGTTGAACCGTGCTGTGAAACCGAAGAACATCGGGATGCCATTCTTCATCACCTGCTGAATGGGATGTGTATTTTACGACCAGATGTTCCCTCGTAAATCGTTTGGTTGCAACCTCGCATCGACGATGCACCTTTCGTACAACATTTGCACCCCGTTGCTATCTGCGTATAAGGGCAAATGTATGACCGTGAGTACATTCTGGGTATGTTGTGCAGTCGTGTACATTTGGGTCTTGTGATGCTTTGTCCACCATCTTTTCCAGGTGGCCCGCAACCGAAGCAGCTTCGCGGTTGAGCTGGACGACATCAGGTTCACTATCGGGGTGGGCATCAGTCGCAGTTACGTGCAGTGGTGCACTGGTCGGTTTCGGTCTATTCTAGGCTGGACACAGCCAGCCTCCGACCCTTGGCTGACTGATCTGTATGTGCCTGTCTACTACGAGGCCAACGCGCTCACCATTGACCATGACGCATTGAAGGCATGCACCAGTTCATCGTCACTGCTGATTCGTGTGTTCTTTTACTTCTTGCCGAAGCTGTCCGTACCACTCATAGATCTTTCCGCAGGGGTTTGGTTGTGCCAGAGTGGCTATATACTTCGAAGTTCTATATATTTGTGCGACGTGATTCATTCATGATCGTGTACTTGGTACTAGTAGTTTTTCGACGCCCGTTCGTGACCAAGAATCGTTTCGAACTCACCCTAATTTAATTCCCATCTCCGCCCCTTGAAATACAACACCCTTGCTACACGTCCCGGGCTGTGCCGCCCGTCGGCCCTACGCCTTATCCCCAACACCTACCGCCACCCTTTTGTTGACAATCATTAATCAACCCTGGTCCTTCCCACTGTGCGCGCATGCAACCCCCCCGCACGGAGGGGGGTCACATGGATGTCCATCGGGCCCTCGCGTTATCCGCGTGGTTGCGGAACGGGAAAGTAAGGGAAGTAAACCCACTGCTACCACCACAGATCCGAAGGGTTGATCGTCTTTCGAGGGCAATCTTCCCTGAATTAGCCGTTGGCTCACCTCCTACATCTCTCATAACTTAACGCACATCGCTACCGACCACGAAAACACTGTACAAATGTGATCTCAACATACATATCTCCTTCCGTTGGCTCTTACAGTGCGATCTGCCGGGTGAGTTTCCGTTCGAGCGTCCAATTTTTATCCTGTTTCTTAACTACTGACGAACTGGCGCAGCACATCGAGAACCGATAGTTCTGGGGACAATCTTCATTGGCCAATGCCTTGGAATAACAGAAGATTTGTTTCCCCCCAAACACAATTTCACCCCGCCCCCGACCCTGCCGCCTTAGAACCGGGAGGTGTTCTCTAGACTGGCACACATTTTCCTCAATCCCCTCGAAGGGAATCAGGAACATGAGCCCGCTCCTACGCTCTTCGACCCCTCTTGAGGATATCCATCCAACCCGACCCCGAGGCGGCCATTCAAGTCAGACGAGAGAGAGCTCCGGAATCTAGCGCCGGCGGGCCACGGCAACGGATGCGGCTACTCCGGCAATGACACCGGCGGTGATTCCATGACCATAGCTAGTCTCCGCGGTGAAGTGCCTCTCTTCTATGTCACACTAAGTTCAAGCACACCAGGCGTCGCGACCGGACGCTAGGACACCCATGGACGAGAAGGATCTGATACCACACGATCCAGACTTTCACATACGAACGTTAGGGCGGGCGGATTAGACGTAGGTAGGGTCTCGAATAACCTCACTGCCCCACTCGGGCCTGGTTGAGGTGGTATACAGCGTGTGTGCCTCGTGAAAAGAAACACCGTCTTACAGTGCAGATGTTTCCGGGAGTTTGGAACGGGCTATTGGGCCGAGCGATCTCACAAAACATTACCGCAACAACGATCGGTGGAGACCCTGGGGGATGAAACGACGTGCAGAGTTGATCAGGTACACTTCCCAATTGCTCGTCGCGCTCGCCCGTGTCGATGATCTTTGCAGCACATTGGAAGATATCAAAGAGCGACCACAGGAATTGTTGTAAAATGTACAGCACCTTGGTTTGTGGATAAGGGGAGGGATTCCGGGGAGGTGGCAAGACCCGTCGAACATCAAGTGGTGGGTGTCGTGACAACGAGCGATCTACTTGTGTAGTCGTGTTTTTGTGGGCGAACCCTGGGCCTCCGTAAAAGTACGAGCCCGAAGCACGTGCGATCATGAAACTTAAAAACACAAACGTGTGATCATGACACGTGTGACATGTTCCACAGCTGGTCGCTTGTGAGAGTAGAGAGTTTTTAGTCGTAGACCAGCGAAATCTGGAGGGCACGATGGATTATCGATTATCTGCGACCCCTTGCAATTGCAAAAATGAATTGGAGCGAGCACTTATGTCGCATTTGGTCCGGACATGAACGCTTGAACTCCAACTTCATTACTCGAGGGCAAGATGGTGTTTGTCAAAGAGCGTTATTCATGCATCATGTACCGTACAGCCTCCTGCCTCGCCCAGAAACATTGAACTGACAAAATTTAAATGTCCCGC
>Ga0307513_10006012_pt1 | contig 15942 bp, 13 predicted proteins | sample 15_EM_MG_FD_202174 | JGI IMG/M metagenome (GOLD analysis project Ga0307513, IMG submission 202174) | Populus trichocarpa ectomycorrhiza microbial communities from riparian zone in the Pacific Northwest, United States - 15_EM | ecosystem: Host-associated > Plants > Roots > Unclassified | place... | reverse complement strand
ACGTTGCCAGGTAGCATCTGGAAGCGTGGGATGTGGCGGGGCGTTGCAACGCAAGTCAGGACGCACAGGACGCATGGGACGCAGGAGATGCGTCGCTTGCGTCAGGACGCAACGCCGACGGATCAGATGCAGGGTCCGTTTTTGCTGATGTACGGAGCTGGGCATCCCCCACTGGACCTGTACGTCAAGCAGAAACAAGATAGGCTCGCACTCAGAGCCCACTCACTAAATCGGCACTCCCGGATGTCTAACCTATGGTTGGAAACATCAAACCTCCCCGTGATTATCGCGAATGGGTGAGGAGTAAACGTCATCAAATCTGGCATGATACGAGAATGGCAAGAACAAATTGACCATGAGGACATCCGATACAAAGGCAAACCGCGAACGAAATATGGACACCTACGCAATATGTCATGGACCTCCTTCAGGAACATACTGTACCTCTGAGCCACATGCAGATGGCTCTACCAAACAACAACAAAACAATTAAAAAGCTTGTTGAATGGATCGAAACATGGCCGGACGACCTCAAAGACCAAACCGGCAAAACAGCGGACAGGGCGAAATATAGGATCCAAACTGCGGGAGCCTCAATCAACCTGCCGACCTCACAGCCAATCACACAAGACAGAGTGTGGCGCAATGGCAGGTGGTACATCCAATGTCAGGAGTGCCCAAAATCCTTCGAAAACACAAAGAGGGAGAGAGAAGCGCATGACAGGACACACACAGCTAGCGCTAGGACCAGGAGAACAGGAGCGGCGGACCCCCGGTACCTGGTGGGCGTAATGACCAGCAGATGTATTTCCTTTTGTACACGACCATGGAGTGCGGAGGCACAGGAATGGGTTTCGTTTGTTCGAAGCATTTCATAAAGTACATGACCATAGGGCTGAGGGGGCGGGTATGGGTTTCATTTGTAGCTGTAGGATTTATTTCCTTTTGTGCACGACCATGGGGCGCGGAGGCGCAGGAATGGGTTTCGTTTGTTTGAAGGATTTCCTAACGTATACGACCACTGGGCCCAGAGGGGATGGGTTTGGTTTCTATCACGTGACACACCTAAAATTGTTGAGGAGAGAGGATGTGGGGAGGGGAGTATCCTTTGTTGAATGGGGCGAGGGGACCATAGTGATAGGCTTAAGGCGGAATGGTGGATATTTCTTTAAGGGGGGTCAGGCCAGGGGACAGTATCCCTGGACGCGCTTAGTGTCATTTAGTTGATAGCGTAGAATGAAAGAAAACAAGGTTTAGAAAATACGAGTCTTGAGTTTATATGGGCGCTCAGACAATCGCAGGGATTTTACCATATATATTTTTAATCCTTGTTTCCGGATAATTCTTGCCTGGGACGAGTACTCGAGTACAGTATGCATCTTGGCAGCATTTTATTATGCTGTAAATATCTTCTATACGTTGTATATGATTCCTTTCCACCAGCTGAAAATGTTTGTCCTTGCCGATAGGCTTGGTGGCGTTATCATAATCTGCTACTTTGGTATTTGATGGCTGCCAAGAACTGCCCATTGAAGAACCTCACGGGTTGGTCATATGAACAGCCGAGCATTGCGCATAAGTTGTTGGGAGGGTCTGTGTAGTTTTCGCCATTGGGCACTTTGATATCTTTACCTACGTTTGGTCCTCAACTCTGCCTACCGGTACCCTAAGCCTGGAAACTATCGTCCCCACGCCCTGGCATTGTCCAGCCAACCCATCACTCGTGGTTACCCGAAGCGGAAAGAATTTACCTTTTCGCGGGTCTTACTGCCATCCGCGATTTTTCTTGGGGTTCTGGCCTTCTTATATTGTATTATCGGCATAACGTCGAAAGAGGAGTCCCGAATCAACTTTTACGAAAAGTTTTTCTTTGCTCATGCCCTATTCCTGTTTCTAGCCCTTGAATTCCTCTATTTTCACCATCATAGCGGTCGTCCCTTCGTCATGCTCTCTCTCTTTATACCCGTCATGGACCATATGTTCTCCTGCGCACCCACTTTCTGCACCTTCAGGATGAGATCGAAATCCTACCAGGTTGCGGGGCAGTCCGGATTACACTTCCGCTGCTGGACCAATCCGACATGTCTTGGGAAGTAGGCGATCACATGTTTTTATCCGTCCCCAGAATAGCATATCTATATCCATTTCCTATCGCCTCGCTGGCGAATAGTGGGAGTTTGGATTTCTTGGTCTGTGCGGGGGATGCCTTTTCTAAACACTTTCTAGCGTACGCTGCAACATTCTTCTAAGCTTAAGTGATTGTTGGCGGCCCTCATGGGTTGAGGTTTGCCGTTCAGTGTCTTACTCCGGTGCTACTATTTTGGTTTCCGGAGGGGGGGTATCGCCGCCCTGCCACTTATCGCCCTCGCAGTGCGGAAAAGTCACTCTGGAGATGAGGAGAGGGTTGCTCCTGAGGCAAATGCCGAAGCGGCAGCGGGGGCACTGAGAAGATCGTGCTCGTCTACGCGGTTCACGACGAGTCCTAGATGGCCTGGGTTGGGAAAATAGGTCTTGCTGGAGCTTCGCCTCGAGATATAAAACTCTCGAGGTGGTCACATCTGGTCCGACTAGTGAGATTCTGGGGCGAAGCTTATGAGGATTTGGAGGGATGTAGAAGTTGTCGCGGAGAGGTTTGGTTGGTGGCGGGAGGGAGGTCGTTGGTGGGGTGGTGTTTGTGATTTCGACTCGTGCGCATGATGGCCCCGAATTCATGTTTTAGGTGCGTGGCCGTTCAATTTCTTTCTGGGGAGTTATTTCACACGCATAGTAGATGCTCGCATTGTGGGGAAGATCCTAGATTTTGTTGGTAGTATACTTGCAGATTGATTGGTGGTACATATCGTCCGCTTCCACTTGCTCGGTACAGGGTGTTGGTTTTTGGGTTGTACTCGGGGGTAGGTAAAAGTCGGGCGCGCCCCATATACGGTAACTATGGTTCTCCACCATACAAACCCGTTTTCTTGGCACATTTTGTAAGGGCAGCAAAAGTCGGGCGCACCCCCAGAATAGGAAATAAACCCAGATGTTTCGTGCTACCGCGCTATACTTACCCCTAATACCGAGTACAGTACTCGATACGAGATCGTTGGTGGTGCCCCACAACGTGAGGTGTGGAATGGCGTAAGCTAGGAAGGAACAGAATGGGAAGAGGGGAATTATTTCTAGAGGTGAGATTCTGGAGTTCGAATTAGACGTGGGTTTCAAATGCGAGTGATATCTGGTGACTAAGGCTTTTTACATTTGAGTGAAAATGTTTCTGACCATGGACCCAGGAGGCACGCCTAATGCTATTAGGTGAGAAACACTTAAGTCATCCTATTGAGGACGTGTTTCTAGGCCGTTAGACTGGCACGCTGCTCCTGGTAAATAGGCATATGAGGATATTCCTACCACTGCACTAGGCGCAGACTACCAACTCTCTAACACTCCGAATAAACAGGGCCCCGCGAGCACGTCACGAAGCAAACAAGCCGAGCGCGTGAAGCTTTCTGTGCGCGATTCCATGCATTCCGTGAAGATCCAAGTAGCGACTGCCTGTGTCCTTGGTTGACGCCATGAGCTATCCACCAGCGCCTGAAGCATCGCGACGCGAAACAACCACATGAATGCATTCCTCCCGGTATCATAAGCTTTTGTGGGTGTGGTAATTTAGTTGTGCCACCGCCGTGCCTTTGGGACTCGGCTAAGGTAGAGTAGAGTAGAAGAGTATGGCACAGTACCGTACAAGTAGGCTCTGGGGTTGACGGGGTCGGATGCACGGATAATCGGGTATTATAAGATGGATGGGCATTTGAGTACATTACGGTATGTGTTTGTCCGTCGTGGGGAAAAGTGGGGGATGAGCACTTTGTTTTGTCTTCTTTGTTTCTTTCTCACTTTCTTTCTATCTTTCCATCTTCCATTCTTGTTTTTTTCTTTATTTTTTCGGGGGGGGAAGAGGGTGCTTCCTGAATTAGTGGAATTGCAAGGGTTCTTGAGGAATGGTATCATGGGGTATCACTCGATCGAGAATCGCTCGGCGAATGACCAACCTTTTTTTTTTTTGTGGAACACCTTCTATCTGAGGTTTCTGTTGGGATATATATTGCGAGGAGAGAGAGCGGGAGCGGGGGAGGAGGCGATACAAGTCGGTCCGTCCTCCGGACAGGGCATAAAGAGGGGGCGGAAGCATGTATGATACAGGGGAAATAGATGGGAGTGGACTCTCGCACACCCTCGAAGGAGCGAAGCCGCCACACCTTAAAAAGTTACCGAGGCCCCAGATATCTCGGAAGCCCTCGAGCCCGCGTGGGGGGGGATGGCGTAATTGTTTAGGCTCCGATAGTAACTTTTGTGAAAACATCCTGTGAAAGCCTTTTTTTTTTTTTGCAAAGAAAAAAGAACGTGAAAGTCTTGGTAACATGATTCCCTCCCCCTAGACAGACTTCCTCCGTTTTTTTACTATCGGGAATGGTCTAAACTGGGGGCTCTATGATAGTAGGATAAAGGTGCCCTGGGCATATCCATCGGAGGAGGAGGAGGAGGAGGAGGAGGAGGAGGAAGGGGGAGAGTTACCAACGCCCATTCCTCCGAAAAAACGTGGATGTGAGATTATTCGAATCGTGAATTGTTGCCTTTTCCTCCCCGTTAGGCCAGATTGGATTCTGCGTGGTTTTAATAGGAAAGCCATAGGTTGTTAAGTTTCCACAATAGTTTTACAATGCTGTACTGTACAGTACGGAACCGTTTATAATACGCCGTTGTTCCCAAGTGGTATGATATCATAGAAAAATAATGATTTTCCGAATTGATTTATTTAGCAATTTGAGGGGGGTAGGTTTATTGGATGGACTTTGTGGTGTGTAACTATTACGAGTAGTCCGTATGTTGCGTAAATCTTGCTAATGGTGGGGGTATGGCACGAGGACGTTAGGTGGGGGGTGGGTAGCAATATCGCGAACTACAGTTTTCTTAGGAGCTTGAAAAGGAAGATAGGATGGATGGATGGATGTACTGTACATAGCATGACGTTGGAATTCCCTTTTTTTTCGGCTAGGGGGGAGGAAAGAACGCCGCTGACTTGGGCCTCGGTTTAGATAAAGGGATGGGGGTGCTGTGCGCGCAGGTTGCTGGGAGTGGCAATTATAGTGTCCTGGCACATCTAGCTTCTGTTCGAGGTTTCACGGGATGGTATGGTAGAGCCATGTCCGTAGAGTTCTAGTACTATCCCTGGTACCATATCTTAAGAACGATACCTACTAGTAGCAATAGAATGGCCAGGGCCCTTTAGATACGTGTTTTCGGACATGCCTCAGGGACAATGCTGGCTTTCACCGTAATTTGCTTTACTGAATGGTACGGGAGAGTGTTATCAGAGCGCTTCCGAGGGCTAGTAAGCACTCGGAATGGTATGAAAACTTTGCGGACGCGGCCGTCCGTAGGTGGTAGGTTTAGAATTCTGGAGTGTGGTGCTGGTGACTTTTTATGATGGGATACTGTTCTTGAGGTTAGGGAAACGCGGCATGAGACAAATCTTTTTAAAGTGTAACAGGTAGAAGCAAATTATGCTCTAGGCAAAGGTGTAGTGATGCACAACAATTAGAACAGAAATAACATTACAGCTATTCTCTACCTAGTTGAGCAACGAAAGGCTATAAACGTATTCACTAGCAAAAAAAAAGAGAGAATTCGGTCATCACTCACCCTTCTCCGACTGGATGTGGATGTGATGCCAAATGCCAGTGACGTCCAGCCCAGTGCCAGAGGACTCACTGGCTAAAAACGCAACAGGAAGCCCTCCTAAATCTGGGGATGGTAAGAGTGGTCAAGGCTCCTGTCGAGAGTTCAGGCTTCAGTGTAATGCGCCAGGTTTCCCCTATAAACCTCATCGCCACTGAGATTCCGCAATCTCTCTGCTGCTTGTTCTGGGGTGATATCGCGTTGTGGCTCGGCCATGAGCTCGTACCTAAAACCTTCTAGCGGGCGGCGGGGCTACGGCGAGGAGGCAATGCTTACCCAACGAGAAATTTCCTCACTGCAGCACTACGGAGTAGTGGGGGGACGAAGTGTAGATGCAGATGGGATGCCTCACGGTCTTCCGGGTCGCCGTCAAGCGGCGCCTGATGCACCCCCATACCTTTTGTAGCATCGTTGGTTAGCCAGGCTGGCAGCCTCCGGTTGGTTTTACTTACTATAAGGGAAGTTCGTCTCAAATAAATTGTCGTACTTCTTCGTGATGATAGAAATAACTTTCGCAAGCCCAACTCGCTCCTCTTCTGTTAGTTCTGGAAGGCTGCGCACCTCTCTTCTGCAAATGATCATAGTCTCGAACGGCCATACAGCCCACCAAGGACACAGAACTGCAAAATGGTCATTGAGCGCCACGATCCTCTTCTTCTTTGCAATCTCAAGATCCACATAATCCTTCAACAATCCGGTCCCATGTTTACGCTTATACTCCTTCATATTTTGAATTTCCAGACTGGGCTCCTCTGGGATGCCAGTGGTCGTCCAGACCTGACCATGGGGATGCGGGTTCGAGCAGCCCATAGCAGCACCTTTATTCTCGAATATTTGCATGTAGGCGTACTGGTCTCTAGGAACTGTGACTCCGAGCTCTGCCGCTGGTGCCTGGTAATATGGGGATGATCTGGGAAGGTGGGATGCGTAAAGGGCTGTCCAGGTTTTGATGATTGGGACTATCATCTCAGTTGGTATGTCTGCCAGTGTGAGATTGTGGGATGGGTTGAAGCATATTACATAGCACTTGCCTCGAACACCGGTGGCTTGTAGGAGGAGAGAGGATTTGTCTGTTGGAATCATCTCTATGAACCTCTGCGTCTTGTTCTCACACTCCCCAAGGTGAACCTACCCTCGGATTTTTGTTGAACATAGTCCTGCTGATCTTCCTTTACAGCACTATAGTCATTGACGAAAACGAATGTCTCCGAGTATGCGGGGTTGGTGTCGCCCACTGCCCTGAGATTTCCGGGGCACAAAAAGCACGAGGAATCGAAGACCGGAAGCGACGTTTTAGAGGGGGCTTCCTTCTGACCCCTAGAGTCATATTAGCCCCTCAATCTCCGTAAAATGGGACAGGCATCTCAATTCTTACAGCCACGGCCGCTTCGTGCGATGTGGTGAAACGAGAATCCATGATCCACGTAGCGGATTATACCGACGGTGGGAAATGTCGTCCAACACTTCACGATCGTTCATTTCTCAACACTCTCTGCCTGCCGCTAGCTTTCGGGTGAGAGATTGATATGAGTTGAGCGGGGCAGCGGGAGGTGCAGGGGGGCGTTTGTTTTCAGCGTTTAATCGAAGGCGGGACATGTTTGTCAGCGGGGTTGAAGCGTTGAAGAGGGTCTCCTCAGTTTAAACTGATACTCGAGTAGAGTGCGGCTTTCCAGGCCCCATAGGATACCGGTATCATAACATCTGGTTACAAGCATCACACCAACTAATTTCATGGAAAACTATGAAAAAATGGAGTTACAAGTATGATACCAACCCGAAGGATTCCCTGGGTATCGGGTATCTTCCGCTCCTGGCAATCGGGGACATTGTGGGCAAATGAATGATTTCCTCGGACCCCCAACGAAGAGCGCCCGAGTGCACCATGTCGGGGGCACAAAAACCGTGGCGTCCAAGCCACCAGTGTCCCATCAACAAGTCGGCCAAACAGTCTGCCATACGGCTGTGGTAGTGATAACCCCGAAGGAACTGGCCCACTACTCGAGTACCGGTATCCTGGTGCCTGGAGTAAATCCCCATCGCAACAATAAACCGTAACACCCCTGAGCGGCCAAATAACCAACCCACCAAGGCTACAACCTACACTCTATGTGAGAGAAAGGAATTACTATAAACAAACGCCTCCTAAGCAGATGAAATTAACCCAAGCGCCCCCGAGCAAACCCCCGGCATCATACCAAGCCATGAGACCAAAACCCGAACTATCATTCTCTCACAGCTCCATGATAATTGCCCGGAGATCAACCTCTCAATTCCGACACCTTAGGATGGCTAATGCATTGCTTTCCGACGGCAAAGACCGTGGATTCGAGTTCCATCGGTGTCGCAAGAACTGGATTTCTCTGGTTCATCATTTTTTTTTCAGTTTCCTTATCGCACGGCATTTTCCTTTACGCTTGATACTTATCAAGCAAAGATGAGATAAAAGTATAATGGGGGAAACGATCGGCACAGCAAACTGCCCACATGAACAGCACCGGTAAACCTACAGTCCTCCAAATTAGAAGGGGGGGTAAACAAATCCTCCGATCGGAGACGGACTATCGGCCTCACCCGCGATACCGATGTTCTACGGTATCGTGTATCGTTTGCTGTTACAAAGCGTGGTGGATGGCCTCTGTAGCCGGAACAGAGAGAGACATTCATTCTGGTTTAGTAATAGTACGATATATTAATTTGCCAGGTGTATCCCCATTATAGGTTAACCATCGCCTCTATTGCTTTCTCTGCCAAGGAAATCAGCAGTGCGATAATAAACAAGCCCCTGCCCCTACCAGAAGTTTGACCTACCTCCCGATACCGGTATCTCCATGAGAACTTGAGATGTTCCCATTTTCTCTCTGTTCATGGGAAGGCAATTAGCTACTCCGCTATCTAATAGAGCCATAACCCCCCACCGGACTGGTTCTTGAAAATCCTGAGATGGTCCAAGTTCTTGTGCTCTGGCCGCAGATCTCCCCCATCATGCATTCGGCACCTTCCTTCCAATGATGCACACCAGCTAAAAGGGACCGATCGACAACACCGGTGCTCAAGTAGGAAAGGAGGGAGCCGGAAATCCCGGGTCCAACCAGACTCAACCGAACGGCATGGTTAAGCTTCTCCCCACGTCACCCCGAACGACAACAACAACCACCCACCCTCCCATCCTTTCTCTCTCTCTCCCACAGAGCCTCACTTACTACCACTACCACCAACAACCAAACCAAAAAAACCCCCTAAAATTAAAAAATAAAAAAAATGGACCACCTAACAGCCTACCTCCCTCAAACCCCCGGCCTACTTCCAAAATGGTTACTCTTCGTCGCCGTGGTTGCGCTCGGCAACACTGTGCAAGCGTACTTGACGCTACGCTTCAACAAACGCATTTACTGTGCACGTCCACAAGACGTGACGGCGCTCTCGTCGCGCACCTTCGGCACGTGGACCGTGCTCAGTTCAATACTGCGCATCTACGCTGCTTACCATATTCACGATCCCGTCGTTTATGATCTCGCGGTGTGGAGCTATGCCATTGCTGGGATGCACTTTGTTAGTGAGTGGCTGCTTTTTGGGAGTGCTGGGTTAGTACTGCGATTCTTTTTTTACCCCCGGAGTCTTTTTGAGGGGGGGGATTGTGGCTAATTCGGGGAATAGGTTGGGTGCTGGGTTGGCGGGACCGTTGGTTGTTTCTTCGATGAGTCTTGCTTGGATGATTACACAGCGGGGGGAGTATTAAGGGGAATCTACGGTGATCGGATTGGGGTTAGGAAGATGGGAGGTGGGAGGGGAGGGATTGTACAGTTGCTTTTAGACGATACTTGGTAGAACCATAAAAGCAGCTTGGGGCTACCCGGTAAGGGACCATAAAGCTTTGATTCAACTATCGCGAAAATCGTCCATAGAGAAGGTGTCACAGATAAAACCACTACACATTTGATTGATACCAGATTCTTAGTCACTCAATTAAGTTAATTATGTTCCTGTCCTGCTAATAAAACATCTGCAACTTTTTCCTTCCTCCCCCTTCCATATCTTCATTAACGCCCAAATCCCAAGTCCCGAATCCCAAATCCCAAAAGCCCAAAAACTCCAATCAGCAAACCGCACGTACAAAAGAAATAATACCTCAAGGGCTAAAACAGCATAGCCAACTCCATGTCCCTCATCCCGGGAGTCCGCTCAGTATGTCCCCACCACTTGATCCCTCTTCCAGAAGCAAAGGTCGTGGCATTCCACCTGCCACTACACATCTCCACCCCATCGCCCGGCCTCCACTCTGTCGATACCCGGGCATTAAGTAGCCCTGAAACCGTCAGAACAGCAAACTCGCTGCCCCAAAGATCTGGTAATAGCTCGTACTGCACCTTACTCTTCCAGTCTCCCATGAATGCCTTCAAGTCGACGCTTAGTCCTTCCTTCTTCGCGGCGCCCTCGGTCACCACGATGCGCATAAACGTGCTCTCCCTTGCCGCTTCAATTCGGTCTTGTGCGTTTATCCGCGCTTGAGGGAGTGAGCGGGAGTAGCGGGTTTCCGGGTAAAAGTATTTGTCTTCCCGCTGTCTTTGCTGCGCCCTCAAGAGGCGGGCTTCGAATTTGTCGAAGGGGAGGGCAATCTGCTCGAGTGGTTTGCAGACGGCTTGGATGATGCCATGATGATCCGATGGCGCGCGAACGGCCTTTAGAGCGGGGAAGGCGGAGGAGTGGATGCTACGGGCGAGTAGAACGTTGGCCGGTCCAGGGATTAGTACGTCCCAGTGGAGGAGTTGCAGGCTTGCCGATGCAAACGTTGGCTTGGCCTTGTTCGCTGATGACTGCGGGGGTAACTGTGGACTGCAGGTTTGCACTAGTGTGAACTTCTCCAGATGGGTCAGGCGGGAGAATATCTTGGAAATGAGAAGCGTTGAGAGTAGCTCGAGCTCTATCAATGATAGCGAGCGGATCCTTCGGCAGACGGAGACTCGGTCGACGTATTCTGATACACCTGCGTCCGTCACGCCAGGGAGCTCCTCCAATCGTAGGTATTCGATTTGGTCTGGTATAGCCAGAAGAGTGTTGTTATCGAATTCGTAGTCGTGGAACCGAGCTACAAATAGCTTCTTGAGTGAGGGAAGTCGTTCGAATAGGCCCGCGAATGTGAGGTGACTCATCGACCCAGCTTTGTTCCCGGGTCCTCCTTGTAAAACCAATGTCTCCAGCTTAGTCCAGCGGATATGCCCGTTTGCGAAGGATTCTGACTGAGCCAGCTGCATAGGTCCCTCGGACCCAATCGTCCAAATATGCTCCTTCAAAAAGTCTCGAGAGAGGAGCGCGGTCTGGATGTTATCCTTCACACCCACTTTATACACCGGATAGTGCCCCTCCAACCTTTCCAGGTGCGGACACAGCTGGACTATTGATGCCACAAGCTTGTTGTTTTCCTTGCTCTCTTTGGACGTCAAGTCTTGGTACTCGGGCAATTTCAATTGCTTGACCATGGCAGCAAAATCAGGCCTAGCAAGTAGTGTCTTTCGGAGAAGCCATGCTCGACATCCATTCCGCATTTTCATCCGCTTCTTAAGCTCAGGTGAATCGGCTCCCGCAATGAATATCTTACCGTATCTATTATTTGAAACTTGTTAGCGCCTAAGCCTAGTATATCGCGTAGAGACATTGTGGTAACAAACAAGTGTGGTACGGCGGCTGCGTGCCATTCCATGCACACTTTCGAGTAGGATGAGAGATCTCTCGCCAGGCAAGTAGGGCATGAAGGCTCGAGGAGATCCTTATGCAACGCTTCTAAATGTCCCAGGATCCGGGAGTGTACATCTCGTGGAAGAACAACCTCACAGATCGCAGTGGGCGGCGGTGGTCTTCTAATCGGACGGCGAGGCTGTAACAGGGAGAAGTCAAAGTAACGATAATTCTGTCGACGAGAGTCTCTTACTGCCATTGTTGTACCGGATGAGCCAAGGTGAGTCTGGAAATTGGTTTCGGCTTCTAGTTAAAGGAGGAGGAGGAAGGGAAACGCATCAGGCTGGGGGTGGGTTCCTTATTATAAACCAACTTCCTTTCTTGTACAATATGTCCTTTCCAGCAGCCCGAGTTTACATTTTGGTTCCAGCCCCGATTTCGCGCCTGAGGTACGGTACACGACAAGGATGACCCAGTGAAAAAAAATCGTAGGGAAAAACAAGTAAATTGCACCAAATGGTTGGCGTTGGATGAGGCTCTGGCCATCCCCCCACCTCCCGGGGGGTCCTCATTCTCTATCAATCGCTCTGTGGCTTCGCTTCAGATATGGCAGCTTAAAAAGAGAAGATCGGCATGGAATGATTCAAACACAGCTGAAATTCTCCATAGTATGGAGGATCCACCATGCAACAATCCAATTCACCCCTGGTTCATCTCTACAGTAATATCTTTCCAATGCACTATATCTGATTTTGGCTGTGGAGTGTTAGCCAGCTGGGAGGCTGAATTAACCCTGCCTGCAGCTTTCGGTAGATCGCCAGGTCGCCGACTTGGTTTTACCGAGCACCAACCAATCGGGATTCAAGGTTCAAGATCCAAGACGAGCCAACATTGGGGGCGAGAAAAGGCCGTAGAGGGAATATTTTTAAGTTGATCGTGGCCATTGGTTGAAGCATCTTTATTTCGACGAATAGAAGGAGATAGATACCTGAAGAGCTGGAGGATATATCTGATTGTGACATATCAACACACAAATAGGTTATGTTGCAATGCAGAGATGCCTCCAGTATTGCACCCACAACTGCCCGATCAAAGCTCCCTCTGCCGCTTATCTAGGAACACCTTTCAAGCCACAGCCATGTCATTTCGGCATCGGGTATGGATTAGTCGGCAGGGAGATTGATGCAGCTTTCTGAACGCGTTGATTGTAACTCGATCAAAGCGCCTTAATTCTCGTAATACTGTCCATTACTCCAGTAACTCACCCTGAAATTTCGCGAGCCTTCAGGCGCGACCTCGTACCACACAAGCACGGGCACTCCCGCACTCTGGAGACCCGAGCATATCATAAACGAGCAGATAACACAAACAAAACTCCAGGACGACCTCTTTCTCTCACAAATGCTCGCGGCACACTCAAGCGAACCGCCAGCAGAGATTGGACAAACGAAGCGAGGCGAGAAAAGCAATAGTTTTGCCTCCTATAACCTGCACAAATATTCGATCGGGAGAATACTGTGCGATACGGTTAAATTAAAATTGGGCATTGTTTGAAGGGCTCGTGTTACCTTACGCACTGCGCGTGCTTTTTCTCCCACCAATTGCTGGTTTAAGGTGATTTGGTCGGGCCCGGCACAGCAGCTATCGCCAGCGCCAGTGGATTGTGAAGTGGACGTGCATCTCGCCGTCCCCGAGCGGGAGAGAATTTCCACGAACGACATCGCTGCCCCCGAAAACCCATAAAGAATAGGGCTCCGCCGCTGGTGACTGAGCACCCGATAACCAATGCTCATGAGCTGTCGGGTAGGATATTTACAGGAAATCCTGATTCAAAGTCACCAGCGAACAATTTCAACCCCCGCTCCCGTGATCTCCCAACTTAGCATCAGGTACCTCGTCCAATGGGAACATGTTGGGCACCCAGCTTCGGGTAGGAATGTATTGCTCCGTCGACGCAAAAAGTTAGGGAGAAATTACCCACCCCACATCCCCTTGCTAGCCATATTCCGTTCATGTCTGATCCTTGGCCTCTCCGTGAATTCTCTGGATCGATAGAGAGCTTGTAACGAGTGAGACTGGATGATTGGTGGGGTAGACGACGATTGACACGACCACATCCCGATACGCTAGGGTGAGGATTTTTCCTGCACAATGTATGATACAAGAACACCTAGAATCGAGTGATGGTGCCATGTGGTGTCCTTGGTATGGTTATATGGCAAAGTACTCAAGTACTAAGAGCCTGCAGTGTTGTTTTTACCCTGCAGGGATGGGTGGGTCTTGATCATGCTGTATGAGTAGTATGTCTTTGCTCCTACCCGAGTATCCCTTGGACGGATGACACGGTCAAACTTGTAGCCTGGTCCGTGCCATCCCTGCATGGCAACCTCACCATCCGGCGAGCTGAATTCGAGAGCATGAGAAATTCTTGCCACCTCTGTAGATTTGATTTCCACTGTTCCCGCAGATGCGCACCTACTTGATTGAAGCCGCCAGTAGGTAAGTAGGTTATTGACTGAGGGCAATACTGGTACTTACATGTAAGAACCATTTTAGTGAATGAACGGTAAAGATTCACTATGCCTACGATTCGAAAGCAGACTCGGAAGCGAAGATCAGGGCAGAGTAGGCCAGCGGGAGGAAGGAAAGAAGCGAAAAAAAATACCGAACCAAATCCTGATGTTGACTACGGCCCTGATTTGCCCTATTCACCATTGCCTCGCATCTTGCATGAGGCCGAAGCAAGACTTCCAAGTCAAATTGTAAGTACAATAGTATGTTGTTGACTTTTAATAAATGTTTTCTAATAGGTTAGATAGAGAATACATCCATCCAACAAGTCGTTAGCTTTAGAGATTTTGGAGCTTTTTTGGAGCGATGAAATCATTGGTATATTAGTAAAAAATACCAATGAGTATGCAAAAAAACAGCGTGCCGAGCAGGCCTTGCACTCTCGCCCATGGAGACCGGTTAAGCCAGATGAAATATGGGTTTTTATAGGAATACTCATAACTATGGGTGCCTATCGATGCAAGACACCGGCAGATATTTGGCGTACCGGTAAACAGGCTCGTGTTCAGCTCTATGCGCATGGATGGTCGAAGCCCATTTCCAAGGCCATGTCCAATAATCGGTTTTTTCAAATCAAGCGCTATCTTCATATCTCATCACCGGATCTTGATACTAGTGGGAGCAAATGGTGGCACAAGTTGGAGCCAATTAACAGTAAAATGCAGGAAGCCTGTCAGAAATATTATCTGCCATCTTCGCATATTACTGTTGATGAGATGATGATTCGCTTTGGTGGGAGAAGCAGGCATACAACTAGGATGCCAAATAAACCTATCACTGAAGGTTACAAGGTTTTTGCTATTTGTGATCATGGATATACATTAAATTGGAGGTTTCATTCCTCTTCAAGTGGCATTTCAGACCTGTCATCTTTCTACAAAGAAATCATTTCTATTTCAGCATCTACTGTTGCAATTGTTTATCAATTAGTTGAACAAACTCTCCCATATCGCACTCATGACTTTACTGTGTTTACTGATAATCTCTTTTCAACACCAGATTTATTTGCTAAGTTGAGATCTATGGGAGTTGGGGCCTGTGGTACATCACGGGTACAGAAGGGGAGATATCCTGACTATTGTATTAGTCCAGAGCTTATGCCCTGGAATGCTGTCTTTGGTGGTCAAGTAACTGGAACCAATGGGGCTGTACTTGCTGCTGAATGGCAGGACAATAGTCAGGTTCATATGCTAACTACGGTTCATAATTTACATGACCGGGTTACAAGAAACAGAAAGCGTCCCCGCTTAACCAGCACAAATGGTCCCTTAATTCGTTCAGTTTTTGGGGATCAGCATACCATGGCCGCTCCAATTCCACATATGATTGATGACTACAATCTCCATAAAGGAGGTGTAGATATTGCTGATCAATATCGTTGCTACTTTTTTACACAATTGATTGCACGGCGTAATTGGCTTCCCTTTTTCTTCTGGCTTCTTGATATTACAGTTGTGAATTCATTCTTTCTCTTCAGGTCACTAAGAGAGCAGGAGGGTGATCTTCCTATACAAAAACAGCGTTTCCTTCACAAAGACTTTCGACTTACCCTGGCCGGACTCATTTTCCAGCTCTATGCGGCCGGCAGGAAGAGAGGTCGTCAAAGGTGGTATTCAAGAAGGACAGACCGAGTTATTTACAGCAAAACCTATGGAGTGAAAGGCCTCCTACCCGCTCCTCATGGGCCACCTGGCTGTCATACCAGAGTCAAAGAGGAAAAAAAAAAAGAATGCGATCGATGCCGATTACGGTTGCGGGCGGAGGGAAGGAAAGGCAAGCGGGCACCATTGTCTTCATTTTCCTGCTCCTTTTGTCTTTACCGTTTGTGTTTAAAGTGTTTCTCAGACTATCACTTGGAATCGGGGATCATGATCTGAGAAAGAAATTTATAGTCGATCTTTTCCCTTTCAAGTTACTATCATGAGATCTTGGCAGGCATTAGCGCGGCTACAAGTTTGACCGTGTCATCCGTCCAAGGGATAG
>Ga0307513_10006011_pt1 | contig 15943 bp, 19 predicted proteins | sample 15_EM_MG_FD_202174 | JGI IMG/M metagenome (GOLD analysis project Ga0307513, IMG submission 202174) | Populus trichocarpa ectomycorrhiza microbial communities from riparian zone in the Pacific Northwest, United States - 15_EM | ecosystem: Host-associated > Plants > Roots > Unclassified | place... | reverse complement strand
TCTGTAACTGACCGGAAAATGGCAGACGGATATCCTCAATCAACCAGCAGGCAATATCGCCAAGATTATTGTGGTATGGAACCGCTTATTACCCTCACGATTTTTTCGGCATTTAACCTACCCTCCACCTCTAGTCACACACCGTAACTCTGGTCGTGCACGCTTGGGATGACAAGAACCTGGACGTCGCTAAGACTATTGATGAAATCACAGAGTGCCTGTGCGTCTTTCGTGGTTACGTATACCTAACAGCGTTCATGGGATATGTAGATTCCACCCAGACTTTCACGACGGAAAGTCCAAGGTTCAATCCATGATGCTTGGATACATGCACCAATGGGTCGAGGATCTCGGTCTCAAGAAAAAGTCTATATTCAAGCGTCTGACAAAGGAATCTGTCAGAGAACACAAAAACGTTCTTCGTGGGGGAGAAACGGGCGTTTCGCAGGCCCTAGTAAATCCATTGGGTCTGCCTACCCTCAGGGACCTGGCCAGAAAACCACCTCCACCGGGTGTTAGGGCGAGCGTCGTGGGTACACATGAAGGGAAACCCGTTTACTTCAGCCCCGAAGCATATGGGAAAGGTGGAGATGCCTCACCCGTTTCGAGCGGAGTTGGATCCTCCCCGGTGTTCTCTCCGCCGTATCCATCTTCCATCGCGGACTCTGAAGCTTCATCCCAAGACCAACAAGGCTATCAGTGGACTCCAGGTCTTCCGCGCGGGGGAGAGGGTTCCACTTCCCAGTCAACTGAGGATTTCTATAGCGCTCAGAGATCCAGTTCATTAACCACGACTTCGGGTTTCTACAGTCCACCGCCTGGCCCACCTGGGTCCACTGGAGATTTCTATAGCGCAAAGCCGGACCCACAACGATCAGTTACAACAGGGTATACCCCACCGCAATGGGGACCTTCGCAAGCTGCGAAAGACTTTTACAGCTCTCCTTTGCCGAGTCCACCCCAGTTCCAGAGTCCAGCCCCGGGATCCCCGCAACAGCCTGGTGATCAGGTTGCCAAGAACCCGTCCCTTCGACAGGTGGGTTCACCACCGCTACCTCAGCCGCGGGGGATGGACTTCTACGCTCAGAGCCCGCCGCAAGGTTCACAGCCACCGTACAATCAGTACCCTCCCCAGATACCGCAGATGTCTTCTGAAGCTGCCTCATTTTATGCTTCATCGCCGCCCCAACCCGCAGGAGTTCCACAGGTAGCCAATCAGGACGGTCAAACTGATCCACTCGCAGAGTTGACCACAAGGCTCCGCAAGTTTTAGAGAGATGAGATGGGAGTCCAATGAATCGGTTTTCTTATCATTTTGTACTTATACGATGGCGGCTTGTAACAAACACCACACTGTGGAAGAAAAAATAGGTAAAATCTTCTGGGCCTGTTGGTAAAAGTCAGATTTCTTAGGACTGGGTGACTATCCGTCAGATCAGAGGTATCTCTAAACGTCGTAGAAGGGTGCTAGTAGCCGAGATTCACGCTGCTCACGAGCCGACCAGACGGCCGAGGCCTCTGCGCCTCCCTTAAAAGCCCCTGGGTGTTCGTCTAGAGTCGTGTGCACATGTTGTGGTCGCCCGCTTGTTGAACAAATCTTAACAAGTGCTGCACTTTTGGCCCTATACGAAAGTTGGTTAAGTGCCCGGGTCCGGGGCGAGCTTTCATAACTACTGGATAAGTTCTCGTAACCGTCAGAAAATAAAACTTTCCAACCTTTTACCAACTTTATCCACACAGTCAGATTTCAACGCGAGTCTGGGTGGACGTGACTCAAGTGACGGATACGTGACACATGCGTACGTGCGTGACGGGTGCTTGTCCGATCACCCACTGACTGAAGGAACACCCCCTTCCATCACGGGTCTCCCTCACCCTCTCTTTCCCATCGACCACCACCATGTCGGACTATGAGGACGATTCCATGATGCAAAACGGGTCCGATGACCAACCCACGAAAACCAGGGACCCGTTGGATGATGAGGAAGAGGATGACCAGCCACCACGCCGTTCACGGTACGAAGATGACGAGGAGGAGGAAGAGGAGGAAGAGGAAGAAGAGGAGCAGCAAGGGGGGGACAGTAGAGCCAAAAAGAAGACCAAGGTGGGCGCGTTCTCTTGCGGCTTCACTTCAATTGCATCCGGCTCATTTGGGTTCAGAGACGCCACAGAAGGTCTTCTGTTAGCCGTTTCATCGACTTTGAAGCCGAAGTCAGCGACGATGAGGAGGAAGAGGACTACGACGACGAGGATGGACATGGTACGCCTGTTCACTCTACGCCTTGGCATTGAGACCAGGTGTCTAATAGATTCGCATTGTAGGCGACTTCTTGGCTCCGGAGGCTGGGGATCTCGATTCTGGCGACCTTAACAGGAGAGCGGCCGACTACGCACGTCTGAACCGACGGGAACGTGAATTGGATGACCAGGACCTTGCCGCCCTCGCAGAAGACTACAGCAGGCGTGCCCAGCGACCAGCAATGAGATATTCCGGAGACCTCAACGACGTTCCCCAACGACTTCTTATGCCCTCCGTTCACGACGCTAACCTGTGGCAGGTTCGCGTAAAGGTATTTATCTGTGTTCTGGTTATCATCCGCCGTAACTAATGTGGTTCCAGCCTGGTAAAGAGCGTGACTTGGTTTTCAGTCTTATGCGCAAGGCCATCGATACAGAGTACTCCGCCCGCCCTCTTCAGGTTCTCTCAGCTTTCCAACGGGATTCGCTCTCTGGGATGATCTACGTCGAGGCACGCAGTGCGAAGCAAGTAAACGAGGCGTGTCAAGGACTCGTGGGCATCTATCCCAGTCGCGGTATCGCGCTCGTGCCTATCGAGGAAATGGCCAGCCTCCTTCAGATCAAGAAACAGGATGTCACCGTTACTCCTGGTAGCTGGGTTCGGATAAAACGCGGCAAGTACCAGGGAGATCTCGCCCAGGTCCTGGATGTTACAGAGAACGGGGAAGATGTTGGCTTGAAGTTCATCCCTAGGATTGACTTGAATCCCAAGGATGAGCCGACGGTTGACGGGAAGAAGCGCAAAAAGCAAAGTACAGTTGGTGCAAACAGTGCTATGCGCCCCCCTCAACGATTCTTCAACTACGAGGAGGTCGTCAAGGTTTATGGGCGAAAGTCTGTCGCAAGGAGGAATCAGATATATCTCTTCCAAAACGACCAATTCAAGGATGGTTTCATCGAGAAGGATTTCCGTCTCACTGCTATTCAACTCGACAACGTCAACCCGACACTCGATGAAATTACCCGTTTCACCCGGGGTCAAGATGGGACTGAAAACGACACACCTGTCGATCTTTCGATTATCGCTGAAGCGTCGAGGAAGGCCGCCATCGCTGTCCTTCAGCCTGGAGACCACGTCGAGGTATTTGAAGGAGAACAATCTGGCGTGCAGGGTACTGTGCAGTCCGTCGAACAGGACATCGTGACGATCACGCCTCTTGGTGTCGATTTCGACGGACAGAAGGTCCAGATACCTGCGAGGAGTGTTCGTAAACGCTTCAAACCCGGAGATCATGTCAAGGTCATGACTGGCACGAACGTTGACGAGACTGGTTTGGTTGTGTCGGTCACCGACAATATCGTAACCTTCCTTTCTGATATGTCCCTACAAGAGGTGCGTGACACGCAGTCAAAACGAGTACTTACGGTATTTAATCCCTGGTGTAGGTATCCGTGTTCTCCAAAGATCTGCGTGAAGCTGCAGAGGTTGGCTCCGGAACGAACATCGTCGGAAACTACGAGCTTCACGACCTCGTACAGCTTGAGTAAGCCGTGCCCCTACGCATCTGATTTCTGTCCCCTTACGCGACACTTAGTCCGCAGACTGTCGGTGTCATTTACAAGACGGAACGAGACTCATTCCGAGTACTTGATCAGAACGGCCAAACTCGACTTGTTAAACCTCACCAGATCTCAATGCGCCGAGATTCTGTCCGTGCTGTTGCTAATGATGCCGAAGGGCACGAACTGCGAACCAATGACAACGTGAAAGAGATCGATGGCTTGGTATTCTTCTCCTTGCTCCTCCAGTCATGGGCATCTGACTGCTATTCTATTTACAGGGACGAAAAGGGCGCGTCATTCATATCCACCAGTCATTCTACGCTTTTTTGCACAACAGGGACGTCACGGAGAACAGCGGCGTCTTTGTTACCCGTGCTCGTTCCCTGGTTTCCCTCGCTCCCAAGGGTAACCTTATCAAGACGGGTGATCTGTCGAAGATGAACCCAAGCATGATGGGCGGTGGGATGGTTGGCTCTGGTATAATCGGGCGAGGACCGCGGGACAGGTTGATTGGCACCCCGGTTATGGTCACCAAGGGACCAAGCAAGGGAGTTGCTGGCGTGATCAAAGATACCAACGGTAACCTCGCTAGGGTTGAGCTTTTGACCGGTAACAAGGTGATATCCATCGATAAGTCGAAGCTCAAGTGGAGGAAGTACGTGGCTTGCTTGTATTTCTCGTATTGAAGTTCATTGTGCGACATTGTCAGGGCGGATGGAACTCTGGAAGACCTGGATCGCAAGCTGATGGGCGGAGGCATGCGACCACCTTCGGTCAACCCTCATATGTCCCCGAGAACACCCGCTTGGAAGACTCCTGCTTGGCAAGGAGGTGCGACGCCGAACATTCAGAACCCAAAGACTCCTGCTTGGCAAGCTTCCTCTAGGACACCGAATCCTTACTTGGATAGTGGAGGAAAGACCCCTGCATGGAATGTTTCGTCGAGAACACCAAATCCTTATGCTGATGGTGGAAAGACGCCGGCGTGGAGCGTTTCTTCCAGGACACCTAACCCATACGCAGGTGGAGGTGCATGGGGTGGTGGGGGTGGCGGAGGAAGTGGCGGTGGAAGTGGCGGAGCTTGGGGTAGTAACAATTGGGGAGGTCAAACACCCGGAAGGACGACCGACACTTCCAACGACTGGCAGGCGGACACTTGGGTGAGCTCGTCTCCCTGCGTTTGTTTTTCTTATTCACCCCCACTTCAGGGCGCCCCAACGCCAAGGGAAGCTCCGACACCGTACGATGCCGCTCCTACTCCTGCGTTTTCAGTGCCGACACCCGCATACGGGCTTGGCCAGCAGACGACAGCGCCGGTCGGTGTGACCAGGATTCCAAACACTCCCGGATACTTCAGTGCGCAGACACCTGGAGTCTTTGACTCCCCAGAAGACGACGGTACGAGGACCGTCTCAAGGATTTGCTTGGGTATATACTAACATTTATCTCAGAATTACCTGAAGAATGGATCCTCAAGTACAAGGATAAATTGATCGGAAACAAACCGGTACTCAAGATCCAGGAGTCAGGCGACTGGAACCAGCACTATTTGGAACACAAGGAGTGTATATTGTTGGATGTGACCGTCCCGAGAGATGACCTTGAAGCAGAAGCCAGCGCGACGGTCGCCTTGTGGGAAAATGGAGTGCAGGCGAGCTTAACGAACTCGATACCGGTCAGGTACCTGCGACCCATCCACCCGAAGCACGTTGGGAGCACGGTGGTAGTCTTCCAGGGTCCGCTTGCCGGTAAACTGGGCATCGTAAGGAGCGCCGATTCGGACGGGGACGGGGACGTGGTCGTCGTCCAAATATTGGAGGACCAGGTCCTTGAAGATATTCAGAGGGAATACATGACGCTCTGCGTGACTGACAGTTTCGAATGAGGGGGTTAGCTTTCTTCTTCCGTAGTTATAATAATATCTTTGGTTCATTGCTGTGTTTTCGTTTGCTTTCGCAGAGAACTTGTGGTACATTCCATCGATGCCACGTTCAAATCCATAATCCAAGCTGATGCACAAGGATAAGATCGTCATCATATCTCATATAACTCGTAAGCAATGGGCGAAGTGTGCAGGGGAGGCAGCAGTGCAGTAGCTATGAAGAACGTAGCTGAGTGTGGTAGCAATGCGACTGTAACAAAAGCGACATTAACAACGTGAATAGGTAACACATACAACATGACCGGCAAAGAGTATGGGAGGGGTACGATGACACGAGGTCCGTTAAGAGGCGATCAACATGCCAAGTCCAATACCAGCACAAAATGCTCCCATAATCCCTAAGATGCCCCAATTGACAGATTTGGTGCTCCTGGCTGTCGTGGGACTGTCGAGGGTTTCCATCGGTTCCCCAAAGATGCGGTAACGCAACGGGGCCAAGAGCGATAGGGAGAACATGAACACGGACGGTAGGTGAAGGGGGTCGAAGGTCGTTGGGGAGTAGTACGCGCCGCAGCTGCTCGAACCACTCGGGCTAGGGGGTTTCGATGGGGAAGGTGGTGGGAGGGTTGACGTGTGCAGGTCAGAAACCTCTTTCGATAATTTGTAATCCCACTCCGCCTCCCAATCGGCTTTGTTCCATCGAAACTTTGTGGGAGAGTATGGATGGGCCATGAGGTGGGCGGGGGAAGTGGTAGTAACAGATAGTGTCAATGCATTGTGGACACGGTGAACCTCTCGCCAGCGAAGGAATCGATCAACAGCTTCCATACGAAGAGATGCAAGTGTCTCTGGTGAGCGGAAGAGGTGAGATCTCAAGGCAGTGGAGTCTGGGGGACGGAAGGAGGAGAGGTGTTGCGACGAGCGTCTGGATGGAGGGAAGGGTGGGAGCGCGATAACGGGAATGTGTGGGCTGAGCTGCTCAACCAGGGAGGTGTCGAAGTGAGTGGGGGAGGTCGAGGTAAGGATGATAAGAGCGGTGTAGAAGGGAGAGTATGGAGATGATAGGAGGTTGACGAGGGTTGGGCAGGGAGGGGAGTTGGGGTTAAGAAGGTTGTGAACAGGTTTGAATTGTGCGTGTATCAGGTCGAGCACAGATTCTACGACAGTATTTATCTAAAGGAAAGCTCTGATCAGCACGATGTAGTCGAAGTAATGCAGGGGTAACATCAACTTACGTCTCCCTGCGGATCGTAACCTGGGAGCTCTGTGATCTGAACATTCTGAGCGGGCTCACGCCCCTCTACCCCAACGTTGTCCTCATGGTCTAACCAATCGGTGGAAGCGGTGAGAACGTTGTCTTCCCACCCAGAGATGTGTACGATGTCATCGTTCGACTCGAGGAGTAGATTCGCAAACGTTGTCTTGCCGATCCCATTGCTCCCAAGAATCAACAGATTCAAATCCCCCAATGTCTGACCATATGGTGAGGGATGTGGTAGCACGGCGGGGAGACTTAAAGAGGGGATGACTAGTCGTAGGGCGTAGTCTTCAGGTGGCTCGTCTGCAGCGTGGATATGGGGTGGGCTGGCGGCAGCAGACGAGTAGAAGAAGGATGAACCAATGGATTGCAGGGAGGATACCGAACCACCCGAGGGGCTATCAGGTGGTGACGGGAGGGCACTGACGGGTGAGGAGGGCAAAGAGGCTGATCGGACGTGAGGTGGTGAGTGGATCATCCTGACCGTAGCAAAGCTGCTGCTGGTTGGAAAGTCGTCTTGAACGGTTTCCGAAGTTGACTCTGTGAGCTTTGGGCGCATATGTCGAGTGGAGGAAATTGGCGAAGAGAGTGTATGGACGAGAGGTGCGTGGTGGCCAGATCAGCGACCATCGACAAGAGGAGGTGGGGCAGACGTGGGAAGTCGGCGTGGCGGTTCGTTGATTGTCGTACTTAATCTTAGCCTGAGCTGCCCAAGGTCACACAGCCCGCGCAAAAACACTGCAAATCACTCTCAACTACGGCCGAGCAGCTCATCTTATGTGGCACAAGGGGAAGGCTTTGGGGAGAGTAAAAACAAATGCATTAAGAGGGAATCGAACCCCCGGCGGGTCGAGTCAGCGACTCGAAGTCAAGTGGCAACGACCCAGGTTACCACTACCCCATTAATGCTTGACACATGTGTGGTGTTTTCACGCTACGGCCACAGCTGGGCATAATTTGGTGCTGATTATGTTGGGACACGTATCTACTCTACCGATAATTTACATGGGAAGAGACCTAACCAGGGATGTGAGCGGGGTAGAATTACTCCGGTCCTCTTCACACGCACGTTATTCGCTTTCAAGATTGCCTCCCGTTCGAGTTGTTCCCCGTAAGTAATTGGGAATTGACAGCCACAAAGTGGTACGCGACGACTGTGATCATGGCGAGAGCTCCGAGGCCATTGGCCAAGGCGTATAGGGTATCGTGTGTGATCATCTGCACGAAGACGCAACCCAGCTCAGTGTATCTGGGTGGTGGGAGAGAGGATATGAAGACGTACCGTGCTTTTTGGATGATATGGAACTTGGTCAAGGTGCACGAGCTGGGAAGTCACACGTGACCCGGGAAGGGAGAGCGGAAAACCTCGGACACACTGTTCGCTGCTTCACTCGACTATCGTCTCCCTTCCGTTCCATTCCTCCCCCTACCATCCCCTTTCAACCTTGACTACTGTTATAAGATGAGGCCGACTGCCGCTGTCAGGGGTGACGCGCCAACTGGTACGTTCAGGCGAGAAAAATCTCGAAAACTCCCTCACTAACACTGGGACCTCCAGGCAAAGGTTATGTACGTTCCTCGAATGCACCACCGACGAGAATCATTTCTTGATACACGCTTTCCAGCTCCTTTGGTGGGGTGCCAAGGAAGGTGCCACTCGGCAAAAAGGAATCACCCAATACTGTTCGTGACGCCTCTCCAGCCTTCGGCCGTTTCCCTCTTTATAAACGGGGTTTTTCGCAGCTGTCTCCCCTTTCAGGCAACGCGCTGCCAAGAATCTCTTCAGGGGTTATCTGTTTAACGGATACCGACGCCTCTCTTCCCACGTTGGCTATTGGATTGTTCCGGTAGTCCTTGGTATGTTTCTGTATTCCTCACCCGGACGGGGCTAATGGCCATTCTCCCCGCCTTTGCAGGTTACTCAACATACGCATGGGCCAAGAAGTACGACGCTTACCTCAATAGCAAGGAGGGTCATCTCGCCCAGGCTGGAGAGCACTAAATACCATTCTATTAATTCACCAATAGACCGCCCTCTTTACCATCCCTGGGCCCATCTTTAGCCTGGACTCTTCTCGAGCCGAGTTTGTGAGACATCAATGATATTCAGAGCTCCACAAAAAATAGAAATACACCGAGTGATAAGGTCGCGACATAGGGGAACCGATAGTGGTGGCAAGTAGGAAGTAGTAAGAATAGAAACGAGCAGAGAGAAGGAAGAGTCAGAGAATAGTAGTAGAAAAGACAAAGGAAAACACGAGAAGGGTAAAAGATAAAACAAGATGCGAGCGACAACAACATGTACGGATCCCCTACATGGGAAACGTGCATGTAACCATTCTATTGACCGAGGCGTTCCTTGACCTTCTCCCTGTGCTTGCGATTGCGAAGATGGACCTCGAAATTCGAGAGTGTAGAGCCAGGACCGGTGGTATAAACCTAAAGCCACGTCTTCAGTGGGGTGTCCAGGGCACTCAGATGATGATTGACATACCATCATAGGACAGTCATGACACCTGATTCGCCAGTCAGCGGGCTTATCAGGCTTAATTTTTCTCAAGACAACATCAAACTCGTCTCCAGGGTATTTGGCACGCAAGTTGTCCGTCGCTCGTTTCAGCCATTCGGGTGCAGTAGAAGGCTGTGCAAAACGTACATGGTCATCAATCCAGTCCCATATAAAACTAGGTCAGCGAGAAGGGGCATACCGTTGCACCCGTGCTGCGGGGGGCCAAGTGGATCTCGGAGGGCGTCTCGGCGCCGTTCTCGGATCGCTCAGATATCTCTCGAGTTGTCTTCGCTGGGGTGGAAGGGTTGGAATTATACCCAGAACTTCCACCGTTCATCTTGATTTGTTCCACAAGTGGAGGCTCTGACACACTCGAAGCAGTCGAGACGGGGGACAAAGGTCGGTCGTCAAGAGGATGAGGTAGGACAGAGGCAGTCTGAGCCTCAAGTTTGGCAACGTTAGCAGCGGTAGTAGGGGCAACCTCGTCCTCTTCTTCCCGTGCGTCCTCAGCCACGTCGGCTTCCTCGTACTTGGATTCATCCACGACGACCTGTGTTTTCTTCTTCTTGGAACTAGCACCCTTCGAGTTCCCTTCGTCGTTTCCTCCCTTTGCCTGTTGTCGAAGGTGGAAGTCAGGATCAGTGCTGTACTCGACAGGCCTCGGCCTTCTGTGACGATGCCAGTATTTTCCTGGGCCGGGGTGTGAGCGATGACGGGACCAGATAACGATGTCCCGGAAAACTTACCACAAGTTCCACACTGAGACTTGTCTCCGAGAGGTCCCTTCCGTCTTCCAATAGCGATGTTCTCTGGGCAGCCGCAATTCGAACAGTGCCAAACACCATCGATGAAATTCGGATGTTGGCCGTCGATAAATTCTTTATCCCTCGCCTCACGCTCCAGCTCTCGGGCTCTCTTGGTGGTCAACACACGAACGCCAGTTCGGGTGTCTGGAGCTGAAGTAGACATGCCCTCGATCGCTGACGCTGGCACATTCAGGCCAGCAATTCCAGTTGATGGTGTTGGAGCTTGAACATGTGCACGAGGACGCAAGACTGAAGAAGGAACTGGGGGAGCCTTGAATAGGGCCTTTGGCTTCTTGTCTTTCTGTTGGACCGGCACCGTCGTTGTAGTGGGGATGTTTAGCGGTGTTGACGGGGGCAACATCGCACCACCGTTCTCGGACGCAATCATATTCGTGATGGTCAGAGTGGCAGCTGTAGCGGCGGCACGCTTGTGGGTTGGTGCCGTAATAGCCGTGTTGTTGAGCGTAGACGCGTCTGTCTCTGGGAACCCAACCGCTGGCGTGCGGCAGGTCTTGAGGACCTCTCGGTCTGGCAGAGTGATACCGCGTCTTCCTCGGTTGCCTTTCCTGCGTCGGCGAGCAAGGTCCTTCTCGCGTTCCTTTTCATTCCGCTCGAGCTCCCCGTCACTGAGGTAGTTAAGGACTGGGGTAAAGGAGGGGACCTGATCCAGGGAGCGGGCAGCGGTGACATTGAGACTGGGGAGGAAGGAAGTTCGCAGATCCTCGTCCTGGAAAGACAGGCCTTCCGATGGATGCCCCAGCAAGAACAGCGACTTCTGATACATATGCACTTGTTCTCGGATGCAGTGTGCGATAGCAGTCCTGGAATAGGAATAAGGTGTCAATACAAGGCCGGGAGGCACAGATTCCAGACGGGAATACATACTTGAAGTCTCCATTCAGGCCGAGCTCCATACAATACACCTCCGCAAAACGTTCCGGGGCACTCCCGTCGGTGTTATGCAGGTCCCATTCAAACTGGTCTTCGAGCCTGATGGAGCCGACAATGATGTCCAACTGATGGTGAAAAGCCAAGGGTCAGCAAAACACGGACGTGACAAAGCGAAGTAGGGTTGAGAGATGGGCGTGTATCATCCGTGACCATGAACCGGGTTACTCACCTTGACCAAGATCCTCATTTCCTCCATCGAGTTGTCGTCTTGATCTGGATTAACGACAGGGCGCTTGCCTGACTCGGGTTTTATATACGACGTGGTGGGATCTGAGGGTCCTGGCCCAGAGCTTGATTTCCTCTTCCTCCTCTTGACGGTACCGTTTTCAGTTCTGAGTCCGTTCCTCCAACGTTCCCACCAAATGTCATCATCTGCTGAGCGAGCTGGGGCCGCACCAAAGAATTCATCGTCGTCGATGGATTCGATGGTATGGGCCTTGAAGTCGCTCAGCTGCTCTTGGATCGCTTTCGTAATGGTCAAGGCGCTGCTCTGTGGGAGGCTGTAATCTTCAACCACGGATTGGGCGAACATTTCAGGTGTAATCACGGGATCTGCGGTTTATGTGCATGAGTACCTGGATGGACCAGACCGAGGGAGGGAGAAGAATCGGTTGTGGGGAACAGGCGAGAAACTAACCGTTCAAATTCCAAACAAACGTATCCCTCAATTTATGATGTTCTATGTCGAGCTCCAACCGAATGGGCGCCAGCAACTCTGGTCGGTTAGCGTCTTCCAGCGGAATCTTCCTCGGTCTACCAATGTGAAAAAGCGGAGGCGGGAACGAAGTAAAGGACGCGAGAGCGATGATAGTTGCGTCACGGCATGTTGCATGTCCGATCAGATACTCCCATCAAGGAAACCAGAATGAGATAAAAGGACGTACAGCCTGATGCCCATGCGCTGGCCGGCCTTTCTCCTTATCCCCCTTGCCCCCGAGAGTCCGATGCTGAACTTGTCTCGGCGACTCCGGTTGGGAGGTATAACAACTTGGTCGTCCTTCTCCCACCATTCTGCTTTCCGGATAATTCGAGCTACCTCTTCGGTCATACGTTCCCTCGCTGAACGCTGGAGCTCTTCGTGCTCCTTGTCAGATTTCATCCATTGTTTGACGTTTTCGATCTCTTCCTTGGAAAGAGTCGGGATCTCGGTAGCAGAGGCTAACAGGGAAACAACGGTAACTTGGGTGACTTTCGGGTTCAGGTGAGGCACACTTGACGAAGCTGTTCGGGTTCCTGCAGCCGAGTTGGTGGGAGGGAAGAGAGGAGGTATGGATGAACCAGGCGTCGAGGGAGGCAAGCTCATGGAGTTTGTGGCCGAGATAGAACCCGGTCGTCCAATTCCGACGTTGTTTATCGCGCCAGGCAACTTGTTGGCGGGTATGGGGGTGTTTCCGTTCATGAGGTTCACCATAGAGTTCGCCGGGCCAATACTCATCCTCGTCGCATCCGGTAAACCCTGATTCGAACCACTCGGTAGACCACTTAACGTAGGAGGGAGAGCTCCAAGGTTAGGTGTTAGAGCAGAAGGCCCTGGTCCAGGGAGGGGTGGATGTTGTGGAACCTGAGACAGCATCTGGGTCGTGGAAGGTGTAGAGCCGGGGTGAGCACCGAGCGGGCCGGGAGGCATGCCACCGATTCCTCCCAGTTGTGATGCGGAGACCTGGTGAGACAGCCCGTTCGCAAGATTGGGGATACCAGTCGACGAAAAGGGGTCTGAAACAACGTTTGCAGTCCCATCAAACATTTGCGACATCTGATTCCGCGCACCAGGAGGACCCATCGTCATATTGGTGGTTCCACCTATCATAGGGAGGCCATTGATGTTCTGCCTTGAAACGCCAGAGAATTGAGGACGTTGTTGGGCGATCTGCTGAGGTTGAGACATGGGGATTCCTGGGAATTGAACATTACCGATAGCCGGTTGACCATCGATGGTTGCAGTTTGGAGGTTCTGGATACCCATCGGTAATGGTTGTGAACCCATCCTCGGAGTTTGGCCGGCGAGGTTCGAACCGCTAAGCTTGCGCTTTGCACCTCGGGATGGCGAACCTGGCATCTCTCCTTGGTCATGGCCTTGTGGGTGATGAAGGGTACCAGCGGTAGAACCATCCGGTAGTGTCATTCCGGGCGGAAGCATCGGTTGAACAGTTCCAGGTCTACTCGGGGGTCGATTTTGAGGGGGGTGGCCAGAGCCTTGCGAATGAGACGTTCCCGGGCGAGACATTGATGTGGGCGGGCGAGGAGGCGGGGGCATCATACCCTGGTGGGTAGACATGGAGGAAGGTGGGCGATCGAATGGCAGTTGTTGCTGAGTCGGCTGTTGGGTCTGCTGAACACCTTGCTGCATGTTTTGCTGGGCGAGTTGTTGCTGATGAATCCTCTGCTGATGTTGATGCTGAAGAAACGTTATTGCCTTCTGTCGTTCCGGGGGACTCATCCCAGCGAGCTGTGAAAGTTGGGTGGGAGAAATTCCGGGTATCTGCTGACCAACAGCAGTGGGCAGCGTTCCAGGATTCATACCATTGACCGCGCCAGCAGGTTTTTGGAAGATCTGGCCAGCATTCATCTGAGGGATGTTAGCCATCTGTTGCGGTTGCCGACCGTTCGCGACCATTTGAGTGGAGTTGACGCCATGGTGCATGAGTCCAGCCTGAACTACCTGGCCGGGAGTCATCATTGAGCCATGTGCCATGGTGTTTCCGCCACCACCGCCACCACCTCCACCGGGGTTCATGAACTGGCCAGCTCCGTTGTACATCGCCGGGTAAGAGGGCTGCTGCATCCCATTGTAAGGAAACTTGGAGGGAGTCGAGGGAGATTGTTGGAACTGGGTGGACTGTTGCTGGGGTGCGAACTGGGATTGGAGGTTGAACTGGGACTGCAATTGCTGGGATTGTGCATTCTGATAGGCGGCCAGAAGGGCGGGGTTGATGCCATTTGCCTGTGCGGGATTCATGGGGTGCTAAAGATATAGCGTCAGCGTGGATCGACGTGGTGGGCTGGAACACGCACGGTCGTTAGAGCGTGAAGGGTTGAAGGATACGCGTCGAGGGGGGCAATGCACAAAGACTTGTCGCGATCTCAGAAAGTAATGGGGGGACACTCGTGTCGATTGTGCTGGACGCGAAGGCGTGTCTGTTGCGGAAAGAAAGAGGTGAGAGGGGAGCGCGAGGACGGGAGAAAAGGAGGAAAGATGCCGGGGGGAGCATTTTCGGGGAGGACGGGAGGAGAGGAGAAGGGGAGATACGCACAGACGGGAGGAGAGGAGGGAGATATATGGGCAGACTTCTCGGCTGGGGACCAGGTCCACTGGCGATGGGCGACCGGACGGCGACCGGACGGAGCGAGTCGGGATGGGGGCGAGGGCAGGCGTAGGGGTTGGCTGTGGCCTGGCCGGGGTTGTATCTGCGAATCCAAGCAGGCGTGGTTTCCGAACACTCCGAGGGTAGACGTCCGCTCTGTCCTCCTCGTTGCTGGTTTCTGCAACGACGGGGGATGTCACGTTGCCTGTGACACCGTAACGGAAAACGTGACTCGCCGCAACCGGATCCTCCCCCCGTCCAGGAAGGCGACAAGGACGCACACACTGCCGTATACTGCCCCCCAACGGAACGTACATACACACGAGGGGATCTGCGATTACATGTATCAAACGCCCCCACGGCTAAATGTTGCAGCTTTTGTCCGCTTGGTCTGTGTTCCTATATATTGGTCTGATCCAGATCCCCGTTTCGAGATCATTCCATCCCCAGACTATCCCTCGCCCAGCCCCCTCCGTGTCATCTGCCAGTTTCTCCGCCTATCTACTGCCCCTTTCCACCGAGGGCGCCCACTCCTCCGATCGCTCAGCCTGTCTCCAGTTCCAACCCCACCACGGCTAGCGGCACAGCACGTCGCCAGCTCGAGTCGTATCGCCAGCCCGCGTAGCTCAATCGGATAGAGCGTCAGACTCTTAGCGCACGCGGGCGATCTGAAGGCTGCGAGTTCGACCCTCGCCGTGGGCTAGTTGTTTTTTCTTTTTCCCCCCGACTCCGACACGTGCTGCGATTGCTTATTTCGGCAGGTCCTTTTCCGCTTTTGGGCAACGCTGTATCCTGACATCATGAGGAATCCTGCAGCTCTGGTATAAATAGTGGGTTGGCCCCCCGGGGTTCCCTCTCCTCATCGTCTCTCTTCCGCCAACTCCACATCTCTCATTCCTACCACCCACTCTCGTTCTATCTACCACAATGTCTCGTTATCTGGCCTTTGTCTTGTTGGCTCTCTCGGCGTCCACTGCCCTTGCTGCTCCTGCCGAGATACCTCAGCTTCCTGCTGCCTCTGACGCGACCGCTATCGTCGAACCACTTCTTGGTACTCGTGCTGAGATTCCTCAGCTCCCCACTGTCCCTAACTTGGACACCGTCACAGTACCACTCCTTGGTCCTCGCCCGAGCACTCTGCGCAAACGCGACTTGGAGTACCCATCGTCAACCAAGGACTGTCTCTCATCCGAGGTCTCTGATGGTGCCGATGCCTTCTACACTCACAACGGTCAAGATTACTCTGAGGATTGTCTAACTCACCTCGCCCTCTCTGTCCCCTCCGAGAAACGCAAGTCCTGCCGCACTACTGGACCTGACGCCCATGGCTACGACGAGAAGTGTCTTTTCAAGAAGGCCTTGGAGGAGGACTGGAAATTTGACGTGGAGAAGGCCAAGGAAGACGAACGCGCCTGGAGGGCCGCCAACCCTGAA
>Ga0307513_10006010_pt1 | contig 15946 bp, 16 predicted proteins | sample 15_EM_MG_FD_202174 | JGI IMG/M metagenome (GOLD analysis project Ga0307513, IMG submission 202174) | Populus trichocarpa ectomycorrhiza microbial communities from riparian zone in the Pacific Northwest, United States - 15_EM | ecosystem: Host-associated > Plants > Roots > Unclassified | place... | reverse complement strand
AATGAGGGCAGCGGCGGGTTAACAACAAAGGCGGTGGGTTAACCACCCCTGTTCCTTTCAAAAGTGTTGTTGTCGTATCCTTGTATCGTATCCTTGTATTGTATTCTTGTATCCTTGTATATGTATAATACCAATAAAATTTATTATTCATATACTTGAAAAGGCAACTGAAAGAGAGAAAAAGAGAACCAGAGACAACCAAAGATTGATCTTTGAGTGACCTAGGATGCTCCCAGGATGTCCTAGGACATCCTAAAGAAGTCAACATTTTTGACCTTGCTCTGGGAGCGCTCCCAGAGCAACTTGTGTAGCTTTGAATCTTTGATGTCTTTATGTCTCTAACGCGCTTTAGGACATCCTAGGACATCCCAGGGCATCCCAAGGACAAAGTGCATTTTCCTGATGCAACCCATGGAACGATCGCAGAGGGTCCCAATTGTGTTGTCCAGCTTGATATTTGGGATGCCATTTGCAATCTGGTCAGATACTTCTATGACCATGTCACGGTGTGCTGACCAACGAATGCTGAGTTTCATCACACACTGAATGCCAACGTCTAATGGTTGCCAAAGCCCTGTGCAGCTGCTGGGAACGAAAATGACAATAATTGTGGGGTGGTTCTTTTTCAACCAGGATCAGAACTCCTTCGATTTATGCACTGACCAGCAGTTGATCTTCCAGATCGAGCACTGGTTCTTCAATAGTCCAAGTTCCTCCTTTGTGCGGTCAAAGTATGGAGCGATTATATCATTGACAAGCTTTTCCATTGTTGCCTCGGTTGACCAGTAAGTGGAAGTTTTTGATGGAAGCATCATGTAGCCCAGTTTAACCGCCTCATCATATCCAGGAGCATCAGGACTAGGGCATGAGCCTGTGGTTTTCCCAATGAAGATCACTTGCATTGGAAGGAGGTCGCCACCAGCTGAAATTGATGGAACAAGTGTGAAGGCATGCTTCTCTTCCTGTCCTGCTGTCGCAACTTGCTTAACCCCTGCTTCATTCCAGGTCGTCTTCGTTCCTTGGTGATAAGTGAGTTGGGTTTGGTCGGTGTTCACTTGCAGGTGGGCTGGGACGAGGTGGTCACGTATCATGCATGCCTCTCGAAGGAAGGCTTCCATAAGAATTTCTTCATGGTTTGCTGGTACTTTCTGTGCGGCTTTGGTTGCACGTCGCTCGCTCCACCCAAGGGTTTTGTGGAGGTATTTCCATACAAAGCTTTCTGAGCATTTAAATCTAGATCCATCCTTTTTTTTTTTTTTTTCAATAACTCTAGAGCCTTTTCCTGGATAATTCCGACCATGATTGCACGGATAGAAAGAAGTGTGAGTGTGACACCATTGCTCTAAGTGCAACAAGCTGCTCTCAGATGGAGGTCTGTATTTCTGGATAGTTTGCCTGAGTTCCATAATCGTTAACATGCCACGAATAAAGTGATGCGAGATGAATAGCTTACCAGTATGCCCACGGTCGTATTTTGGCTACCAGGTGTATTCCCTTTTGCAACGTGCACGAGCACTGATTCTTTCCACTGTGACTCTCCTTGTGCTTTCACCACGGGATCAATCCACCGTCCCACCACCTGCTCCATAAGTCAATCAAAGACCTTTGGATTCAGCTTCTTTGCTTCCTTGACAATTGCCCACGGGGACCATGGCCAGCCAGCACGACGTACAGCAATCATGATTTGATTCCAGACAAATGGGGAAAACCAATTGACATATTTCACCTCGCTGATTTCATGCTTCCGCTTTCTTCCCGCGGGTTTGTTGGTCTTTCTCCCATCTTCCTTGTATTGTCGACGTGGCCTTGTCATCTCTGCAATGGTGTTTCCCAAGAGATCATGGTCGTCAATGGCCTTGAGCATTGTCACTGTCTATGATTAGTTAGTATCTCCTGCATCGTTTAAATTTTGAGTCGACTGACCCTCTTCATTCCAGGGACCCAACCTTCCACCATTTTCTTCAACCTTTGCTTCTCTCAATACTTCTGCTGATTCTCGCGGTTGATGGTGTGGAGGCACGACTTCTTAAGCTGCACCTGATGCAAGTGCTCCATCTCCCTCTTCTCAAACTTGTCCTGCAGCTGTTGAAACAAGTGACCATTGCTCTTCTCCACCTCCTCCTTTGTTGCCTTGCGAAAAAAGTTCATGAGCTTGACTTGCTTGTGAGTCTTCAATTCATCTTCCATTTGTGAACTTCCGAAGAGATCATCCTCCCAAACAGGGCCTACACCAGCCGAATCAGTGCCCGGCGAGGTTACGAACTCAGATTCAAAGGATAGAAATTGGATCAGGGTGTTGCGGGTGAGTGGTGTCGCTACTTTTGCACGCTTCTTCACTGGACTGGCATTTGGGGTGCAGGTGTTATCATCATGTATCTGTCGCTTTCCAGTGGTCGGGGTATTGGGTGAATTGACACGTGGCGGTGATGATGGTGGCTGGAATGTAAATTCCGCATTTTTGGTGAGTTCCGAGAACTTTTCACTCTGAGTCGCCTCTGGAACTGTTGTCAAGTCTTGCAGAGATAATGGGTCTGGGTCCAAATCCGATTCTGAACCTGTCGCATTGGTAGCAAGCTACACTGAGGGTTAGCATTGGATAAGGTTTGAACTCTTTCACATACCCGTAAGACAATCTGAGCAGATAATACGTTAAACGCATCCAGCCTTTCTGAGGTAACACTGGCCTTCTGGCCGCCAATGAGGGGGCTCGCAGGATTCAAGAAATGGTGCAGACTATTGATAGTGAAGGTTCCACAAGAGCTACCATCCATCTGGTGGCCGATTGGAAGGCTTTTCACCATGATAGGGCCAGTGTAGCCATGCTCGCAGATCCACCAAGTGTATGTGTCATGCAGTTTCTTTGGTATTGGTTCGCCAAATGAATCCCCATAAAATATTGTAGCGCTGCCCTCCATAATTGCAACCGGGGTCCAGTGCTGCATGCCGTTGATGTTTTTGAGATTAACAATCGTCACGAGCATTTTCCTTTCTTGAATAATGTTGTTGGCGGCCAACCGCACCCAGTCAAAGGAGCTCTCTGTCTTGTACATGTTTTATTCTTGCCTGGTGAACGCAGTGAGAATCTTCATTGTCAGGAAAACATTTTTGATGAGAACTGATGGAAAGGATGATTTGGAAGTATTGGGGTCAGAGGAAGGGGGGGAATGTGTCTTCGATAATTCATTTTGAAGCAATTCCAGTTGGTTGTTAATCTGGTCATCGGATAACCAGTTGGAGTCAAGATACCGCCAAAGATCATTTTTTGGACTGCCTTGGGGTAGCTTGTCCATCATAGCCAAGGCTTGTTCAGCTGAAGTACGAATTTTAGCTGATTTTTTCTGACGAACTTGCCTCATGAGCCAATCCTTCCCTCCGGCCCATTTCATGACAAGTCTACGCACATCTGCAATCTCACTCCAGAAGGTGATGACCCAGAGTGGGAATGAAGTTGCCGCCTCGCTGTGGATGACATCTGCAAGATGCGCATAATGGACAGATCGTGAACCACCAACCCATGCCTTGCAACCTTCAACAACCAGCTGGCGAACAGTAGATTCATCTGGAGTGGGTAGATAGCATAACTTGGAAATAAGGGAAGCATTGATGAGACTTGGTTCCTCCTTTGAAAAGAATATGGTGTTTGATGGCTCAGATGCGCTGGAGGTAACTGCCTTCACAGCTGGCAACATAAAGTCAGCAAGCTGCTTGAGGGAGATAGATGAATCAGGTAAAAGTAGTGTGTGCATGTCAAGAGGGATGATGAAGTGCTTATTTGCTGCACGTCTTGCAGCTGGGGGGATGCATGTAGCACCTGCAGGTGGAGGGTCTGTGTGCGTCTTGTCCATTGCTTGAATATTCAATGGTACCTTGCAACCAGGCCTCTATGTTAAGTATACTGTAAGTATATTGACGTGGCAAGCTCATCGTTGTAAAATTTACAAAGAATTGCCCTCAATATTGAGATGTCTTCTGCTCCTTGATGCAGCCATTCAATTTAGTTGGTTTCTCATGTCAGCAGCATCCCTGTACAATTCATTTCTGGACAATCCTGAAGAATCCTCGGTGACAGTGGCATTAGCAACCTGAATGAACATTTTCGGTGACCAACGAGTGCATGAACAATTTTTCCGGTTGTCATTGGTCACTGGTAGAAGTGAACATCTACCCCAGTGAACAATTGCTGTCATATGTCATACCCCATGACCGATCAGTCGTAATAGTACAGTAGTAACTAAAATGATATCATTGGGTATTACTACATATGCATGCACGTAACAAAGGGAAGGGCGACAAAAAACTCAAAAATGCAAGCAGAACGGAGCCAGACCCTGATAGAGCTTAGAGGCCACTGCGCACACACATTTATGTCCAAATTAGGCAATGTGCACAGGCACAGATGATGATCCAAGTTGAAGACAGATCACATCAGACAAATAGTGATTGCAACTGATCAAAAAGATACCTGCACAGGTTCAACAGCCATGTGCCTATATGAATAGCTGTTCTATTGAACCAGTTAAACTATGCTCACAATAACCATTTTTTATTGTTCCTGTTTCTCCATTTCTGTTCCATCTTATTTCACATTCATCATCTTATTTCACATTCATTTGTAAAAGCCCTGGCTCATAAACAGTATAAATATACTCAAATCAAGTAGTACAGTAGTTAATTGCCCCTGCTTGCATTAGCGAGCAGTGTGTTCAATTAGACTCTAGCAGTGTGGAGTTTGAAGTGCAGACTAGTGTGTGTTAGAGTTGAGTTGTGAGGCATTTTGCTCACATTTTGGATAAGTCCAAGTGCTCACATTTTGTGATAAAGTCTTGTTATGTTTCAAGACCTTAGCTTAATAGGCTAGTCTTTCATTCTCATAGGTGCACTAGATGCAGGTGCTGGCCTCATGTCACATACAGACTCACTAGACATAGGTGTAGTCTTTGATTGTCTGCACGTGCATGTATTCATTGTCTCATAATCAAGGTGCTTGCACTTGTGATTCTTGCACATTGTCTGTTGTATCTTTGATACATTTTTGAGGTCCCATATAAACATGTACTACATTTATTGCAATTCTATCAAACAGTTACAAACCTTAGGTTTGAAGTCCCAGCAAGATTTATTCTGTGCATACCCCAGAAGTCTTCCCCTCACACTATAGAACATGTGATTTGTGTTTTTGAGATTGGTGTTTGTTGGACCTACAGTCCTATCCTTGTCCAGACCTATTACATCCCATAGTCTTTCCTTCCACTCACCTTACCAACTTCACTCATCACGTGCTCTCATCCCTTATATACTGATGATCCCACTTCTTCCTTCCCTCAGTTGTCATTCCACTCCACAATGCTGAGGTATAGTTATTCCCATCGTATTCCACTCACTGTACTTACTATCATATGTCCTAGCTCATGCATACAACTAGGTAATAACACTCAGTTGTCATTCCACTCGACAATGCTGAGCTCATCCATACGACTAGGTCTTACAGGTTATGGGCCCCAAGTCTAAGCCCTAGATCGCTAACAACGCTCCAGGAATCGACTAGCTCACTTTTTCTTTCCTTTATTTTCCTCACATCCAGTGCTGTGACGGCCTCTTTCATGTCTGAATCCATGGACCTCACTTCACTGACGCATGGCCGCATATATGCACATCCATTGCATACATTTACCATTCTTGAACCCGGCATTCAACCCCAGCCATCATACCCAGTCACCACACCTCAAACATCCAGTTTGGTTCCTCCCAACATGCATTCATCCAATCGTCGCCTTCAACCCCTCATTTCTCCCTCATTCATTTCCCCCCCTCTTTCTCTCCCAAATATTCAATCTCCCACTCCGGACACTATTTTTCATCATCAGTCCATCGCACCCTTGCAAAATTTCCGTTGCTTTAATAATTCCCAACCCCATCAGCCCACACTTTGTAATTCACCTGGGCTTTCATACGTAACTCATCATTCTGTCATCCCTTCTTCCATCGCCATGCCTGTACCGCATGCCCCCATTTCAAACCTAGACTGTTCTTTTCATAACCACTCTCGCATTGCACCACTTCGACCGATTTCTGTAGCACTTCCCATTCAAGACTCCTATCCCCCACAATATACACCAGCCGTCATACCTGATGCCTTTAATCCCCCACTTCGAATGCCATCTCAGGCACATTCACACTCACACGCTTACACCCCCATTCGTACACCTTCTTCTGTTACTGAATCGCACCATTCGCATCCTGTTTCTCCCTTTCATCAAGTTCCCCCTCATATGAACGATTACAATAATGCACAGCACATACCAAATAACTTTCAACCTCCACCTTTCCAAATTCCTCCACACTTTCAAGCCCAGAATAATTTCTTTCCTCATCCCGTTGTTCCTGCACCTTTTCAACCACCTTATAATTTTATTCCTCCTCCTGCCCAAGTCACCTCTCCTGACTCCTAGATGACCGCCTACCCTTCCCTCTACCAAGGATGTGCCTAAACTGACTGGGAAAAGCGACTGGGGTACCTGGAACATGGCTGTGACCACCCTTATCATCAACCAGCTCGTCTTTGGCCACATCTCAGATGACCTGGATCCAGGGGCAAGATTTGATCCTGATCTCGCACCATCACTCCCTCCCATCATCCATCTGAACTCTCCATCCACGGACTTGGATGAATATACACACTGGTGGTCAATGGATGGAATCACTTCACACATCCTTTGTTCGACAATCAACATGGCTATACTCAATAGCCTGCCCATGCCTAACACCTGTCTCAATGAACAGAGGACAGCTCACAATGTATATGCATTCCTCTGACAGCATTACGGCTCTGGTGACTACAACTCAGTCGCGAACGTCGAATTCAAGCTTCGTGCCCTCTCATGCAGTAACAGTGCCAGCGGCCTCTCAGTACAAGACTACATATTGACATACCGCCTGTATACGAATGAGATGAGCTTGGCCGGCTACCCCATGCCACCACGCCAACTCCTCCAGCTGTTCGCGGATGGTCCCCCCAATAACACTACATTCTCGAACCTCCGCCAGTCAACCTATATCTCTCTGCACAAACCAGATGACCTACGACTGCCCACCATGGAGGACACATACGCGTGTGCTAGGATCATTGACGACACCAGCCAACACTTATGCCTACGCTGTACTGACACAAAGGCACGTCAACCCAACCCACCTACTACCACGGCTGCCTCTACTGAGCAGAAGATGAAGCCTATATGCAGAAATTGTGGGGGTGTCCACCTGACGAAGAACTGCTTCCAAGCTGGGGGAGCTATGGAAGGGAAACGGGATGAAGTATTGGCCTCGAGAGCCCTGCATCAGAAAAAGGCCACCTAGCTCTGGCTGTCTTTAGATGCTTTAGCAGTCCCAGGGCATCCTGAGACATCCCAAGACATCCCAGGATGTCTCAGGATGCTCTAGAACAGCTAAAGCATCTAAAGACAGCCAGAGCTAGGTGGCCTTTTTCTGATGTGAGGCCATCTCAGGCACATGTAGCAGTTGCAGATATTGGGGATACAGGACCTGGGCCCAATGCAGACAGTGATGATTTCGAGGTTATGGACCTTACAAGCATAAACTTAGTGGCCATGTCGATTACCAGACCACTTTCTGCTGAATCAATCAACTATTCCTTGTATGCCATGTCTACGATCTCTGAGCCTACCAATCCCCAATCTACCCTCATCACACCAGCCTACCTCATATCATTGAAGATCACCCAAAATTCCGTACTTGACTCTGCTTGTACCCAGTATATCATTCGCGATAGGAGCTTGTTCTGGTCATATGACCCTGCTGGTGCCAAGTCTGTTGGGACCGCCAATTGCAGAACTCTCGAAACGCTGGCCACCGGGCATGTCAAACTCAGATTGGTGATCGATGATGGAACCAGTGCTCCCATTCACATCAACTGGATGCTCAGGAACTGCCTACATGCACCTGACTGTCCCATAAACCTCATATCGGTCAGCACACTGAACAAAGCCCACATGAGTGTTACCTTCGTGCCCAATTCAGTCACCACACTTACCTCTCTGGATGATCCAGAGAAATTGGGTCGCCTCACCAGTAAATCCTTCCCTGCAAGAGTCATCAATAAGCTCTCCTTCCTTGACTGCAATTTTGCCTATCCAGCCTCTGACCATACCATCGAACCAATATATGCACTACCTGTTTTTCCGCCCACAGTCTTAAATCCCGAGCTTTGGCACTGCCGTCTGGGCCACCTGGGCATGGATACCACTTGAGATGTTCTCACCAAGGACACCGTCACCGGGATTACATGGACTGGCTCTTTCACACCTGACCACTGGATTCCTTATCAGGAAGAGCCCACAAGCATCATATTCGTCGAATAAGCATCGAGCCACAGATATTTGCAATCTTATCCACATCGACACCTGCGGTCCTTACCCAGTGCTGACAAGAAAGAAGGAGAAATATTTCCTGGCTATCCTCGATGATCACTCAAACTATGGTGCCTGTCCCCTTCTGGTCCTCAAAAATGGAGCGTGTATCGCGTGGAGGAAGATGAAGGCTCATTGGGAAAACTTGTCAGGGAATAAGGTTAAGGTGGTCAGGCTCGGCAATGCAAAGGAATTCATGGAAGGGAAGATGCATGAGGATTTAGATGATGCAGGGATAGCTGTCCAAGCCACTGCACCATATGCACACCAGCAGAATGGCAAAATTGAATGGTACATCAGGACCATATCTGACACTGCCCAAGCCCTTCTCGCTGACTCAAAACTCCGCGCATCCTTCTGGGGCCTCGCCGTTTCCACTGCCATGTATCTATGCAACCGAATTCCTATGAAAGCGCTTGCTGGCCACATCACACCTCACGAAAAGATGACAAAGGAAAAACCCAACCTATCTATGCTCCATATCTTTGGCTGTCAGTGCTTTGTTCATCAGCCCGAGGCAATCTGTGGCAAAGGCGCCGCACATCGTTTTGAAGCTATCTTTGTTGGATACGCCGAAAACCGTCTCGGATGGCTGGTATGTGACTTGAACGGAAAGTTTTTCTTCTCTCAGGATGTCATCTTCAATGAATCTGTCCCCGGTCACCCCTCACCTCCTTGCAGCCGCTCTGCCCTTTCCCTCACAGATGCATCCTTGCCACTAAAAACGGACCATGTCCTTCGCTCCAGTCCAAACCCCTGTCGCTTGTCGTGGAGATCATATCTGACCATGACAAATGGCTCTCCATCCAATCCATGATAATCCATCCCCAACAGATGCTTGAATCCATATCCGCATTCATCATAGTCAATGAACTCAACTCCCTCCTGCCGCCAACATTATCACCCACATCTCCTTCCCTTGAACACTTCTTCCTCTCTGTTCCATGGTACCCCTTTCAATTTCGCATTCAAGACTATGACCCTGACAAAGCCCCCGACTCGTATAATGAAGCTATTGCATGACCCAACAAAGCTGTTTGGATAGCTGTGATGCAACGGGAAAATGATAGTCTTGAACATCGAGGCACCTTCGAACGTGTTACACCGATACCGAAAGACCACAAAGCCATCGGCGTCCATTGGACATTTGTCCATAAGTACAACCCTGATGGATCTATCAAATGCGGTAAAGAAAAGGCAAGGTTGGTGGCACAGGGATTCAGCCAACGCGAGGGGATAGATTTTGCGGAAATGTACACTCCGGTTGTCAAAATGACCAGCACATGGATCATCCTTGCATACGCAAACCATCACAACTATGAGATCATGAGCTTCAATGTCAAGACCGCTTTCCTCCATGCCAAGCTCAGCTATCTTCTCTACGTTAAACAAATCCCTGGCTTCCCAGAGGCTGATCCTCTTACAGTTCTATGCCTCTTGGTAGCGTTATATGGCCTTTGCCAATCTGCATATGAATTCTACAATTTTCTTCTTAAACTTCTGATATGCCTTGGACTCTCCTGCAGTGAAATGGATCATTCCGTCTTCATTGGCTGTTGGATCTCTCCCCCCCACTCCTCCATTTCCATGCTGCTATCCGGAAAACCACTTATCCTCATCATTCCAATCCATGTCGACGATGGCCTTGCTGTTTCCAACTCTACACCCCTGTACAACTGGTTCATCAATCAACTGACACCTGATCTAGAAATCGTGGATATGGGACCAGTATCAGTGTACCTTGGGGAAAGGATCACACAGGATAGAGCCAATCATAAGCTCTGGATCTCGCAGAAACCCCTCATTGTCGACCTCCTCCATACCTGGAATATGCTTGACTGCACACCCTCGAGTATCCCACTCTCCCAACATCTTCATAAACTTCCACCAGCACCTCCGAACTCGATCCCAGATGTCCAGGATGACAAAATTATCATCAACTACCAGCACCTTGTTGGTAGCATTACATACATCATGACCTGCACCTGCCCCAACATTGCATATGCAGCCATGGCACTTGGCCAATTCAATGCAAATCCCACCCATGCTCACCTACTCGCAGCCAAAGGTGTCCTTTGCTACCTTGCTGGCACTCTGGACTACGGTTTAGAATACACCGTACCCACATCCTTTATCCCTCTCGCTGTCACGCTATTTTCCCAAGGCTGTGCTCTAACTGACGCCGATTGGGCATCAGACGAGAATGATCAAAAGAGCATATCTGGATACTGCTTCTATCTTCATGGTTGTCTCATATCATGGTCAGCACAGAAGCAGAAGGTCATTTCATCGTCATCCACTGAAGCAGAATACTATTCACTATCATACGCCCTGCGCAAAGGCCTCTGGATCCGTTTATTCCTAACCTCCCTCCAACTACCAGTGGGCATTTTGACCTCTTGCTGCATCGGTGTCATATCAGGTGTGCAAGTGGGCACTAGAAACTGTGTCCTTATTTTTTTTGATGTTAGTAGAAACTGGGGGTGTGGGTGAAGGGAGATGAACTGACTGGTTCATCTCCTTGCATACCTTGCAGGTCTCCTACACCATAGGTCTCCCCTCTTTTTTTCTACTTTCCCCCCATGTGTGGTGGTATGCTCACCCAAAATCCATCAATGTCAATGTAGGGTGGCTTACATCCTTGCTGGAGGGGAAGGCCTGCTGATCATGAATTTGCATGTAGAGGAACTTAGATTAGCACATGAATAGTAGAAGGGTTGAGAACACAATTACTTACCTTTTGATGTGTCTTGTCACGTTCATTGAGTGCAAAGAAAAGTGGTGGAAGTGGTGGAAACCAGATCAACCATAATGAATACAGTTGATCACAATTCAAACTCCACCACAGAAACCCACCATCAACTTGGTGGGTAACCTGCCCACTCACACCAGGGGTATGGGTAAGGTGAGGGTTGGAAAATCCAACCCATACTCTTACCCTGGTGTACCCTACCCGCAACCCACACAGGTTTCCAAACCCTGGACAATCCCAAGGTGCAAGTGATAATAATATGTTCATGGAGAAACTGGTGTCTGGTAGGTGAACAAAGCACAATGTCACCTTCAATCACTAACTCCAAGCTATTTTGAGGTCTTAGATGCCCCACATATTTCTGCCAGATTCTGGTGGATTCCAGAGGAATGCAAATTGGCAAAGGGCTTTGCCAAAAGTGCCATTTCTGTGATTCCTCATTCCAGTGGAATCCTCGCATTCTGGAATTGATACTAGGAATTCACTGGAATGGAATGCCACTGGAATGCACTTTTGAGTTTCCGCCTTGAACCTTAAATATAGAAGGTGCTAAGAATAACTCCTGCCATCAGCGCACCTCTGTTTGGCTTTGGAAAATATCCATTCTAGCTGTGCCCCCCCCACCTCCTTGCATTGGTGATTCCCTGACTGCATCAGATGACGGACACCACCATTGTCAATCACAGTCGGAATGGCTTCCCCTCCAGAAACCCACCTTGAAGGTACCCAAGAAGATCAACACGCGCTGTCGAAGTTGTTGCCAGGGCCTAATCACGAAAGCGATGCCATAGACAGTGACACAAAGACAGACAGGTGCAATCATAGCATGCTGGCTTGTCGGGTATGTCTCGAGCCCCACCCATAGCTTTCCCACCCTTCTCATTCCTGACCCACAACCTCACAGATCACATCGCACAACTTCAGCAGCACAAGAAGAGAACTGACCTGCCTCACCCCGCCCTGCTAGCAACTTTCCATGGTGCTTGTATCACTTACTGAAAACACAATGCACTGATGAATCGCACCACGGACACATGACCAACTGCCAATGCAGATGAAAACACACCGAGAACGACAGGGGGAGGCAGGTGGTGGCAACCAGCAGGTGCAAACGTGTTCGGTAAGGGTAGGGGAGGTAGAAGGTAGTGTGGAACTGGCTTCATGGACACCCTGGGTGGCATCAAGAGTCTCCATCCATCCATCTCGCAACTGGTGAGCAGGAGCAGCAACATCACAGTTTACCCCTCTCCCTCATAGTTTATGTTGTATACTCCTCTGTTACCTAGCCATATTTTTAAATATACAACTTACCCTGCTCTCTACACGAACATCCCATCCATGTGAGCAACACCAGCCATCAAGGCTGACCTTGGAGCTCTAAATGCTAGTGAACCCCGACTCTTGATTGAACCTGCAAATAAATACTCGTTCATTGTTCACATATGCCTTAACCGATAGCTCAATGATAGCTTCAGATATTCAGCTATATAAACTTACGTAGATACTGGTTCTACAACATGTGTATAGGGTGAAGAATTCCAAGTGTGTTGGTGAGTCAGAAATTGCTTGTTCTCCCCGCCCTGCCTTGCGCCAAATAAACAAAGGCACATTCAGGACTTGGGACTCGGGAAAAAAAATTTCTGAGTTCCGGCCCTTCCTTTTATATTTAAGGTTCAAGGTGGGAAGTGAACAACTACTGGAATGCATTTCAATGTTTGGTAACCACCCATTGCCAAACATTGCCTCATCACATTTCTTCCACTCATCACCACCATCCCCAACCCTCCTGCTGTCACCACTGCCATCATGTGCCCCTGCCATTGCCCATCCAGGCCAAGCAGGGGCTACTCCTCATCAAGCACCATGTATGCATGTCTCCACTGACAATGGCTGCCACATCATCATGTTCAACTTGCATATACATGCCTTCACCACTGCCAATGACCCCAAAACACTACATTGAGAGGTGCGATGTGAGTCTGACCAAAGAAACAACAAACACAAAAATACACACACAAGCAGAGTGAGGCTCAATGACTGAGTTTGAACAATGCTGTTGACAATCTCTTAACCATCTGTTTCATGGTTGTATTGTTCAATGTTGCCTATCACTATCTCATCACCCTTTTTCTCATGTTTCATCACTATCATCTTTATTCTCATCATTTCTCACTGCTGTGATCTGTCTCATAGTTGTAGCATCCCTCCATGTTTTTCTGGCACTTCATGTTTAAAGTTGTGGCCACCTTTCTCCTTTTCACCAGTTTTTCTTGCCATGCTATGTTTAATCACCACTTTATAATTACATGACCTCTCACTGCTCATCTCATGGTCACTTGACACCTTCACCATAATTTCATAAACATGTTTTTTCATCACCTCACCACCTCTCACTGCTCATTGCATGGTTTGTTCAGTCTTTCACCATGATTTTCTCCATTTCCACCCTGTTTCTTCACTTTCCTCACAGTTTTCAGTTTGCTGGCTGATTGGGTGCTGGCTGAGGAGGTGTGTTGAGATGGTATCATGTGATTCATCAAACACTAGATCTATCATCTTCTACTTCTATTGTTGCTTATCTCTTAGTATCATCACTTTCATATCTTTTGCTTCTTTCATTTATCATATCATGGACATTCCAGGGCCAAAGCCTCTTTTCCTTTTTTCTTTATAAAGCCTTGCCTTATTGTTTGGTACTCCAGCATTTCTTTTTCATGCTGAGACCCTTGTCTAGGACTTCAACAAGCTATAGTTTATGTCTTTGTAAGGCAACCAAAGTTGGGACAGCTAGTGAGACCAGAACAGGCACAAGCTAGCAGGCAGATCCAAAGTTAGACTTTAGTTTATTATGCAATAATTACATAAACAACACATCTAGCAGGGGATCCTGTTCTGCTAAGTGGTACATATATATATAATACATAAAATGAGGAGTGGTGGCTAAGTGGTGGCATGATATGGAAATAATAACAAGGGGATGACTTGAAAATTTTTCTGCATATTACCTTAGAAAAAATTTTAAGGTCAACTCAGTTACCCTCCCTCCATGTGAATTATGGAGGCTTTAGTAGAGAATATTATTATATTTATTGCTTATTCAACCTATGCTTGGGAGCAGGTTGGCTGCTGATGGTCAGTCTTGTAGTGATAGTAGGGAAATGCACAGGTATAGTCATGGTTTTCGCGGGTTTTTCGTTGCTGGGCATGTAGTACAAATTAAGACAATTTTTTTGCAATTTTTTTCATGCAAATCGGTTAAGAATTGACTGAGTTATGCTCATTCAATTCTGAGGTCAATATCACCAAAACTGATGTCACAATTGTCACGGGTAGCCAAAACGGGTAGGTGTGGCACCCGCAGCGCTTACCCGTGACGTTTGTGACATCAGTTTTGGGCCTTCAAACTTGAAATGAGCATAACTCAGTCAATTCTTAACCGATTTGCATGAAAAAAATTGCAAAAAAATTGTCTTAATTTGTACTACATGCCTAGCAATGAAAAACCTGCGAAACCCATGACTATACCCATGCATTTCCCTAAGTGATGGGTAGAGTCAGCCTGGAGTTTGGTGGGTTTTCAACTAGATAGACATATAGAAGGACTTCCTAGGCCCCTTAACTTCTCCTTTAAATTTAGCTTTTTTTTTTTGGAGCAAGCTATGTCTAGTGTGTCCACACAAATTTTGAATGTAAACTGGTGAAACATTCTGCAACACTGTGAGCCATTATTGTCTTTGTCTTATGTATATCAGTGTCAGGGTTTTGATCAGTCCAAACCAACTGTATTGGGCAATGGACTTCAAACTTGGCAAGGATGCAGTTATTTCACTTCTGCTCTGATTTTCTTCAAAAAAAAAATTGCACCTCTTCCTTCTACACAAGACACATGTGCCATTTGGCTAATGTCACTTCCAGCCTCATTCTAACTATCACCACAAGAACCTCTCATCTTGCGGATTTTCATGCCATCGCAAGTAGAATTGTATTGCTTAACCAAGCCAGTAGTCTACAGGGGGCGTGGAAGCAGGTGACTAGACGTTGACTGCTCCACGGGGCGAAGGCCGATGGAGAGGGCAGATGAACCCCCCTCCACCAATCCTCCTCTACCGGGTTGGGTCTGGGTGCATATTAAAGGTGGTGGCGTAGGAGTGGGTGGGTGGGGAAAAGAAAAGCCCTGAGACGAGGCATGCAGAGGTAAGGCGAGGGAAGCCTTGTGGATCATGTTAACGATAGCATAAGAAAATAAATTAAGAAAGTAAACGTGTTGCAATGGCACTGTCCACAAGAAGGCACGCCCACGTGACACTCAGTAAAATGAGACTTTTTGCATTAGTCAGACTATAGTCACACAAAGTCGTGCCAAAGTTGTACCTGCAGGAATTCAGACTAATGCATGACTAATATATTGACTATGGTACGAATATTTGTGACTTTGTATGACTTTCAGGAGTGCCATATGGGTCATAATGCGGAATGTCATAAGAATTTAGATCGGCCCTTTGGCTTAGTGGTAAAACTGTATCAACTTGTATTACTTTGACTATGGCATCAACTGATCTTCAAGCTTTTGGTTCGAACCCTCAACATGCCTAAATTTAAATGTTTTAGAAAACCACTCATGCTGACTTTTGTTGACTAAAAGTCGTTCAAAGTCAATGGTATTCAGACTCTAGTCAAAACAATAGTCATACATTAGTCTGAATTCCTGCAGGTATGACTTTAGTATGACTTTGTGTGACTTTAGTCTGACTAATGTAAAAGTCTCATTTTA
>Ga0307513_10006009_pt1 | contig 15946 bp, 13 predicted proteins | sample 15_EM_MG_FD_202174 | JGI IMG/M metagenome (GOLD analysis project Ga0307513, IMG submission 202174) | Populus trichocarpa ectomycorrhiza microbial communities from riparian zone in the Pacific Northwest, United States - 15_EM | ecosystem: Host-associated > Plants > Roots > Unclassified | place... | reverse complement strand
TCTTCGGCCATATTTTCTGAAAATGATGAGGATACCCTACAAAGTCTACCACTTAATGTACGTGACCAAACTCTCATGCACGTGTAAGAAGAGAATAAAAGGAAGAAAAAAACAAAAGAAAAGGAAACAAAAGTTAGATACAAAAAAAGTGAAAATAAAATAAATATTATAATTTATACAAGAACTTACCTCCCCGGCAACGGCGCCAAAAACTTGACACGATCAAAGAATTGATGTCTTATCCCAAGTGCAGGAGTGTCAAAGTAATAAATAACCCGGCAAGACCGGGGTCGAACCATAGGGAGGTGAACTATATAAATAACAACAACAACAACAACAACAACAACAACAATAACAATGATGATGATGGTGGTGATGATGAGTTAAAGGGGACTTTGAGATGTAAGATTAATGTGAAGATTAAACAATGATAAAAACAAATGCCAAGGTTAGAGGATCCACTAATAGTATTAAAGTTAAGTAATGTATAAACTCTCTTTATAAATTATCAACATGATCATATTAATCATCTTATTTATGTAACACCATACTTATAAATTTTATCAGGTATTCATGATGCTAACTTATGTTGAGAACAAATCAAGTTCCTCTCATAACAACGATGTCGGCCGAAGACTATGAAGGATCAAGTATTTGATGTACCAAGTGTTATACAACACAAATCTAAATTAACCATTTAACAAGCAAGGTATTAAGAATTAATAAGATAAAAATGATAAGACATGTTAATAGCAAGTTGTTTAGGATATAAGTATTAAAGTCCATATTGAGTTTATATTATACTTATCCTAACACCATTAGTGAAACCTTTTCACCTTGACATAATTAACTTAGCTAAACATTATGAAGAAGAAAAACATAAATAAACAATATAAGAACATAAACATGATATAAGTTAACTAAGTATAGTAAAGGAAATGAAAAGCATGAACAAGAGATTAATGAAAGCAAAACTTAAGCATTACAAAAATATAAAGAGAGAGAGCAAGAACATGATCTTGATCTGAAAAACCAAGATTCCTAAATGAATGGCAAATGCCTCCTTTTATAAGCTAAAATTCAGAACTATTCATTTGATAATTGATTATTGATGTAGTGGCTAACTATTGATTTAGTGGACTTGGTGGACAGCAGCACTCAAGCATTTTGGCTGGATGAAATGATATTGATGCAATCAGAATTTGGCAAAGTGTTCCGCATGACAGTTGTTGGAAATCATCTTATCTTTCCACCCATAAAAGTTTAGAGGATTTGGATCACTAGAGCTCGAGATATGACTAAAATACTGAGTAGTGCTTCTGGTGGACGTAGTGGATAGCCCTCAAACTCTTGTCTGGATACAATGTCATTGCTAACATCAGAATTTGAGCAGGTTGTCTTCATAAAAGTTGTTGGAAATTGTCTTATCCTTCCACCCACCAAATTTGACGTCATTTTGCCTTCTATAACTCCAGCTATGGGTAAAATTCTGAGCAGTGTTTGAGTTGGATTGCAGAACAGATTCTGACTTCTCTTTTGTGGCCAAACTTTGATTTGAAAACGGCAGATTTGGGTCTTCTACTATTCATGAACATTGTAGGCCTATTTCTTAGCTTTCTATCCATATAAATCAAACTAAAATCCAAGATCTACAGCTCCAGATATGACCCAATAACTGAACAGTGTTCCAATTTGAATTGAATCGATATCTCCTTTCTAAACTTAGCATTTTCTTTGTCCTTTCACTTTCAATAGTTAATCACATCAATCAATCCTTTGAATTGTGAGATATGCCTGCATTTAAAATGAGCATTTACCATAAATTAAAGCTATCTTATATTATGAGACTTGTTATTATAAAACATGCTGTAGTTAAGGAGTTATTGATACTTCAAGTGCAAAATAATGATATAAAACCTTGATAAAAACGCATTTTTAAGTACTAATTAGACAACATGTCAAGAGACTTCATGTAAAATGTCAACCTGATCCAATGGTCGGATTGAGAAGTATGATTGTTGTTGTAAAACTGGAAAATTTCAACTCGATCCAATGGTCGGATTGAGAATTATGACTGTTATTGCAAAATTGGACAGTTTTACATTTTACGTCAAAATCTCAATCTGATTGTTTTTTCATTGCCCGAATTGTATCACTTTCATTAACATCAATTGCCCCTGCTCCTTTGAAAACCTTTGGCATCCATTAAACCAAGGTTCTGTGGATTGAAATGGTAGAAAAACAATCAAGAGCATATCAAGGCATGCAAGACTTCGTATTCAACATAAGAAAAGGATCCAATAGGCGTCATGAACTCCACTTTCAAGGTTTAAATGTGTATACCTTCTTAACTTTGAAACTCCGAATCTGAATCAATTCTTGGTATTACATGCCTCTCTTCTTGTTTTCAAACCTCCCTAGATCAAAGCTGAAGCTTCCAAATCTTTTTGGATAAGACCCTTGCACCTTAACCTAAGTTTCTTTCTTCTTCTCTTCTTTTTCTTTCCTTTCCCTTGTTTCCCTATTTTCTCTCCCTCCTTTTGTGTTCTTCGACTCCTTCTTTTATTGGAAGATTTAGGCCTTCTAGATGGGCTTGCTAGGGTTTCAATCAGAATAAAACCTAGCTGGTTTTGCCACTGAACTACTGGTTTTGGGTGTAAGTAGTTTTGTAGGGAATTTGGGGACTAAGGTGAGGTGTTTTCTACCTTTGGATCCAAAGATAAGGGTTTTAAACCCTTGATGTAAACCTTCTAGGGGCTTCTCACTGGGAGCAAATGAAAAAGTTGAACGTTCTTCTGTATATGAGTGTTCATGTTAAGGCTGACCAGATTGGCCACTTTCATGGCTTTGTCAAAGCATCTCCGATGTCAATGTTGCCTGGACCACCTGGACTTGGTAAAGGGGGTACATGCCTTTCGATCAGACCCATTCTTGCTTGATTTGGTCTTAGCTCCATATTCAAACGTTTGAAAGTGCCCACCCAAATAATGTGATGTCTGAAAATGTGGTCTTAGCTAACTAGGGATAAGATATTGTAGAGATCCATAGAGAAAATGAGATGTAAATATTTGATATTAAAGATATAGGTTTGTAGAGGGGGTGATATGGTTCAGCTTTGTGATACGAACTAAGCAAGGTCAAATTCGGATTTTGGCGTAAAAGTTTCTACCATTAAGTTTTATGCTATTGAGCATAACTTCAAATCCAACCGTTGGATTGAGCTGAAACTTTACCAGAAGATTCCAGAGGTGTTTGTCTATGTTGGGGTATATTTTCAAGCGAATCCACATTTGGAAAAGACTAGCAATAGAGGTCCGAACAGGCTATACGAATTCTGTTATTTACTTCCTTTTAACTTGTGGACTTCCTACTTGGCAATGATTCTTTTCTTACAAGGATGTGGGAGCTTGTTTTGGGAATTTCCTAGTTCCATAAGGATCTTTAATGAGCTGCAATATAATCTTCAAGTGTGGCAAGGATTCATTAATGTTTCAGAATCCTTTTCTTATGAGGATTCCTTATTAATCCTAGCTACACAAGGAAAGAAGGGCTAGTAGTATTTAATGACAAGTTAGTTATTTTTTATTATTTTCTTTCATATTTGGGCTTAATTAATATTTTGTTTTCAATTAGGATCCAAGGCTTGTTTGGATTAAGTTATGGGCTTTTCAGTTTAGGGTTTTGGGTCAGTTTTGAGTAGACCTCATATAAGTCCATATAAGGGGTCCATTAGGGTTAATTTTTCAAGAACTATTTAAAACTCATGTAAGCCAAAATTTTGGCAGCTTTGATGATAATTACTTCTGAATTTTTCAGTTTTAACGTGTGAGAGTGATTCTTGCATTTTTTAGTTCTTGAATGAACTGAATCTGACTTATCAAAGATTAACTAGCTTCGTGGCGTCATTCTACTCAATCCAATAGTGTTGGTGCCTTGGGGCAGGTTTCTATTGTGTCACACTTCTATCAGACCTATTTTGGCTTTCTGGGATCAGATTTCAATCTTGATTGTGGGTTGCTTGACCACGTGATCACGAGGTTCGCATCACTAACCCCTTTTTTTTTTACTTTTTTTTTCTTTGCTAGTGTTGTTTGATCAATTTCTTTATTGTTGTTACATTTTTTTTATTCATATTATCGGAATTATGGGAGCTTATTAAACTCAATCAAGCCAATAACCCGAGTCATTTTTTTTTGTAGATTAATAACCTAAGTCAATAACTCAAACTTATTATCAAAATTGTATGTTCAATAAAATAAATTGAGAGTTATATGTGTTAATAAATAATAATAAATTTGTTGATCTAACCAAAAAATGAGCCAAGAAGTTGAAATGAAGATGCATATTGAGTACTTAATTTATGTCACATGTAGCTTTTTGAAGAAAAAAATTATCTAATAATAGAATAATATTTTAAAACATATATAAGTCAATAATCACAAAACATATATTTTTCAAGTCTAAAAATCAATTTTCTTATTAATATATCTCTTGTTTATCTTAGTGGACACAAGGTTTAAATTGAAATCATTTTATGTTAAAAAAAAATTGTGATTGCTAAAGGAAGTTAAAAAACAATAAAAATATTATGTCCTATTTTATGTTTGATTGAAAGCATAAAAAATCATAAATTTGTTAAAATCAAGTTCATAATTTATCTTGATTTTTTAAAAAACAATTAAGAAAAAAAATAATCAAATTTTCATGAAACATTTATTATTAGTATCATTTTTTTCATATTAGATACATAATAGTTGAAAAATAAATTATTAAAATTTAAATAAAAGTTTTATGATATTTATTTAAGAACTATGTCAAAACTGAAGAATAAGTGAATCAATATAGTAATTTTATTTTTCCAATGCCAAAACAAAAAAAAGGGAAAACAATAACATTAAAGGGTCAGGCCTAGTGCCCGGCCCTAAAGTAAAAGGTTAGGCGCACGGGTCTAAAGGCCAGGTCCACATTCCTAGCCTTGTTTTTTTATTTTTTTTAATGAAAAAGCAGATGACATGTTGTCCGCCCTTTATTTTTTCTAAAAAAAATTGAAACGGATAACGCATTGTTTGTTAAGCTAGACACGTTGTCTACTTGCCTAGTTTTTAGCATGCCAATTAGTCGAAAACTAGGAGGAAACTTGCCTTCGGTTTTTTCGACCAAACAACCTATTTTTCAACCAATTGTTTACTTGAAAATACATGAAACACAACATACACAACTCAATAAACCCACTTGTTCCTTTAAATTTGCCAAAATTTGGTCAAAAAACAAAAAAAAAATCAACATGGGATACCAAATCTTCCTAAGCTTTGATCTACTTATCGAAGATTAACTGGTTTTGTGGCGTCATTCTACTCAATCCAATAGTGTTGGTGCCTTGGAGCAGGTTTCCATTGTGTCACACTCCTATCAGACCTATTTCGGCTTTCCGGGATCAGATCTCAATCTTGATTGTGGGTTGCGTGACCACGTGATCACGAGGTTCGCATCAGGGGGTGTTTCTCGGTCGAATGATGGTGGTTGCAGCCTTTAGGATGATCAAAAACATCACATTCAGTCCTGTGAAAGTGCCCCGTCAATCAACCAAAATTTGAAGAATAAGAAGCACAATACCTTGAACAACATTGTTTTGACTAATTCCTATTGATTAGGGTTTTCTTTTATTTGGGATCTGCCAATGTTCACTTTGATCCCTAATCTTCTGATTTCGTTCTATTTTACCCTTAGTTTCCTGCTTCTTTTATAATTTCGAGCAATTACATCCCAATCAACTTCATTTGTCACCCCTAATTTTGAGCACCTTTTGCAAGTTGATTAGGCCCCTAAATGATCATTAAACTTTCAATTTATTCAATTTGACCCTTGATTTCTTCTAATTCCAGTCCTTAAAGTCGCACGTGTTTTACAAGTTAATCCTTGGTTCACAAAAAGTTCAATTAAGCCCCTATTTGCTCACCAGACTTTGAATTTTATGCAATTAAGCCCCTGATTTGGCTAATTTTACTTTGCAAGCTTCGAAGAGGGCAACGTATTTGAGGTAGCGTTTGCGTTTTTTATAAACGCAATATATTTGGTGTTTGGTTACCAAAAACAAAATAATATACAAATGGTAAGCCCCACCACTTGCCCAAGGCTGGACCTCAGTTATGGAAAAGCAATTTTTTCCTGCTTTTGCAATTTGGACCATAGGTTGAACTTTCTGAATCTGCAAAAAGCTATGAAAAATCACCAAAGCACCCTTTTCTCTTTCTCTTCTCGTTCATTTTCAATTGACATTCATTACTCATTCAATTCACCCTAACTGCAACAATTCTAATAGTACAATCACTATTATTGTTGCACAACCCACAAAATAATGACCATTGTAACGTCTCTTTCTTCTCATTCACATGTCATTGATTTCTCCTTAACAACACAAAAAGAAGAACAAGAACAACCCTCATTGTTTTTTTGTCCTGATTTCAGATTATTGCTCATTGTTTTCAAATCCCTATCTTATGCCTGCATGTATCTTGAGTTATTGATATTTTGACTAATGGGATGTTAAACTAATTGAGGCCAGTGTGCACTCCCATGAACGAAAGTATACTTATCTTTGTTCTAGGTTTCTTGAGGACAAAACATTTTCTAGGTTTGAGGTTTATGTGTGTAGTGTTAGATGTTGTTTCCCTTGTGAAGAAATAGTACAGCAATAATAGAGTACTTTATTTGACAAATGTAATTGCCTGTTATTTTGTAAATGGAATACACTAGCTTCAACTGCACAATCTCGAAGAATTTCATTACATTGTTGTCTACAGTTATGTTATTGTTGATTGTTGCAAATGTAATTGCCTGTTATTTTAGCCCTTGTCAGCATTCAATCCGTTATTTATTTTGTTTCATTTTTATTGCATTGTCAACCATTAAGCAATGGATGAGTCTGACACACATAATAAAGCTTGTTGGATCAAGGCAATGTTGCACATGTTTTGTGACATTTGCATTAAGGTTATTGACAAAGGCATGAGACCAAACACCCATTTCAATAAAGCTCAGCTTAAAAACAAATGGGATGAAGAGCAAACAGGACTTTCATTAACAAAAGCTCAGCTTAAAAACAAATGGGATGGGATTAAAAAGGACTGAGGGGGTGGAAAAAATTAATAAATAAAACTGGAGTTGGTTGGAATACTGAACTTGGGACCATCTCGGCAACTGATGAATGGTGGATAGAAAAAATTCAGGTTAGTTTTCTTTATCAATAGCCTCACAAAATTTTCAATTATCTTGTTGCATTATTTATTAATCTGCTAGCATTGCTAACTACATCTAACTTTCATTACACAGGAAATGAGAGGAGCAAAGAAGTTCAGGCATGTTGGCATAGAGCCCTCGTTGTGTGCCAAGTACGACATCATGTTTAGCAACATAGTGGTCATGGGATAATATGTTTGGACTCCCTCACAAGGACTGTTATCAGATGAAGATAATACAAATGCACGTTTATATGGACTGTATACATCATTGCCCATGCTTATTGAACCCTGGGTAGATATTTCTATGAACTTTGTTTTAGGTTTACCTAGGTCAAAGATAGGTAGAGACTCTATTCGATGCAAACCTCGTGATCACATGGTCATGCAACCTACATGCAAAGACACCAATTCCCCAAAAGCCAAGTAAATCAGGTTTGATAGGAGTGTGACACAAAGATAACTTGTACTTAGGCACTAGCACTATTGGAAACGGAAACCCCCACCTAACGAATATTGATTCGTGAACGAGAAGTATAAGGATGACGCCACGAAGACAGTTGTTCTTCGATAAGTCATTTTTCAGTTCTTTAGAGAACCATGGAAGAGAGATTATCTCACCAACACACATACACACAAAGTGCAGCAAACAAGTGGACTTATATGATGCCCACTTACAATTAAACCCAAATAATATAAATAAACCCAAAACTAAGAAGAAAAGAATAACAACAATAATAAATCTGAAATTAATATCTTAAATATGATAGGATCAGATTTGTTGCTAGTTAGAAGTCCCATATAAGCTAGGAGAATCAAATCTGAAGGTAGAATTAATTCTTAAATCTTCTTTCCTTGTTGTAGCTAGGATGAATAAGGAATCCTTGTAAGAAAAGGATTCTGAAGCATTTATGAATCCTTGCCACACTTGGAAACTATGATGCAGCCCATTAAAGATCTTTATAGAACTAGGAAATTCCCAAAACAAGCTGTCACATCCTTTTAGGAAAAGAATCCTAGCCAAATAAGAAGTCCACAAGTCAAAAGGAAGTAAATAACAAAATTCGTACAACCTCTGTTGACCGGTATTGCAATGCCTTCCTAAATCCAACGGTCGGATTGAGAATTATGACTCTTGCCGTAAAATTAGATAGTTGCACATTTTATATCAAAATTCAAATTTGACATTGCCTGGATCGTATCACTATTTTTATTATGGTTGATAGGGTTTTCTAAAATGATGCATTTCATTGCATGCCTTAAAACAAATGATGCATCTCATATCGCAGACTTGTTTTTTAGAGAGATTGTACATTTGCATGGCATTCCTAGGAGCAACTACTTTTGGAAGTCTTTTTAGGGAAAGTTGGGAACTAAATTTTTATTTTTGACAACTTGTCAGCCGCAAACAGATAGACAAACTGAGGTAATGAATAGAACTTTATCCCTAATTTTGCGTGTTGTTATTCGAAAGAATCTGAAAAGTTAGGAAGTATGTTTTCCATTTGTTGAGTTTGCTTATAATAGAATTGTGCATTCGACCACTAGTTTTTCTCCTTTTGAAATTGTTTATGGGTTTAATATACTAACTCCTATGGATTTAATTCCTTTACCTTTTGAAGAAATGGTAAGTTTAGATGGTGAAAAGAAAGCAAAGAAGGAAAGACAACTCCATGAGAGAGTTTAGTTGCAAATAGAGAAAACGAACAAGTTGTTTTCCAACTCGATGATTAGGTTTGGGTGCATGTTAGGAATGATTTCCTAACCAAAGGAAATCAAAATTACAACCTCGTGGTTATAGTCCATTTTAAAGAGGATCAAAGACAATGCATACAAAATTGATCGTCCAGGTTAGTATGGTGTTAGTGCTACCTTTAATGTTGTTGATCTTACTTTGTTTGAGGTCGAATCCTTTAATGCATTTAATGGTGTTAACAGCCTTTGTTTGACACAAGTTTTGATTCGAGGTCGAATCCTTTCAAGGAGAGAGGGGATGATGTGGACCAACCTAGAAACACCAGTAAGGACCAGTTACATGTTCCAAATGGTGGTCCAGTGACTCAGTCCAAGACAAAGGCATTAAATGCATTGGTTTTGAAGGTTTCGACCAAGTTAGATTTGAAGGGTCCATTGGAGTATTAAGAGGAGGCTAGGTACATCTTATCCATGTGCAAGAGGGGCCTAATCCAACCTTATTTGGGCCATAACATAAGGACAACGAAGGAAATAAAAGAATCCTACTACAACTTGGAAACAACATGGGTACCTTTTCCTTTTGTTTCTAGGATTAATAGGTTGCATAGAAGGCTATAAATAAGCTTTTAATCAATTCTGTAATATTTATTTCCTTCTCTTCTTCTCATGGCAGAACAAATTTAATATTATGAGCTTTATTTTTATTTTTGTTAGTTACAACCCAAGGGTTGTTTAGGCTTAAGTAATACCTTGTTTTCAGTTAGGATCCAAGGCGTGTTTAAATCAGGTTATGGGTTTTCAGTTTAGGATTTTTGGATCAGTTTTGTTTGTGGGATTGTTTAGCCCACAATGATAGATCCATTAGGGTTAATTTTTAAGAACTATTTAAACACATGTAACCTAAAATTTGGCAGCCATTAATGAATATTACTGATTAATTTTTCAGTTTTAACATGTGAGAGTGATTCTTGCATTCTTCAGTTCTTGAACGAACTGAATTTGACTTATCGAAGATTAATTGGCTTCGTGACGTCATTCTACGTATCATTCCAATAGTGTTGGTGCCTTGGAGCAGGTTTCCATTGTGTCACACTCCTATCAGACCTATTTTGACTTTTCGGGGTCAGATGTCAATCTTGATTGTTGATTGCGTGACCACATGATCACGAGGTTGACATCAATGCAACCCATTCCGTCTTTACCTAAGAGATTGGACATTCTTTGAATAGAGGCCGTAATGCAAATCCAAGTTCTATTTTGATGGATAACCAAATATTTGAAGGTGATAGAGTGATATGGTTCAGCCTTATGATACGACCCAAGCACGGTCAGATTTGGATTTTGGCGTAAAATTTTATACCGTCCAGTTTTACGCTATTGAGTATAACTCCAAATCCAACCGTTGGATTGAGTTGAAACTTTACAAGAAGATTTCAAAGGTATGTTTCTATGTTGGGGTAAATTGTCAGGTGAATCAAAGTTCGAAAAGGACTTATGATATAGGTCATAATAGGCTGTATGAATTTTGTTTTTAACTTTGTTTTGACATGTGGACTTCTTGTTTTGCAAGAATACTTTTTCTAAAAGGATGTGGCAGCTTGTTTTGGGAATTTCCTAGTTCCACAAGAATCTTTAATGAGATGAAGCATAATTTCCAATAGTGGAAACGATTTATTAATGTTCCAGAATTCTTTTCTTATAAGTATTCCTTATTCATCCTAGCTACATAAGAAGAGAAGGGCTGGTGTTATTTAATGACAGATTAATTATTTTTATTATTTTCTTTCATATTTGGGCTAAATTAAAACTTTGTTTTGAGCTAGGATCCAATGCTTGTTTGGATCAGGTTATGGGCTTTTCAGTTTAGGGTTTTTGGGTCAGTTTTATATATGGGCCAGTTCAGCCCATAAGGGTAAATCCATTAGGGTTAATTTTTCAATAACTATTTAAACTCATGTAACCAAACTTTCGGCAGCCATTGATGAATATTACTTCTGAATTTTTCAGTTTTAACGTGTGAGAGTTATTCTTGCATTGTTCAGTTCTTGAACGAACTGAATCTGACTTATCAAAGATTAACGGTCTTCGTGGGGTCATTCTACTTCATTCCAATAGTGTTGGTGCCTTGGGGCAGGTTTCTATTCTGTCACACTCCTATCGGACCTATTTCAGCTTTCCAGGATCTTATCTCAATCTTGATTATGGGTTGTGTGACCACGTGATCACGCGGTTCGCATCATAGAGGCTCCATCTTAGGCTTTATTTTTTTAAAAGCAGATTAAATACACTATGCATAGTATTTTTTTACAGAGTTAAAATTCACAAGCCTAAACAAGTCCTTGTTAACATAAGGCTCCCCCAGATACTATGCATAGTGTTCTCATTCTGCTTTGTATTTGTCTGGCTATTACCATATACAAACATACCACGTAGAGGCCTTCATAGATTTACTCTGGTCTTTGTTAGGTAGAGCTAGAATCTTCCTTAGTACCAAGTCTCGTTCTAGGAACACCCAAGATCTAACTTTCTTATTGTAGGCTTTTGTTATTCTCTTCTGGTAGAGTTGGTGGTGACAGATTGTAGCTGTCCTCCTCACTTTTGTCCATTTGGCTTCTAGAACTCAGAATCTATCAATATTCTTAATGGTGGGATTTCCAATTACATTTGTATGCCAAAGAATACAGGGTTGCTCATGTTGACGTCCTGACTGTAGTACGATATGCTTGAAGAGTAAATAACATTGAGGTAATAGTCCAGGGCTAACCTGATGCGAACCCTAGCAGAATTTAATAGTATTTGCGACCCCAAGATCAATCTAACCCAAGTTTGTTGAGATTTGAATGAGCTTATCACAATGGAAGACTTGCTCCAAGGCAACAAGACTATAAACCAACTCGATCACAACGCCTACACCTGGAGACGAGCAAAAGAAGAGTTGAAAATTCAATCAAGAACCAAGATTGAGCAACCAAAAGTCGGCTACAATGCTGAAAATATTATCAAAAGTCTGCCCTAAAATTATTCCTAAAGAGTATTTATACTCCAAGGCAAAACCCTAGTTTCCCTAATGGGTCTCACATAAACCCAATTTAAATAATAATCAACCCAAGCTAAAACTAGCCCAAACTAATTAAAATAAACAAAATAAACAAGTCTAAACCCAAACAAATTGTCTCCTCTCAAAATAATTAAAGTTTGATAGCCCAACTAATTAAATAAGACAAGTTCGTTGTTTCCACATTCTGTCTGGCAGTAACAAGGCCCAACTTAAAACGGATGGTTCTCTCTCGTCTTAATGCATTAGAAGGTGTGTCATATACTGTTGGAAAGGTATGGAAGTCTAGTTTCCAGCCCAACTAGAATCACATCACAATTCGATCTGTAACTCCATTTATGACTAAAAGAGTAACGAAAGGTCAAACTGTCCGAATCTAGTCTTCTTCTCCCAATCCTTGTGTAATGGTCTTGGTTCCACCAACAAGCCCCTCTTGAACATGAATCAGATTAATCAAGGCTTGCTCTTTATTATTACAAATCCTATTGAAGTCCACCTTAGCCCATGTATCTTGAAGAAGTCCATTGAAATCTTCTTTGAACTTCTTAGCCCTAAGCCTAGTAACTGGACCAACTGGAACCTCCAATGGATCCTTTGATGGTTGGATCACATCATCCCCTCGCTTCTCAAAAGGATTCGACCTCGAATCATCACCTACATCAAACGAAGAAAGATAAGAAACATTGAATGTAGCACTAACACCATACTCACCTGGTAGATCCACTTTGTAGGCATTATCATTAATCATTTCTATGATCTGATAAGGATCATCTCCTCGAGGCATCAACTTTGATCTTTTTTGTTCAGGAAACCTTTCCTTCCTCATATGCACCCAAATCCAATCACCTGGTTAAAATCTCACTAATTTTCATCCCCTATTGGCTTTGTTATATTGTTCATTCTTCTTTTCTATTTGTTGCTGAATTTTTGCATGAAGATCTTTCACCACCTGTGCTTTTTGATTAGCATCAAGACTAACCCTTTCATCAACAGGCAAAGGAATCAAATCTAATGGTGTCAAAGGGTTAAAACCATAAACAATCTCAAATGAGGAATAATCAGTAGTAGAATGCACACTACGATTATATGCAAATTCAATGAATGGCAAACAATCTTCCCAATTTTTAAGATTCTTTTGAATGATAGTCCTTAACAATTGAATCAAAGTCCGGTTAACAACTTCAGTTTGACCATCTGTTTGTGGATGACAAGTACTAGAATATAAAAGTTTAGTTCCTAACTTACCCCACAAAACCTTTCAAAAGTAACTCAAAAACTTAACGTCTCGATCGGATACAATGCTCCTAGGAAGACCATGTAGTCGAATGACTTCTCTAAAGAATAGGTCAGCTATATTTATTGCATCATCAGTTTTATGGCAAGCAATGAAATGTGTCATCTTAGAAAATCTATCCACAACAACAAATATAGAATCTCTCCCTTTCCTAGACCTAGGTAGATCCAAAATGAAATCCATAGAAATATCAACCCAATGTTCCTTAGGAACAGGCAAAAGTGTGTATAGTCTATGAGGCATTACCCTAGACTTAACTTGTCTACATGTTATGCACCTATCACATATTCTTTGCACATCTCTCTTCATATTAGGCCAATAAAAGTGCTCATGCAGAACCTCCCAAGTTTTAGTAATTCCAAAATGCCCCATTAAAGCTCCCCCATGTGCTTCCCTCACAAGTAATTCACGTAAAGAACAATTAGGCACACATAACTTATTTTTCTTAAACAAAAATCCATCATGCCTAAAATATTTATCCATGGCCAAAACCTTGCATGTGTCATATATAGCACCGAAATCATGATCATCAAGATACAATTCCTTAATATACTCAAATCCTAGCAATTTAGTATTAAGAGTATTAAGAAGAACATACCTTCGCGACAAGGCATCGGCGACCACATTTTCCTGACCTTGCTTGTATTTAATCACATATGCAAAAGTTTCAATAAATTCAACCCACTTAGCATGTCTCCTACTTTACTTACCTTGACCCTTCAAATGTTTCGACGATTGGTGATCAGTATGTATGACAAACTCTCGGGGCCACATATAATGTTGCCAAGTCTCCATAGCCCACACGACTGCATACAACTCTTTATCATAAGTGGGATAGTTAAGAGTTGCACCATTGAGTTTCTCACTAAAATAAGCGATGAGATGTTTTTCTTGCATTAAAACGGCTCCAATACCTATTCCTGAAGCATCACATTCAATCTCAAAAGCTTTATTAAAATCAGGTAAAGATAGTAAAGGTGCCGAAATCAACTTTGATTTTAACAAGCTATAAGCATTTTCTTGTTCTTCTCCCCACTTGAAACCCATGGCTTTCTTAACAATTTCAGTAAATGGAGAGGCTATCATACTAAAGTCTATAACAAATCTTCTATAAAAACTAGCCAAACCATGAAAACTCCTAACGTCTGTTATGGATTTTGGTGTAGGCCATTCTTGAATAGCCTTAACCTTAGCCTCGTTCATTTCTATACCTTTTGCACTAATCACATATCCAAGAAAAACAATCTTATCCATGCAAAAGTCACACTTTTTCAAATTAGCATATAAGGACTCTTTTCTAAGCACATCAAGAACTTGTCTCAAATGACTTATATGCTCATCAATCTCCTTACTATAAATCAAGATATCATCAAAGTAAACGACTACAAACTTACCAATAAAAGCACGCAACACATGATTCATCAATCTCATAAAAGTACTAGGTGCATTAGTAAGTCCAAAAGGCATAACCAACCACTCATACAAACCATATTTAGTTTTAAAAGCAGTTTTCCATTCATCCCCTTCTTTCATCCTAATTTGATGATAACCACTTTTCAAATCAATTTTCGAAAACAATTTAGAACCATGTAATTCATCCAACATATCATCTAATCTAGGAATGGGATGTCGATACTTTACAGTGATGTTATTGATAGCTCGACAATCCACACACATTCACCAAGTTTTGTCCTTTTTTGGAACAAGAAGCACGGGAACTGCACAAGGACTCATGCTCTCTCGAATGTATCCTTTCAACATCAACTCCCCCACTTGCCTTTGAAGCTCCTTAGTCTCTTCAAGATTGCTCCTATAAGCCGGCCTATTTGGTATAGATGCTCTGGAACAAAGTCAATTTGATGCTCAATACCTCTAATTGGCGGCAAACCACTAGGAATGTCATCAGAAAGACATCCTTAAATTCTTGCAAAAGAACTTTAACAACACTAGGAACACAAGAATCTAAATCATTTGAGTTAAAGAATGCCTCCTTATACACAAAAAAAATCATAGGCATGTTTAAGATCATTAGATTTTGCAAAAAAATTAAGGTATTTCCCCACTTTTTCTACACACTCTTCTTTTCTCACCCTTTCTTTCTTCTCTCCACTCATTTTCTCTCCACTCTCGGCCTTCTTTTCATCTTTTTGTTTTTGGCCATGACCCTCCCCTAATATCCCAAGGGCCGAAACTTTGTTCCCTTTTGTTTTCAACTCTGGCTCACTTTCTTTTCTCTCTTCCTCACATCCTCACCATGTTGTCCAGCTTGTTTTTCCATTTTAGCCAAATCTTTTTGTTCCTCCACTTTGGCCGAAACATGTTGCTCTTCCTCACAACCCTTCTTCAATTGAATTTGATCTTCATACACTTGCTTTGGTGAGAGTGGGGCAAGTGTATAAATCCTTTCATCCTTTTCTAATGAATACCTGTTCTTAAACCCATCGTGCTTGGCTTTTCTATCAAATTGCCAAGGCCTCCTTAGTAACAGATGAGTAACATGTATAGGCACAACATCACATAACACTTCATCCTTATATTTGCTCATTCAACCATTGAAGTTGATAAGGCCTCTCATGCTTTATGGTATTCAATCCCAACTTTCTAACCAAAGTAACACTAGCAACATTAGTACAACTACCACTATCAATGATCATACTACATACCTTA